>Ga0214919_10005625_pt1 | contig 17645 bp, 25 predicted proteins | sample LL1503_MetaG_FD_177994 | JGI IMG/M metagenome (GOLD analysis project Ga0214919, IMG submission 177994) | Freshwater microbial communities from Lake Lanier, Atlanta, Georgia, United States - LL-1503 | ecosystem: Environmental > Aquatic > Freshwater > Lake | place: USA: Georgia | collected...
AGCCATGGAAGATTTTCTCACTGGAGAATAAGCGATGTGATTCACCAGGTCGGCCAATGGCTGTGTGCCGCTGGCAAAGCGCAGGTAGTCTTGTGCGATGGCTGCGTTTTTGCTGCCTTTGAGAATGCCCATGAAGCCAGCCGCGTATGCTTGACCGTCCCACATGATGGCAAAGTCTTTCTTCTCTTTCAAGTAGGCATCAGTGATACGACCATTCCAGGAATGGGTCATCACTGCTTCACCAGATGCCAACAGTTGAGCAGGCTGTGTGCCAGCTTCCCACCAGATGATGTCTTTCTTGATGGTGTCCAGCTTGCGGAATGCACGATCCACACCTGCTGGTGTGCCCAACACAGTATAGACATCAGACAGTGGAACACCGTCGGTGATCAAGGCCCATTCCAAGGCTGGGCTGTATCTCTTGTAGAGACCACGCTTGCCCGGAAACTTCTTGGTATTGAAGAAGTCATCCAAGGTCTTGGGACCATTGGCACCCAGCTTGGAACGATCGTATGCCACAATGTCAGCGAACATCACGTTGCCCACCGCGCAGGTAGTGACAGTTCCGGGCAAAAAGTCCTTGGCTGCAGGAGTGCCGTCGGCACCAGCAGGAAGTTTGCCAGCATCGATGGTTTCAAACAAGCCTTCTTCACAGCCTTTGACTGCTTCGGCTGCATTGTACAACTCGACCACATCCCATTTAATGTTGCCGGTCTTTACCTGGGCAGCGATGTCAGCAAGACCACCCAGTCGATCCACAGACACCACTTTGACTCCGGTCTTGCGTTCGTATGGTTTGTACATGCTTTCTGCTTGAGCAGCAGTCCATGCACCACCACCAGCAGCATGAACGATTGAATCAGCAGCCATGGCCACTGATGATACACACAATGCAGCGGCTGCTGCGAGTGCTACTAATGATTTCATTTGATTTTCCTTAAAAAATTTATACCAAGGTATAAAAAATTTAGCTGCGGAAGAATTCCGCATTACGGTTGGCGTTCCATGAGTATCACCATGGTAAAAGGGTGTCACTACCCCAGGCGTCAAGTTGAGTCCGACGTCGGCCCCTGCCGGCGTTGCTAAAATTATTTATGTCGCAATTATACACTGGCACAAAAAAAAGTCAAGAGAAAGCCCACCGAAGTGGGCTTGGTTGGATCACCAAAGTGGGCTTTGAGATAACGAAGATAAATACTGTTATGAAACACATACATCATATCATACCACAATATTTAGGCGGAACCAACGATCCAAGCAACCTTGTTGAACTTTCTGTAGAAGAGCATGCAGAAGCCCATCGTAAGTTATTTGAGGAACACGGAAACTGGCAAGATAGAATTGCTTGGCTGTCATTGAGCGGCCAAATTGGTAAAGATGATGCGTTACGAGAAGCAAGAGGTGCAGCCAATCGCGGACGCAAAAGAACACCTGAGCAAATAGAAAACATACGCAAAGCCGCCAATGAAAGAAATGCTCGACTTATGTCTGATCCAATCTTGTGGGCCGAAATAAATCGTAAGAGATCTGAATCACATAAAGGCAAAAAGAAATCTGCTGAACATATGGATAACTGGTCAGCGTCTCGCAAAGGACATACGGTGTCTGACGAAACACGAGAAAAGATTCGGCGCACTCTTGCAGAAACAAGAGCCAAAAAAAACGCCCTATGAAAGGGCGTTTTTAGTGCTTTTGTATATTAGCGATTCAAAATATACATAGAAATTTCAAAACCAAAACGCATATCGCTTGCTTGTGGTGCAGTCCATTTCATGATTTTCTCCTTGGTTAATGACATACCGTCCTAGTATGTATCACTATTGTAACACAAGATTGCTAGCGAAAATCATGATAGTGAGTCAGTATTACTACTGAGATCACTTGCCAATGTTCATCAAGGTCTTTGAATCAGCACCTACCACAGTGTCAGGCAGTTTGCCATTCCACTTTTCAATCCATTGCAGTTGAACATAGTTCGCACCACCATTGCTCTGGATGGCCTGTGCTTGGATAGCGATGGCCTTGGCTTCACCTTCGGCTTGAGCGATACGGCTCTTGGCTTCAACTTCGATACGGCGCAGGTCTTGTTCGGCCTTGGCAGTTTGTTGCACAGCGATCACTTTCTGTTCGATGGCCTTTTGGTAGTCTGGACTGAATCCAAAATTCACCAGGCTGATGTTGCTCACAGTGATGTTGAACGGTGCCATCTTGGTGATCAAGTGTTGCAGGATCTCTTGGCTGACCAGATCACGCTTGGTAACCAATTCTTCACTGGTGTAGTGACCCGTTACTGACTTGAACGCTTCGTTGATGCCAGGGCCAAGAACCTTTTCATCCACATTGAGGCCAAACTCTTTGTAGATGTGCGGGACCTTGAGTGGATCCAAACGATAGTTCACCACGATGTCAGTGTGAACTTGTTGCAGGTCTTTGGTGCCTGCACTTGCACCATCTAGCTTGGCTTTCTGTAGTCGAACATCCACATCGGCGATGTTGCTGATAGGATTGACCATATGCACACCTTCTGTCAAGGGCTGCGGATTGACTTCACCGAATGTGATCTGCACACCGGTATGGCCTGCTGAGATCACTGTGAAACTGGAACCCACAACAAACAACAGCACAGTGGCCATGCCTGCTGCGACGGCAGCACCGATTTGCTTGAGATCGGACATGATCGCGATAGCAGCCGCGATGATAAGACCTACGATAAAACCTACGATGATGAGAAACATACGAGACTCCTTGGTTGAAAAATCTTATTATACACAAAAAGAAAGGGCCTGTCAAGGCCCTTTGGTTGTTTCTGTTACGAGGTATTTCCTACCCTAGGCTGCGTTTAGGCGGCCAATGCGAACTGTGAGTCGTTTGCGTTTACTTTTTTTGCTTCTACGGCCGAGTCTCCCCTGCCCTAACGGTTTTCACATTACCGTGCTGTCCACTCTGTTACTCTTTGCTCTGTCGAAACCATGACAGGCCCATCATAAAGAAACTGGTTGTTTAACTAACTTAGCACCAGTAATGTTTGGATCAAAAGTATATTGAGTAGCAAACCACTCTAATTCGTTTCTGTTTAGTGGACGATAAACATCATCTTCCCAAACACCAATCAACAACTTGTGTTCAAAATTCTGAACACCTTTGTTAATAGTAACATAGTCGTATTTTACTTTTTTCATCAAACTTCTTTATGGTGGACCTGGCGGGAGTCGAACCCGCGTCCAGAACACTTTTCTCTTTGCTTCATACAGCAATAACTTTCAACACCATACGGTCTATCCATGCCACTTCCGAGAGAGGTTGCATGTGGTGTACCAGCCCTGAGATTTGATGCTATCTCGTCTTCTATAGTGCTAACTCTTACTTATCGCCAAGTCTTCCTAGCGATCCAGTGTTGTATCCGTTGCACCTGCCATGCTAGTCCCCAAGGCAGCGTGAACCCGATGCGGTTACCACTGGGAGTATACATGGTCCTACCATCGCTGCCAACCCCCATCAATCCTATAAACATAAGTTCTCCTAAATTTTTACTTATCCTCAGGATGGGGTTCTACCGTCCATCCAATGGTAAAAAGGTCTTGACGGATCTCGTCTGTCACCGTGCTTTCATGCACATAGCCTTGGAAACTATCCGCCTCACCTGCTCCAAAGATGCCCGAACAATACCAATCCATGTAATCGCCTTGACCTCTCAAGTCGGCAACGATACCACCGGCTGAGCGCCACGAGCATGACCAGTATTCATCCCGTAGTCGAGGCCATACTTGGTTAGGTTGGAACACATTGTTGCACATGGCCGCATAGAGATTCTGTGCGTAGGTCTCACTGTCCACAACCTTTTTCAGCATCCATGCACATGCTCGAATGTCTGCTTCTAAGTTGTGGTCAGTGGTTGGTTTCATAATTCATGGTCCGGCGTGCAGGAATCGAACCCACATTCACGGTGTAGAAGACCGCTGTATTATCCATTATACTAACGCCAGTTGTTTGGTGGGCCAAGTAAGAATTGAACTTACACTCAATCGATTATGAGTCGACTGCTTTACCATTAAGCTATTGGCCCTAAATTACATTGTAGCAGGAAAACTATTTAGTGCCAACCGGGCATTGTGCCAGATTGCTAGGTGGAGATTTGATTGATGATTTCAATGGCTAGCCGTATCATGTCATGACTGGCGTTTAATTTGGCAGATATTTGATCAATGTCGAAGTGCCTGCTGAGCATTTCTCTGACCGCGTTGACAAAGTCTCGGGACATGTTAATATAACGCCTGACACCTGCGATCTAGTGACATATCTGGAGAAATATATCACTAGATGCAGCCACGCACGTCAGTGTTGAGATTGGGCTGGTATTCACGGATCATGTCACGCTCGGCAGCGTGAGCTTCTGACTTGCCGCGGATCACAGCCAGGATCTTGGCAGTGAATGACTCGGCACCACGCTCGCGCATGGCTTCGTACAACAACCAAGATTTGTTCTCGCTACGCGAACGATATACATGCTTGTTGAAACGCACCTTTACACTTTTCAGCGGAGTGCTTTCAGTCTTGGCAGTGACTCCAATATAGAAGTCATCACCGGACTCTAGCATGTAGATGATATGCGTACGGTCTGAGCGCTTTTTTCTGTTCATGCTGTATTATAGCATTTTGGGCATTATTGGTCAACCGAAATAGTGGGTATGTACGATTATCAAAATGGCTAGATATGCGCCAACCACAATCCCAACTATCAAACCAAGAAAAAACATCTTGTGTTCCTTTTGCGTATGCCTATATTATAGCATTTTGGGCATTATTGGTCAACCAGATTTTCCGTGGTTTTTTTGCAACAAAAGTTGGGATTTTTCAGGTATTTTTCAGGTATTTTAGGAACTTTTTCATGTCCCCGTATAGGGCAAACATAGTTGCTTCTTTGCTGCCGTACAAAACCAAAGTTGGAGTTTTGTGCATCTGTAGAAAATACGGGCAAGTGAGTTTTTTATTCAGCAACAATAACTCTGACGGTCCGGGCAAAACCTGCCTGGTATTGGTCTGATATGGAATCGGAATTTCAAATGACCAAGATTCAATTTTCAATTCTCTCATGATACCAACACCTTCGGGGCTCAATCTCAATCCTGAATCAGGACGAAAATCCTGCCACCATGACCGCATGGCCACATCATCGGTCATCCCATGATCGGAATGATCTTCGGGCAGCAGTTTCAGCAGTTGCTGAGTGTAATAGAGTTTATTGAGCATCGGGGTAAACTTGAGACCCCTGGGTGAGCAAGACCACTGTGAATTTGTCAGTCTTGAATTGAGTGTTGAGCTTGCGAGCCAGATTTTTGGCATGCCCAGGATTTGAGAAACTTACCTTTTTGTACTTGGGCCCGGGATATTGTGTGAGCATGTGACTGGTCTTGAGATTGATGGGTTTGCTATCATAAAACACAGCCCACACCCCCTCACTTGCCAAGACTTGCTCAGTTTTATAAGTGACTTTATTGGTGTGCTCAATCAACACCTGAGGACGTGGCCTGCTCATGATATTATTTATCTCATAAACTATGCAGATTTGAATGAGCCACCTACCAGCTCAACCGAAATCACTTCTTCTTTGGCCGCAACAGGTGGCGCCCGCATGGCTTCTAGTGTGAGCAGCAGTTTGGTTATGTCTGCATGCAGATCCTTGGCATCTCTCATGCTCATGGTAAAATCACGCTGATTGCGCGACTCATGAGCTTTGATGCTGTCCACAAAACGATTGATGTGCAGGCTCATATCAGGGCTTGTTCAAATAACGTGCCAGCTCAGGTGGCTTCCAACCTTCAGGTTTGAGCACCTTGCCATCTTCGCGCTTGAGCACCTTGCCACTGGCCGGGTCAATCTTGGCAAAGTTGCTGCGCATGACTTCGATCCAAGCGCCTTCCCCATCTGCACCCATGCTGTGTATGGCACCAATGGTCACAACCAGGATGTCAATCAAGGCATCCAAGGTATCCACATCGTTGTCGGCATCTTGTAGTTCTATGAACTCTTCTTCAATCAATCGGATATACATATCAAATTGTGCTTGGTCTCCGGTGACACTTTGGTCACAGGCTAGCATGAATTTCTCTTGGTCTTTGAATACATTGGTTGTCATGGTTTTCCTTTCATAATAGCTTCTTCTTTGGTATGGTATGGACCTTGGTACGAATATCGTTGCAAGGTAATCAGTTTGGGATTCTGTACCATCTTCCACACACGATGTTTCTTTACATAGTACCATCCAGCAGCAAACCAGGATTTGCTGTTTTCTTCTTGTGTGAATAAGGGCAGTCTATGCTGTATGTCCCACATGGCATTGAATACTCGCTGCCCTGTGTCATAGCCATAAACTTGATTTTCTGGATTGGGTGTGGATTCTGCTGCTGGCATGAATTCAATATCACGGTCCAGCATCTTGATGGTTTTGTATTTGGTCACTGTGTTGCTGATCTTCACAGTATATCCATCATCCTGTGCTTCGATCTGGCCCACCTTGCGATTGTCTTTTTTCAATATCCAATAGCGGTCGGCTATCACTGGCATGGCTAATATCAATTTAGTGCTCCTGTATATGTCTTGTTCAGCCAGCGCCCAATGCTTTCGGCTGATTCACTGAGCTTGGTCAGTTCGTACTTGCCACAGAACTTCAAGAAGTGTGTGCCCACTTGGCCCACATCCTTGTGGCTGATTTGTGTGCGGATCGCAGTATCCACCACCTGCTTGACCTCTGCAGGCTGTGCAGTGAGATCGATCAAGGTACGGTTGCGTTCGTAGTCGTCTAGCACACGATGTTCTTCACCGTTGTGATCGGTCCAGCGTTGCAACATGAGATTGTTCCAAGCATATCCGCGCTTTTCTCGATCGGCAAAGGCCTCACGGAGACCAACTTTATTCTTTGTGCCTTTCTCACGTACTCCAGGATATGCACTGAATACATTGTCGGAGGTGTCCCCACGCATGCACTTCTCAAATAGCAGCCAGGCCGGATCCGGGATGGTCTTTGGCTGTTTAGTTTTTTTATCATTGACAGGTTTGCCTTTGGCATCAAACACGCCCTCCAAGGTCAGTAGTTCATCTGTGATGCCATTGTACTGCTCAACATTGGGTGCCAGCAGTTGCACGAAGTCAGTGTCTGAGCTGACTACCACATGAGTGTCTTCAGGATGCAAAGAGATCCAACGAGCGATGATATCATCAGCTTCGGCAGTCTCACAGCGGATCACGCTGCAATTGGTGCGTTGGCCCAGATATCGGGTCATCTCATCGTAGGTGTCCCAGAATAGTTTGTCTTCCTCGGCTTCTTGTTCGGTCATCTTGCCACGGGCCACAGCACGATTGGCCTTGTATGGCTTGTAGTGATCTTTGCGCCAGCTGCGACCTTCCAGAGCGAACACCACATGGTCAGCGTCAAATTTCCGTGCCACTTTGTTTGCTGCCATCAGTGTGACGTGCAATGCAAACCCCACTTTGGTCCATGAGTCAGCTGCACGATGCGCACTGTGACGAGCACGGAAAAACATGTTGGCAGTATCAATCAGTAGGTATTTCATCAAGATCCATGAGTTGGTGTTGTTTGATGTATTGTAGCAGATATTTGCCCCAAAAGCAATGGGCATCTTTGCCAAAATGGTAGGATTTTGGATTTGAATACTGGAATCCGTTGCTCAAAAGCACCGAATTGTAGCTGGATTCACGCACATACGGATCCAAATAGCAGTGATTCCAATCTCTGCAATCGGGCACCATCTGCACAGCCAGATCACTGAATGTGCTGTTGCCATTGAAGAACAGATGTTTTATACCCAGGCTGTTGAGATATTGGTGAAATCGCCAAATTGTGTCATGACTCTGTCTGGTGCAAGCATGATAGTCTATGTCCATGATGTATTGGCGATAGCGTTGCTCCAGTTCCGGTGGTACATGATCTACTCCGGATGCATTGACCTGGTACCACGTGCCATCATGCAACCATTCTTCTCGTTCCCAGGTGCTCCATTGTATCAGCATGAATGTGTCTGCTAATTTGTCACGATTGGTTTCAATCCACTCAGTGGTGGTACGCAAGATACGAGAGTTGCTGCCTCCAGATTGACTTTGATTGATTCTTTCGCAGCCCAACAGGTCTGACAGCACAGCACCAAAGCTGACTTTTTCGTTGTCAGGATGTGGGTGCCGACCTTGACCACAGTAGAGGCTGTCATCTTCGGCCCAGCCATGTGGTGATCCGGCCTCGGCACCGGCTGCGTGACTATCACCATTGATGTACAATATCATTTCCTTGACAGCACCTTGTGGCTCTCAGCCGCCACTACTCTGCGTCGCAGGCTTGAACTAGAGAATGAATGATCACGCTTATTAAATACCAGTTCGATGCCTCGATTTCGGCATTCTTCCCACCCAGTGAAATCTAGTCCTTGATATTCCACGCCCAGGATACGCACATCCACAGGCAAGATCAACAGCAGATCCACAAGGTCTTCTTCAGTCTGATACACCACCACTTCATCCACATAACGGCAAGCACTGAGTTGTATCTGACGCTCCACTATGCTCTGCACAGGATGATTCTTTGTGTCTGGTCTGTCTATTGTGGGATCAGTTTGCAAGCCGCATATGAGATAATCGCAGTGATTCTTGGCTTCTGATAGCATGGCGATATGCCCAGCATGCAGCATGTCAAAGGTAGAGAAGGTGATGCCGATTCTTTTACCGTCGGCTTTGAGTTGTTTGATGTGATTGAAGATCATTCTTTATATGCTGGGTTAGGAAAGTCTAATTCAAAAACGTGATAGGAATTATAATCGCCGTCGGTGTCTCTTAGAATCTCTAATGTTCGGGTGTGTTCAGCTTCTAGTAGTGTCATAAACATGCCCATGCCCAAAGAGCTAGTGCCACACGGCGAAATGTATAATCCAGACTTGGCGGACATTTTCAATAGTTGGTAGACCTTTATGGTCTGTGGGGGCGGTAATCCTTGCATTAGCTTATTTCTTGAGTCATGATACTTCGCTGCGCCCATCACCAATGTTGCGTGTCTGCACATACACACCAGAATTCCTGATGGCTTCTTCTTGTTCCCAAGTCTCCATGACCACATGCCTGCACACGTTTTGGAACCAGCGATCCACGATGTCGGAATCAGCATCATCCTTCTTCATCATGTATCCGGCCTTGATCAACCGAGCCACAAAGATCTCGTTCCAGTCCAGTTCAAATGCACCTTGATGTAGATTTTCAGGATCTACATCCATGCGCAATACTGCCACATATGGTTCGTTGGCTTCGGTGGCCAGTTGCTTGGCAGTCTTAGGCGGTGCCTTGACTCGTGGCGCAGGTGGTTCCTTTACCTCAGGTGCAGCAGCCATGGCTGCCAGGGCTTTTTCTTTACTACCAAAAAATCTATCAAATAATCCCATGTTATTCCTCTTTCACTTCTATCCATGTGTAATCGCCCAGCCACTTGACCTGTGCGATGTATTCATAGTTTTCCGGAGCACTGCTGCTCCAACCATTGGGTCCTTGTTTGGCCAGTATAGTTTTCTTTTTGTCAGTGTCAAAAACCAACCAATAGCATTGACCATGCGCAGGTTGGAATTGATATTCAGCAGCATGTACTGCATCTGTTATTTCTAATCTGCGTTTGATCTCATGTGCTTGCGACTCTAGTACCTTTACCAAGGCCACGATGCGATCATATTCTTGTTGAGCATGCATCCTGGCCACATTGATCATGATGTCTTTTTGTTTTTCAACAGGCACTAGATCAAACTTTGGGCCCAACGTAGATGTAGCATACGGTGTCACATTCCGGTTGAAGAAATGTACCAGTGATCCGGTTGAATCGCTGTCATAACTGCTGACACCATTTGCTGAATTCTTGGTCATCGTTTCAATTGCCAGATCAAGAATTCAAACTTGTCTATGTAATAATCTACAAACACAGGCTCCCCTGGTCCGGTGATTATTCTTGTGCCCTTGTAGCAGCGTTCTAGCCAAAGTTTCCGATCAGTTAAGAAACATTTTCTTGGTAGCAGGCACAAATGTAGATGCCAATCAAAAACACGAGTCAACCCCCAATCCTCACTTAGAGGAGATTGAGTTGTACTCATTGGATCCATGATTCCCATCAAGTGCCCCATTCATTCTTGAATAGTGGCACTTGGAGTCGATCACTGTACCGCCAGCCTTTTCGCATCGCCATTTCTGCCACTGCCCTATTATTAAGAGCGTACACCCGTTCAACACCACCAACAGGCATAATATACACAGGCCCCGTAAAGCCCCCAGCACGAAACTCCTCCACGGCTCGTTCAGCATCCTTTAGGTCCTCCTCTGTGCTGATAACAAACTTCAAATAAACATATGACCCAGTATCTTGATAAGATTTAACTACTGCGGGTTTAATAGCATCTTTCCACGGCTCGCCGCTACATGGAAGTTTGGCACTGACACTAAATGTTACTTGCCGCATTAGCGATTTTTCATGATCCCATGCCCAGTCTTTTATGAACTGTGTGAAGTCTGATGTTAGACGCATGGTACCGTTTGTCTCAAAAGTAATCTCCTTCAGTCCTGCCATCTTGGGATGATTGAGCAAATCTGGATATTGCTTTTGCCAGCCTAGTAAAGGTTCGCCACCTGTAATTACGAGATGTTCGTCCCGCCATTCCTTGTGCGGTAGCGTATCCACAATAGCGTTGGCAATCGAATCAGTACTAAGAAGGGGAGATAGATGCTTAAAGCGAGGATCCCAACTAGCATAACTGTCACAGCCTGTAGATACCAAAGGCAGCGAGTTGTAATCCTTGTAAAGATCTGGGTCAATGGTGTTTGCTTCATCGCTGAGTTCTCCTCGTGGCATGCCAAATCCGGCACATTTAAAGTTGCATCCAAATGTGCGTAAGAACACACTAGGCACACCCATGTATCTGCCCTCGCCTTGTATGCTGTAGAACAGTTCTGCTATTTTGATTTTGCTCATAATCTTGTTACCTTGGTCATTCCTGAGTAGTTTGGATCTTTATTTAGATTGATACTGGCTTCGTGCATTTTAACACGAGTCCCTGATTTTGTCACCCATCCTGGCAATACTGCGTCTAGATAGGCCAAATGCTCTGCCGGGCTGGGATGCGGATCTATACCGGGTTTGGGCCAGTTGTTCTGAAATACTGTTTGGTCATATCCGGGCAACACACACCCTAGCACATCGATATACAATTCCGTCACATCATCGTATGCTGGAAAGGCACACATACTGAGAAACCGCCAAGTCACATCGGTGTGTTCTAATAGAGTCTTGACTGCTTTGATGTATGCTAGATCTCTTATGAGATATCCACGTTCATCCACATGTGTTTTCAAATAATCCGTATTGTATATGGGACTGGCAAACATGTTTCCTAACGTGTGCCATCGACCATCCGCGTATCTATCATCTCTCGTGACTCCTGTCCAACACACTATCACAGTATCAGCTGAACTGAATTGGTGTCGTTGATCAGCCTCCATCACAGAGTTGAATATGTAATGATTGCCTGCTCCTGATTGTCCCCAATTCTGTGTGTGATCAAACTCGGGTGCTAGACAATCTACCCAAGTAGGCCATCGATAGTTGGTAAAACTGCAACCAAATGCAAATAACCGTTTCATTGTTTCCGTGCTTTGACCAGCAGATGCCATCCTAGATATTCTTTGATAGCTTCACGCATTTCTTCTGGCATGGCCGCAAACCACGGCTCTAGTTCATATCTACCTTGTTTGTATGCAGGCACATTGTACATGAAACAATGTGCCTGACGCAGTCTTTCGATGTGGAATCGATCACCAAGCAAAGCATACACTTCATCATTGGTATAGGCCTTGGCATACGGGCAACCATTCTGTGCTTCAAACTGGTCCAGTCCTTTGCGGATCATGCTGTACTTCCAGGAGTTTTTGGCATACACAAGGAATCTAAATTCTCCTTGAGGCACCAACGCATCATATGCATTCTGTATCATATCATCGATACGTGGAAAGTGATGCATGACTCCACAGCTATACACCAGATCAAATTTTCCTAGGTCTTGATATATCGCAGCATCGCTGGCATCTCCACAGATGAATCGGCCTTCTAGGCCTTCTACCTTGAATCGTTGTTCGGCCAGATCAACGGTCTTGGGGCTGATATCGATAGCAGTATAGTCCGCACCATATCGCGCAAATTCAGCAGCATCTGTGCCGATACCGCAGCCGATTTCCAGTACTCGTTTGCCTTGCCATAAGTGGAAGCCGGCAAATTCTCTCATGTGTGATTCCACACGATATCTGCGTTCAGATACCTGCCGATAAAAGTCCAAGGTGCCTACTTTGGCAGTACCGTGCAAAATGTTACAAGGTTGGTTGTCCCAATAGCGTATGATACGCTGTTCTAGTGTGTTATCATCCATTGATTATCCTTCTATGACGGATCGTTTGATCTCCATGCTCCATTGTGATTGTTGGCGATTCACATCATTGATCTTGAGCTTTTCCCAAGGGTCTTGTTTGCCCTTTAGCACATTCCAGAAAAAATCTGTTTTCATACCAATACTGTCCATGTATCTAGCAAGTTTTTTGCAGTCCATGTATCTCAGTTCTACCACATCCATGTGCAAGAAGTCTCTGGGATCTTGTGGATTGCCTTCTAGCATGGGCCTGTTGTTGAATGTTGCGTCCAGATTTTTGCCAGTGAGATCATAGCGTTCGTGAGCCACATTGACTGGTATGCGTTGGTAGATGTCCAACAAGTAAGCCTGCTGACTCAACCAAGCATCAGAGATCTGATGTGGGCACAGATATCCCAGCAGCTCTAGCCATTTGTGTGGCACTATGGGAAAGATGCTGTATGGATGTAGATTGTGTGTGCAGAATGCCAGCAGTCGGAATTGACCAGCGTAGCTCATGATGGTGGCATCCCAGGCCGGGGTCTGCATCACAGCATCGTCGTTCCAGATGATGTACCATCTTGCTTTGATCTGCTTGGCCATGGCATTGACATATTCATTGAGACGTATGTACCCCATGGGTTCAAATTTCATTGCAGTATAATTGGCCCGGATACTGTCCAACCAAGGTCGGAGACTGTGATCAAAATAACTCAGTCCAACTGAATCATCTCGGTCAAACCCCAACATCAGCTGTATGGCTGTGGGATCAGTTGCATTGTCATACAATGATTGTATGCTTTTTCTCAGCGCATCGGTGCGCCCGCGGGTGGGCAGCAACACGCTGATATCGTATTTAAATCCAGCACTCATGAAACCTCGCGATTATGTTGTCAATGCTTTTTTCTTGACAGAAAAAGAACCCTGTGCTTTGGCAGCACCAGCGCCACGACGTGTGCCTTTGGCGTTTTCCACCCCCACAAGATCCACTGTGGCTTTGCCAAAGTTTCTGCGGCGTGCAAAGTAGAATAGTTCCAAGAACCGGTTGAGGCTCATGGTCTTGTCCTCTGGAAAGTCCAGATGATATGTTGTGGCAGTTTTTTCCAATGGCCGATTGAAGCTCAAGTAGTCCCAAAGGTTGTAATCCAATTCGAGATTCATAGGATACTGATCACGGTCATTGTACTTGATGTAGTAGTTTCTTTGCAGTTTCATCAAGCTGGCCAACAAATCTTCGGGCAAGTTGTAGCGTTGCAAGAACGATTCCAAGAAATCATACAGCTCATCCACGCGATCTTCTTGGTGCATGTTCATGCTGGTCCTGTGGATGATGTTCCAGCCATGTATCTCCACGCCAATCTTGGGATGGTTGATCTTGCCAGTGGTCATCCAGTTGGAGAAGTATTGTCTTGCTTCGTCTGCTTCTTTCTTCAACCAGCTATTGGTCATGGCATGAGCAAACAGGTCTTCATAGTAATCGTGGTAGCTGATGCCCAGATGTTTGTTGATGAATCGTGCCACCAAGGTAGCGAATCCATTGATGTGGAACGTGGTCTGGAACCACGAAAAGATCTGCGCATCCAACATCACAGGTGTGGGCATGTCTTTGGTGCCAGTGATAACATCAATACTTTCTTCAATGTGTTCCACGCTGTAGCTGCCGGCAAAGTAGTCTGTGACAGGCTGGCTGGTTATCTTGAACAGCTTCTTCTGCAACAGATTCATTTCGGCGTTTTCCAACAACTGAGCCTGGAACACAGTGATACCAGTGTGTTGATTTAGGTCATACAATGCATAGAAGTTTTTCTTCCATGACTCCAGAGTCTCTCCAGGCAAGCCAAGTATGAGTTCTGTGTATGCAGGAATGTTGCGTTGGTCGCACAGCTCAAACACTTCATTGAGTTTGTTCATCTCCATGTTCTTGCGGCGTATGTTCTCTAACACATCCAGATCCAGGCTTTGTACGCTGAGTGTGAGTCCTTGATTGAAGCCACGAGCATCCAACAGTTTCTTCACAATCTCGATCACTTCTTTCTTTTGATTCTTGGCCCAGGCCACTGAGAATGTTCTTGGTGATCCATATTTTTCTTGGCACTCAATGATCTTGTCAGCGATCATGCCATCACGTTCAGGGAACATGCCAAAGTTGGCATCAGTGATTGAGATCCAGTCAAAGTTACGCTGAGCCATCCACTCCAGTTCTGCAAACACACGTTCCAGTTCAAACTTCTTGACCTTGTTGTATGTGAGGCTGCCCCAGTCACAGAATGTGCAGGCAAACGGACATCCACGATTGGTCTCTAATGTGCCTTGCCATGTGATCTCAGGATGGTCTGCGATCATCTTGTCAAATATGCCTGACAGATACGGGCTGGGTACTTCTTCCAGCGTTTCGATACGCTTGGCATCTTGTGTTTTTACTGCTTGACCATTTCTATTAATCAGCAGGCCGGATACATTTTCCCAGTCTTTGGTTTCAAAATGTTTCAGCAGATTTTTAAAAGTTATCTCACCTTCGTAGCAGATCACCAGATCCATGAAAGGTTCTTTCACAAACAACTCAGGATCTTCAATGGCCACCTCGGGTCCGCCAAACACTATGAGACATTCAGGATTGAATGTTTTTATCAGCTTGGCCAAGTGGTAATTGTAACGATGATTCCACACATAAGTGGAGAATGCCACTAGATGATTGGTACTGAGTTTCAGTGCCAGTTCCTCAATGGGTTCTCTGCGCCAGATCCAGTCTGTGACTTCAAATCGTTCCTGGATCCACGGGTCAGCTAGACTGTAACTCCATACCACCCCAGCTGAATAGGGCAGATAGTACGCATTGAACTCTTTGGGTCCTTGTTGAAAGTTGGGCTGGACCCAGGCGATTTTGTTTTTCATTATGTACTTATTGGGTCAGCCTCTGCTGACTTGCCAAAATGTGGATTGGCAAATTGTTTCATCTGATGATTGGGATCATTCTCCAACAATCTCTGCCATGGCTCCTGGGTGCCCTTGAATATGTTTTCAAAGTATTCAGTGCTCTGCCCGACCCTCTGCATGTACATGGCCAATTTGGCACAGTCACCTTGACGCAATCGCAGATTTTCAATGCTGTGGAAATCGTTGGGATCTTGTGGCTTGCCTTCTAGAATGTGTCGGTCTAGAAAAGTGGCATCCATGTTGTTGCCAGTCAAGTCAAATCGATCATGCAACACATCCACTGGTATGCGTTCGTAGATATCCAACAAGTAGGCCTGCTGACTCACCCATCCATCCTGCGAACTGTGTGGAGAAATGTATCCCAACAGATCAAACCATGCACGTGGGATGATAGGGAAAATACTGTATGGGTGCATGTTGTGTGTTCGGAAGCCCAACAGTTTGAGATGCTCACTGGTATGGCTCATGATCACAGTATCCCAGCCCTGAGACTGCATGGCCGCGTCATCGTTCCAGATCATCAACCATTTGCTGTCAGAAACTTTGGCCAATGCGTTGTTGTATTTGTGCAGATTCACATAGCCCAGGCGGTCAAATCTCATGGCAGTATATGCAATAGATTTCAAATCCAGCCAAGGTTTGACCGTGCTGTTGAAGTAGTTGGTACCAACCTCATCATCCTTGTCAAACGCAAACATCAATTGCAATTTTTCCGGATGGTCTGCTAGTTCTACTAGAGTTTTGATGCTGCGTTCCAAGCTGGTTGTACGGCCTCTGGTGGCCAACAACATGGCTATGTCATACTTGCGTTCAGTCATTGAATTCATTGTCCTCTCTACGTCCTTGACGACCTGCCATGTTAGAGTCTGTTTCACGCACCTCTACTCTGGTGCACCAAACACGTTTGGCTTCTTCCGATCCGCAGTTGGGCAAGAAGATTGTGTTCACATACTCATACAAGAAGTCAGCGATGCCTTCGCAACCGGTCTTTTCCACTTCTGTGATCTTGGCCAGTTTGAGCCGGCCCAGTTCCAGCAAATGCTCGCGCATGGGATCATCTTGTGCCACCAGCAAGGTGTGATCAAACCATTCTTCCAGTTTTTCTTTCAGTGGTTTCAACCCACCAAAGTCAGTTACCCAGTTGCGAGCATCCAAGGTGTCAGCTTCAAATTCAAAGTGGAAACTCATCGCATATCCGTGGATGAGATTGCAGTGACTTTGAGCACGCCATTGACGATATGCTACAGGACCGATTTGTCTGTAAGTCTTTGTTGAAAAGTATTTTTGTGCCATGATTTTCTCCTATGTTAGATTATAGCATAGGCGGCGGAGTTTGTATAGCGGGACGATGCCGATAGGCCGCTGTATGGATATTTATGCTGGCTGTCGATAGCCATTGGCTTTATAGTTGGCTTGGCCGGGGATCACTCCACGCACACCGCCTACAGGATCCTCACAGTCACCCTGCCGCCTTGGGATCAAGTGTATGTGTGGATACATCACTGTCTGGCCTGCTGAACTACCAGAGTTGAATCCAATGTTGTAACCATCACATTCACCTCGTCGGACCAAGACCTCACCATGTCGCAATGCACTTTCAAACGCATCATTGATCACAGTCAGTGTATTGTATGTGGGCACAAACAACAAGTGACCCTGGGTAACAGGATATCGATCTCGAAACACAGCAACATGGAAGTCACTGAGATCTTCTACTGGTTGATCCCAAGGTGCTACGCCAGCAGCCTGGGCTTGGGCTAGTGTTTCGTGATGTTTCATCGCGGTGCAAATTCCTGTTGCAGTTTGATATTGTCGAAGAACTCTTTCTTGGTGCTTTGGTCAGTCTGGAATGCACCTTTGAGCACTGTGGTCTGTGTGAGACTTGAATGTGCCATGATACCACGATTCTCACAGCAGCCATGAGTGGCCTGGATGTATACTGCCACATCCGCAGCGTCAGTGGCCTTCATTATTTCTCTAGCGATGTCGTTGCAGAGTTCTTCCTGTAGAGTACCACGGCGAGCGCACCACTGAGCAATGCGAGTATACTTTGAAAGACCAATGAGTTTGTTAGCGGCAATGATCCCAATATAAGCAACTCCCACGACAGGTTGATGATGGTGACTGCACATACTGCGTAACTCACTACGAACAACCAACATGCCTTCATAGCGATCTTTGCTATCGTTAGGAAATGCTGTTGCGTCTGGTGCTGGTTCATATCTGCCTGCCATTATTTCGTTGTAATACATCTTGGCCAAGCGTCGTGCTGTGCCTTTAGAGTTGGGA
>Ga0214919_10005626_pt1 | contig 17643 bp, 19 predicted proteins | sample LL1503_MetaG_FD_177994 | JGI IMG/M metagenome (GOLD analysis project Ga0214919, IMG submission 177994) | Freshwater microbial communities from Lake Lanier, Atlanta, Georgia, United States - LL-1503 | ecosystem: Environmental > Aquatic > Freshwater > Lake | place: USA: Georgia | collected...
TGTAAAAACATTTTATCTTCTTCCATCATAAAAGTGAAAACATAAAAAATAACAATATATAAAGTGGTTAATAAACTCAACCCTATTTTTTCCCTATTTGAATTTCCTTTTATAATTTTTATAAAAAGTATAAGGATAATTAAATATAAAACTATACGTATACTATTCTTATTGCTACCCAAAAAATAAGCTACATCAATAGAATTAAATGTTTGACTGCCCGGCATAGGCATAATCAAATATACTCTTAGGCATTCAAAAACAATTAAAAAAAGAAAACTAAGATAAAGCATCCATTTCTTCATAAAATAATTTTTAATTTGTAACTAACATTGAATAATGTATTTAAGCACTTTGTTCTTCTTTTTCAAAGTAGGCTAACACTTCTTGCCAATTATTAACTCTAAAATGATGTTTAATATTTACATTATGCGAGGCATGATATAAAATAGGTTTACCTATACAGTAATCTAAATTTTTACAATGATCATCAATCATATAATCGGTTTTAATCACCGCCTTGCTTCCGCAAAAAATAATGTTCTTCCAACTAATAAATGGAAAGAATTCAGCTAGCCAAGCATGTTTTTCAGTAAGTGACAAAGGAAACTCAGTGGCCGCAGACACAATATATATTTCATACTTTTTTCTTAAAATTTGAATAGCCTCCAAAGCGCCAGGCATTACAGGAACTGTTCTAAAAAACCCGGGTGTATGAATATAGCGTCTAGCAGCTGTTTTATCTGGAAAGGCTTCATCTTCAGAAACACCTAATAACGCCGTCCTATCTAACTTTACATTATACTGCTTCTCATACCAATTCACTAAATGGGTCTCAATATCGGCAATAACATTGTCCATATCAATGGCTATACTTTTAATCATACTTATTCAAGTTAAAACGTTTGTATATTAGTAGTGGCAAACTTAATTCATAAATTTTATTCCTATGAGAAAAAAGAAGATCATTTTAATTTTTACAGCCTGTTTTATCTATTTTTTAACGCCCCATTTAGCAAGGGCACAAGAAGCAGCTGTTGAAGAAAGTATTCGTACAATAATGAGTCAAACTAATGTGGTTGGTGTTTCAGTAGCGGTAGTAAAAAATAATAAAATTATTTATACTCATTCATTTGGATTAAAAAATATAGAAGCAAATATGCCTCTTACCGACGACTGTATTTTCAGAATAGCCTCTATTTCAAAATCTTTTTCTGCTACTTCTATTATGCAATTAGTAGAAGCTAAGAAACTTTCATTAGAAGATGATGCCAGTAATTTATTAGGTTTTACTTTAAGAAATCCAAAATTTCCTGATAAAGTAATTACCTTAAAAATGTTATTATCCCACCGCTCTTCTATTAACGATAGCCAAGGATATTTTTCATTAGATTCCATTAACCCTGTTACTAACCCCAATTATGCAAAATGTTATAATAATTATGAGCCAGGTACAGGTTATATGTATTGTAATTTAAATTACAATATGACAGGGGCCATTATTGAAAGGTATTCGGGAGAAAGATTTGACCAATACGTAAAACATCATGTATTAGACCCTTTAAATATATATGGAGGATATTGTGTAGATTCTTTAGATAAAAATCGTTTTGCAACTATTTATGATTTTAATAAAGAAACTGTGAAATTCATAAACTCTCCCAACGCTTATGCACCAAGGTCGGAAGAGATTTCCCATTATGAAATGGGAAAGACCACCCCTATTTTTTCACCTACAGGTGGCATGAAAATTTCTGCAACAGATTTAGCAAAGTATATGATAATGCATATGAATTTAGGGAAGGCTAACGGTAAAAGAATTATAAGCAAAAAAAGTGCTAGAATAATGCAAACACCTTTATCCACTGATGAAAACTATGGATTGGCTATTTTAAAAACAGATAAATTAATAGAAGGTAAAACCTTAACGGGACATACAGGATCTGCGTATGGATTATTTAGTACTATGTTTTTTGAACCTAGTGAAAAGTTTGGTATTGTAGTAATTAGCAATGGCTGTAACCCTGTATATGATAATGGCTTTAATGTTTTTATGAAAAATACAGTAAACAGTTTATATAAAAATTTGATTGCACAATAAGTTGCATAAAAAAGGCCCCTGATGTATTGGGGGCCTTTTAGTATAATAACTAAATGTAATTTATTTAATAAGTCCAATTTGTTTTAAGAATTCATAGTTATCGAAGAAGTCTTGCTCTTCTGTAATTTTGCCATCTACTAGTGTAGCAATAGTACAACCAATTACATCCACTGTTTTACCAGTTGCAGGTATACCAAAAAAAGTACCTGTATGCGTTCCCTTAAACTGCCAGTACTTCACTACTTTATTACCCTTACCTAAAATTTCTTTTACAATAAATTCTCTATTAGAAAATCCTGTAACATAGTTTGCATAGTATGCTTTTGCACTATCCTTACCTTTAATTTCTGGAACAGTATGTAAAACTACATCAGCAGCATATGCTGTATCTAAAAAGTTTACATTGCCTTTATTAATGACTACATCCCATACATGGTCATAGAATTTTACATTGTCATTCTCTAATTGCTCTTTTTTAGCAGCATCATTGTTATTTGCAGTTTGATTATTACAAGCAAATAGCATTGTAGAAAGAAAAATAACTGATAATAATTTTTTCATTTTTTTTATTTTTTAATATTTTTTAATTTCCTAAAGATAATAATTAACATCAAAATAACCTAGTCTAGCCAATCTCATATAATTCAATAGGAAGCCCATCGGGGTCGGAAAAGAAGGTGAATTGTTTTTGTGTGAACTCATCTATTCTGATGGGTTCTAATTCAACACCCTTGGCCGATAAAGCCGCCACCGATTCCTTAATATTATTGACGCAGAAAGCTAAATGTCTTAAGCCACAAGACTCTGGCCTAGAAGGTCTTGCAGGTGGGCTGGGAAATGAGAATAACTCTATTATATATTCTTCATTTAAGGCAAGGTCTAATTTATAGGACTGCCTCTGTTCTCTAAATACTTCTCTAAGTATTGTTAATCCTAAAGTATTGGTATAAAAATATTTAGACTTTTCGTAATTGGAACAAATAATAGCAATATGATGTACTCCTTTTAAATAATTATGCTTCATATTAATGCAATTGTTAAAGTAAGTTTAAAAATTATATAAGTTTAGGAACGGTTCTGTATTTCATAAATGACATGTAAGTTAAGTACATGCTCTTTATTTATTTTTGGATGACTGAATGTGCCTGTCTTAATCATGCCTATTCTTTTCATAACATTTTCAGACTTTATGTTGGGTATGGCTGTGAATGAATAAATTTTATCAAACCCTAATGTATCAAATCCATATTCAATGCAGGCCTTAGCAGCTTCCGTTGCATAACCCTTACCCCAATATTGCTTTTTAAATCTCCAACCAATTTCTACACAGGGTGTAAAGGATGCTTCAAAATTGGCTATCATAAATCCGGTATATCCTAGAAATTCCTTCGTGCTAGTATTTTCAACTATATAGAGCCCAAATCCATTTTCTAAAAAATGCTTTTGTACACGGTCATAAAATTCAATAGTTTGTTCCTTAGTTAAGACAGCAAGAAAATATTTCATAACCTCCTTATCTAAGTTCATTTCTATGCATTCGAGCAAATCCTTATTTTCCCATGCTCTAAGCGTCAGCCTCTCTGTTTGAATTATGCTGTTCATAGGGTAAATATAAATTAAATGAACTAATTCTACATTCATAAAATAAATGAAATAAATAAAATATAATTTACTATTTTACCCCCTAAATAATTAAAATATGAGAAGCGAAATACTCAATAATTTAGATAACCCTAAGCAACTTGAAAAAATTTACAGAGATGACAAATCAAATTTTAAAAAAGAATTTAATCAAATTTATCCTGGTCATCAAGACAATGCTAGCTTAGCCTTCTGGAATGAAAGGCTGAATTATGAGTCTACAAAGCCTTCTTGGGGCTCGAAAAATGAAGTTAGGGTAGTTATACTAATTGCATTAATTGCTGGGCTAATTGCCAATATACCTAATTTAACAGGCATTGATAAAGAAAGGTTTTTATCTAGAAATATTTCATTTATTATATTTCCTTTACTAAGTGCCTATTTTATTTGGAAACAAAAATTAGCCTTCAAACAATATTTGATTCCATTGCTAGCTATTATAATAGCAGCTGTGTATATAAACTTGCTGCCAACCAATACTGAAAGCAGTTCCATTACGCTTACCTTTATCCATATGCCCATATTCTTATGGGCAATACTGGGTTATTCTTTTGTTGGCTCAAATTTACAAAGTAGTGAAAATAGAATTCATTTTTTACGCTATAACGGCGACCTAGTAGTAATGTCAGGTATTATTTTATTATCAACTATGCTATTTTCTGCTATTACAATAGGCTTATTTTCGCTTATAGATATTGCTATTGAAAAATTTTACACTCAAAACATTCTTATATGGGGCTTAGCTGCTATTCCAATAGTTGCCACCTATTTAATTCAAAATAATGTTCAATTAATTAATAAAGTCTCTCCAATTATTGCTAAAATATTTACGCCTTTAGTATTTGTAAATTTATTTATTTATTTATCGGCAATGGTATACACAAAAAAATATCCCTATCAAGATCGAAACTTACTTTTATTATTTAACGTATTATTAATGGGCGTGATGGCATTAATTCTATTTAGTATTGCAGAAGCAGGTAAGGCTTCTAAAAATAAATTTAACCTTGTTCTTTTATTTGGCTTATCTCTTTTAACTATTATAGTAAATTTTATTGCAGTTTCAGCTATAGTTTACCGAATAAATGAATTTGGTTTTTCTCCAAATAGAATTGCCGTTTTAGGAGGTAACCTTTTAATATTTATAAATTTAATACTAGTATCGTATAAATTATTCTTAACTAGTTTTCAAAATGGTTCTATTGAAGAAATAGAAGAAACTATTGCAAGATACCTTCCTGTATATGCAATATGGACTGGTTTAATAGCTTTTTTAATTCCAATAATATTTCAATTCAAATAAAAAAAATCCCAACAAAATTAATTGTTGGGATTTTTTTTATTAACATCTTTACTTATTTCGTTTCCATATATTATTTGCAGGATTATAATCGGGTAAAACTTTATCTGGATCATAACTTACCGATTCAATTTCTTCAGAACAAGGATAGTTAAAACTCCAAGCTACATTACGTTGCCAAATCTCTACTGGAAGTTTAATGCGATCTATTTTTCCACTCACTGTTTTTACTTCTAGTATTACTGGCATAGCCATTTTTTCAAGATTATCTATAGTGATTATAGCTCCTTTTGCGTAATCAGTGCTATCGTTATACTTAACAGTTCTTACTGAAACATCTAAACGCCAGTTATTCACAAACCACCCTCTCCAAAACCATTGTAAACTTTCACCTGCTACGTTTTCAATGGTATGAAAGAAATCATCGGGAGTAGGATGTTTATAGGCCCATCTTTTTATATAAGTTCTTAATGCACGATCAAAACGATCTTCTCCTAAAATAACTTCTCTTAATAAGGTTAAACCTTCGCCTGGTTTACTATAAGACAATGTTCCATTGTTTCTTTCTTTATAATTGTCTACATAAGTTAACATCGGCTCTAAGCCAGGAGCCGTATACATAGCGCCAATTCTATTTTTATCTTGAGGGTATTTGCTTTTATATTCTCCGTTATTAAAATTTGCAGAAGATAAACTATTAATAAAAGTATTAAAACCTTCATCCATCCAACCATATAATCTTTCATTAGAACCCACTATCATAGGAAACCAAGTGTGTCCAAATTCATGATCATTCACACCCCATAATCCGCCTTGTCTTGCTCTTGCTCCACAAAATACAATTCCTGGATACTCCATTCCTCCCGGCGTACCTGCTACAGCAGTAGCTGCTGGATAAGGATACTCATACCATTTATTAGAGTAATATTCAATACTGCTTTTTACATATTCTGTAGATCTACCCCAGGCACTATCTCCATTGCTTTCTAAAGGATAAGCAGAAATAGCTATTCCTTTTTTTCCAGATGGTAAATTTATTTTAGCAGCATCAATAATAAAAGAGGAAGAGGCAGCCCATGCAGCATCTCTTGCGTTCTTAATTTTAAAATGCCATTTTAATTCTGTTTTATTTTTAGGTCTTGAATTAGGATCGGTTACTTCTTGAGCTGAACGAATAATAACTGTTTTATCAGATGCTGCAGCAGCCGACCATCTTTTTAATTGTTCTGCAGTATACACTTCTGAAGCATTTAATAATTCACCAGACCCAACCACTATCATAGAATTAGGCGTTGTAATTGAAAAATCTAAATCGCCATATTCTAAATAAAACTCACCAGGTCCTGTATAAGGAACAGTATTCCAACCAATGATATCATCAAATACAGCCACTCTTGGGAACCATTGTGCCACTGTAAATACTTTACCATTTTTTGCTTTATAAATACCCATTCTATCAGAACCGTAATCAGGAGATATAAATGAGTATTCAATTTGTATTTTTATATTGCCTCCATTAGCAGCAAGTTCTTTTGGTAAAAATAATTGCATGCGTGTATCTTCAATTAAATATTCAATAGGTGTTGCTTTTTCATTTTTAACGCCGCTTAAAATTTTAACAGATTTAATTTTATAACCTGCATCAAAATCTTGGCCTCTACCGCCATTTCTACTTCCATTTAAAGGTACAATAGCAGAACCTCTTGAATCTTTTTTAAATAAATTTTGATCTAACTGCATCCATATAAAATTTAATTTTAATGGACTATTATTAGTATAGCTTAATATTTCAGTGCCTCCAATTTCATTGGTTTGCTCATTCAACTTAACATCTAAAATATAATCGGCACGGTTTTGCCAGTACTTAGGTCCCGGCTCACCGGTTGCTGCGCGATATTCATTTCCGTTTTTTGTATAGAAAAAAGGAGCAAATGCATCATGATAATCATACTTAGATGTAGGTGCGTTCGGATCTAATTGTTCCATATTTCTTCTTATCCGAGTGGGAGGAGGTGTAGGGGCAACTGAAGTGTTAGCATTAGTAGTAGTTTGCGCTGTTGCAAACTCTGTAGAAGCTAACAGCATAAAGCAAAACAAATATATAATTTTCATAATCTAATATTTAAGTATCTAAATTACTAAATAATAAGTTTATTGGATGCATAAAATTATTAATTTCTATTAATTTTAATTAGTTCAAAAAGTACTCAACTATGAATGAAAAGATAGACACTTATATTTATAAATTAAAAAATTGGCAGGCAGAGATGAAAGTCTTAAGGGCTATTCTGCTTGAGTTTCCTATAAATGAAGAATTGAAATGGGGCCAGCCCTGTTATGTATATGAACAGAAGAACATTATTATTATTGGAAGTTTTAAAGAATATATTGGGCTTTCATTTTTCAAAGGGGCCTTGTTAAAAGATACAAAGGGGTTACTAGTTAAACCGGGAGAAAATACACAAGCAGTTAGGCTTTTAAAATTCAGATCTGTAGAAGAAATTAATAAATTAAAAACTACTATTAAATCTTACATTAAAGAAGCTATTGAAATAGAAAAACAAGGTTTAAAAATAGAGCCTACTAAGTCTGAACAGTTATTGCCAGATGAATTACTAGCACAATTTAAAAAAAGTGCAAGTTTCAAAAAAGCATTTTATGCTTTAACCCCTGGAAGACAAAGAGCCTATAATATGTTTTTTACGGCTGCTAAGCAAGCTGCCACAAGGGAAACAAGAATTGAAAAATATAAGGGCCAAATTATGTGTGGCAAAGGAATTAATGATTGTACTTGCGGTTTATCAAAAAAAATGCCCTACTGCGATGGGTCTCATAAGCAGCTTAAATAAGTTCTTTTTATTGAGTTAAATTATTGTTTATATTGCTATAACTACTATGGCTTTAGTAAAGCCTATTAAATTCAAGTAATAAAAAAATAAAATACTACTTATGAAAAATGACAGTGCAAATTCAAGAAGAAAATTTTTACAACAAATTGGAGCCACTAGTTTATTAGCAGCTGCATCCCCTTTTTCTTCTTTAGCAGCAAGTACTAATGCTGAAGAGCGTATATTAACTTATAATAGAAAAATTAGTTCCAACGACAAAATACGCATTGGGGTCATTGGCTATGGTGTTCAAGGTCATTTCGATTTAAGAACTGCCTTAAAAGTACCTGGTGTTGAATTAGCTGGCATTTGTGATTTGTACAATGGAAGACTAGAAAATGCTAAGGAGCAATTTGGTAAAGAATTGTATACCACTAATAATTATAAAGACTTACTAGACAAAAAAGATATTGACGCTGTATTAATTTGCACAACCGATGTATGGCATGCACGTATTACTTTAGATGCCTTAGCCAAAGGCAAGCATGTGTATTGTGAAAAACCAATGGTATATAAAATTAGCGAAGGGTACCCTGTAATAGAAGCTGCCAAAAAATCGGGTAAGGTATTACAAGTAGGAAGTCAAAGAGTAAGTAGTATTGGTTATGCAAAAGCAAAAGAATTATTGGCTGCAGGAGAAATTGGAGAATTGAATATGGTCAATGCAGTATATGACAGACAGAGCTCCATTGGCGCTTGGGAATATACCATACCAAAGGATGCTGATGCAATGACTACACATTGGGATACTTTTATTGAAGCCACAGAAAAAATGGCATTTGATGCAAAGAAATTTTTCTGGTGGAGAGCCTTTAAAGAAGTAGGTACAGGTGTTGCTGGAGATTTATTTATTCATTTACTAAGTGGCTCGCATTTTATAACTAATTCTAAAGGACCTGAAAATATTTATAGTACAGGGCAGTTCAGTTATTGGAAGGACGGAAGAAATTTACCAGATGTAATGTCGGGTGTATTACAATATCCAAAAACAAAAGAGCATGCTGCATTCTTAATGACCTTGCAAGTAAATTTCATTAGTGGTACAGGCGGACAAGAAGTAATAAGACTTATTGGTTCTGAGGGTTTAATTGAAGTGAGTGGTAATAACATTATTGTAAAACATAGCTTAATGCCTGAAGCGCCTGGCTTTGGTGGCTACGATTCTTTATTTACATTCTCTAAGAGCATGCAAGAAGAAATGCAAAAAGATTACGATGCAAAGTGGACAATGGATCAAAGAAAAAGAAAAACAAAAGAAGATATTTTATTCAAAGCACCCATAGGCTATGATGATCATTTAGATCATTTTACTAATTTCTTTGATTCAGTAAGAACCGGGAAGCCGGTAGTGGAAGATGCTGAATTTGGTTTTAGAGCAGCCGCTCCGGCATTGTCTTGTAACGAAAGTTATTTTAGTAAAAAAATTATTCATTGGGATCCTATTAATATGAAATTGAAATAAATAAGTATGAAAAAAATATTATTTTTCTTGATTGCAGCTCCAGCATTTGCACAAGCGCAACAAAAATTTGAAGAGGTAAATTTAACAGAAGGTGTTAAAAAAATAAAAGTCAATACTCAAATAAGCTTAGCCTATTCAACGCAGTCAGGTGTAAAAATTATTATGAAAGAGGGCCTACCATTCAAAGATTTAAATAAAAATGGTAGTCTCGATACTTATGAAGATTGGCGTTTAAATGTAAATGATAGAGCTAAGGATTTAGCTTCTAAATTAAGTATTGAAGAAATTGCAGGCTTAATGCTCTATAGTGGACATCAATCCATACCTATGGGGGCCATGGGAAGATTTAGTGCCACTTATAATGGAAAGCCATTTCCTGAAAGTGGAGCAAAGTCTTCTGACTTAACCGACCAACAAATAAGTTTTTTATCAAAAGATAATGTAAGACATGTTTTAATTACTTCCGTAGAAAATCCAACAGTATCTTCTACCTGGAATAATAATGTTCAAAAATTAGTAGAAAAAATAGGTATGGGTATTCCGTCCAATAATAGTTCTGATCCAAGAAATGGTGCAAATAAAAATGCAGAGTACAATGCAGGTTCCGGTGGCACTATATCTCAATGGCCTGAGGAATTAGGTTTGGCTGCAACATTTGATCCTTCTATAACAAGAATGTTTGGATCCATTGCTTCAAAAGAATATAGAGCTTTGGGAATTACAACTGCCTTGTCTCCTCAAATTGATTTAGCTACAGAGCCAAGATGGAATAGATTTGTGGGCACTTTTGGAGAAGATCCAAATTTAGCTACCGATATGGCTCGCGCATATGTAGACGGATTTCAAACATCGCCTACTTCCATTGAAAAATACAATGGTTGGGGAAATTATAGTGTGAACGCGATGGTGAAACATTGGCCTGGTGGTGGACCTGAGGAAGCAGGACGTGATGGTCACTTTGCCTATGGAAAATTTGCAGTATACCCAGGAAATAATTTCCAAACACATTTAAGAACATTTATAAATGGTGCATTTAAATTAGAAGGTAGTACTAAAAAGGCTGCAGCTGTGATGCCCTATTATACTATATCAGTTAATCAAGATATTAAAAATAGAGAAAGTGTAGGAAATGGTTTTAGTAAATACATTATTATCGATTTATTAAGAAATAAATATAATTATGATGGAGTAGTTTGTACCGATTGGGGTATTACAGGAACCGAGGGCGCTAAGCCAGATATATTTGCTGGTAAACCTTGGGGTGTTGAAAAATTAAGTATTGCAGAAAGACATTATAAAGTATTAATGGCAGGAGTGGATCAATTTGGTGGCAACAACGATGCAAAACCAGTATTAGAAGCTTATCAAATGGGTGTAAAAGAACATGGAGAAGCCTTTATGCGTAAGCGTTTCGAACAATCGGCTGTACGTTTACTATTAAACATGTTCAGAGTAGGTTTGTTTGAGAATCCTTATTTAGATCCAAAAGAATCGGTAACTATTGTAGGTAAGCCTGAGTTTATGAAGGCAGGATATGATGCGCAATTAAAATCAATTGTATTACTAAAAAATCAAAACAAAACATTGCCAATTGCTAAAGGTAAAACTGTTTATATTCCTAAAAGAACTACACCTGCAAGTGTAAACTTTTTTGGACAAGCCACTGCTGAAAAAACTGAGTACCCAATAAATTTAGACTTAGTAAAAAAATATTATACCGTTACAGAGGACCCTTCTAAAGCAGATTTTGCCATTGTATTTATTAAAAGTCCTGTAAGTGGTGGTTATAGCAGAGAAGATAGAGACGCAGGTGGTAATGGTTATGTTCCTATTAGTTTACAATTGAAAGACTACACTGCAGTTGATGCTAGAGTTCATAGTTTAGCTGCAGGTGATCCTGTTGTCGATTCTACCATTAAAGACAGATCTTATATTGGTAAAACATCTAAATCAAACTCTGCTCCTGATTTAAATACTATCATGGAAACCAAAAAAGCCATGAATGGAAAGCCGGTGGTAATATCTATTTCAATTACTAATCCCATGGTATTTGGTGAATTTGAAAAAGAAGTAAATGCTATTATAGGAGAGTTTGGAGTTCAAGTAGAAGCACAAATGGATATTTTAACGGGCAAGGTAGAACCTAGTGGCTTACTACCTATGCAAATGCCATTAAATATGAGTGTTGTAGAAAAGCAAAAAGAAGATGTACCGCATGATATGACCACTTATATAGATGGGCAAGGACATGCATATAATTTTGGTTATGGTTTAAATTGGAAAGGCGTTATTAAAGATGCTAGAACCATAAAATATGCTGTGAAAAAATAATGGAGATAGTAGTTAGAAAAATACATTTAGTAGACTTATCCCAATTACAAAAAATTGGGATAAGTACTTTTTCTGAAACTTTTGCAGAACATAATACAAAAGAGGATTTAGAAAAATATTTAAAAGAAAGTTTTGCTTCCGAGAAACTAAGTGCTGAGTTAGCGAACCCTAATGCTTCTTTTTATTTTGCAGTACTAAATGAAGAAGTTATTGGTTATTTAAAAATTAATTTCGGCAATGCTCAAACTGAATTAAAAGATAATAAGTCAGTTGAAATTGAAAGAATTTATGTTTTACAAGCCTATCAAGGTAAAAAAATAGGACAATTACTTTACAATAAAGCTATTGAAATTGCCAGAGAGTATAAAGCTAGTTATGTTTGGCTAGGCGTTTGGGAAGAAAACCACAAAGCGCTTCAATTTTATAAGAAAAATGGTTTTGTGCCATTTGATACACATATTTTCAAACTTGGTAACGACGAGCAAACCGATATTATGATGAAAAAAGCATTGTAATAGTTTGTATAATATTGCAATGAATAATTTTTTGATTTCTTCAAATTAAACAAATGACAAAGCGAATAATTGCAGGCTTAGTATTCATTACTTATATATTAATTTTATTCAAGATATTGGTATTTAAAGAAGTGCCACTTGTTCGAATAGGGCAGCTAATGTTAAATTTTGGAGGTACGCAGGAAGGTCCTGCTAATTTAATTCCTTTCAAAACAATACTACCCTATCTTTTAGGAAAAAATGGACTACTTATTGCTGCATTAAACATTGGTGGTAATATTATTTTATTTATACCCATTGGATTTCTGCTACCCATTGTATTTTCTAAAATAAGTAAGTGGAATATCATTGTCATAGCTATAGCATCAGGCTTACTAGTAGAAGGAATACAAGCTATATACCATATTGGTATATTCGATATTGATGATGTGCTTTTGAATAGTCTTGGCGTTATTATAGGTTTTTGGACTTATAAAATATTTTTACACTTTTCAAGTAATACAAAAAAAATAATAAGAATTAGTTCACTAATACTATGCATGGGTATTACTATAGTTTATTTAATTGCAAGTTATAAGCATATACAGTTACCCTTTAGCTTGGAGCCAGCAATTGAAAGAGGGCATATAAATAATAGGCAAGATAGTTCTTCTCTTTGTTGCGACCCTTGCAATGGAACCGGAGGTACAGGGGTAATTGTTGCTATGGATACAAATTCAATTACTATTAAAGGTAGAAAGGATAATGGTAGTAGCCAGCTTATTAAATTAACTACTAAAACTATTATAAGAAACTCTAGTGAGCCTATTTCTTTAGCTAATTTAAAAATTGGTGATCATGTTACCGTTATTATTGACGAAACAGAAACAGCTTCCTTAATCTTGTTATGTGGAATAATCAAAAACTAGCTTATAGCTTTAAATAGTTCTTCTAATTTAAGCTCGTCTAATTGCCCATTGGTTCTTACACTGCTACATAAGTCAATGCCAAAGGGTTCCACATGCTCAATGGCCTTTCTTACATTGTCTTTATTAATACCTCCAGCTAAATAGGTAGGAATGCTAATATTTTCTCTAATTTTTTTACTTATATCCCAGTTATGTGTTTTACCTGTACCGCCCAATACCTTGGTGGACAAATTAGGATTTCCACTGTCAAGTAAAATGGCATCTACAAATTCAGAAATTTCAATAGCTTCTTGAATTGAGTTTTCATCCAATACATGAATTACTTGTACTAGTTTAACATGAGGTATGGCTTCTCTAATTTTAAGATATTGACGATCTGTTAAAGCATCTACTATTTGAATAGTAGTGGTATTTACTTTCTTGTGGTGCTCTATAATTTTTTCAGCAGTTGTTTCACTGGTTAATAAAAAACTTTCAATGGGAGGAGGTACGGTTTTAGCTATACTATGAATAAGTTCATCTGTTATAATACCGGGGCCACTGGGCATTCTTCCCACCAAGCCAATAGCTGCAGCGCCATGCGCAATAGCTAGTGCAGCTTCTTCAATACTACTAATGCAACAAATTTTTACTTTAACTTTCATAATCAAATTTACATTATTAAACCTTTTAATTAATTAGATATTTATTTTTGAGATTAAATTATCAATTGGCTCACCATTGAGCCTGTCGTAATTTAATTGAAAACATGACCCAATTTTGAGCGTAAGGAAATTTTTCAGCTAGTTTATTTTTCAGCATCAATTGTGACAATTCTTTATTTGTTGCTAAATGAACCCACCCATCCAAATGAATATGTCCTAATTCTTTTTTGCCCAAATAAAAATCAGCTCCATCCACTTTGGTTCTATCATATAAATCCCAATGTGTTGCTGAAATAATATTACTCCATTTTTGAATTTCTTCACTTACCATTTGCGGGTATTTGTTTAAAACGGGTGGTGGTAATATTTGTCCTTTATCTTCTAGTCTCATATTTATTTCAATATCTGTTAAGTAAATATAATCAAAAGTGGCAGCTTGAGGTAGCAAATTGCGACCTCAAGTATAGGTAGAATTAGTTAACAGAAACCTCAACAGTTTTACCTAGTCCAAATTCAAGCAGCCTATATAAAGTAGAAAGTTGAATATCCGTTTTTCCATTTTCAATTCTGGATATAAAACTTTTTTTTGCTCCAATCTTATCCGCTAACTGCTCCTGCGTCATTTTTGCATTTTTCCTTTCTTCTTTAATTAACTCTCCAATAAGAAAGGCTTTTGCTTTAATTTCAAATTCAGTTCTCCTCTCGGAACCTCTTTCACCATAACGTCCAGTTAAATGCTCATTAAAATTTGTAATATTAGTTTCTTTCTTTGCCATAATTTATTTATTTAGTCGTGCTAAAATATTCGTTCATTAATTTATTCGCCGTCTCTATTTCTTTAAAAGAAGTTTTTTGTGTTTTCTTTTGATAACCATTTAATAAAACAACAATTTTCCCTTTATCAAAAAAACAGAATATTCTAAAAATATTGCTGCTATATTCAACCCTTATTTCATACAATCCTTTTTGTCCTTCTATATGTTTTAAAAATTTCTCAGGAACTTTATCGATATGAGTTAGTAAGAATAAAACGTAATCAATTTTTTCTTTAGCTTTCTCAGATTGCTTATCAAAAAATTCATGAAAATGATGTCTATAAAAAACCAGCTCTCTAACTTGATTCATAGAATCCTTCGTTTACAAAGTTAACTTAAAATGGAACTTTAATAAAATATTTCAACTACTTTATTAAAAATGAATATCTGAAGGAAAATGAATAGAAAACAGCGTATTTATACGCTGACAAGAAAACCCTAACTTACTAATAACCAATAAAAAGCCTTGTCCCGATTTCTCGGGACAAGGCTTTTTATTGTGCTCCCCTTTTCGACGAAAGATGCAACTATAATAAGATGATTGAGTATGTGACAATTAGGAAATTGAAGGGTTGAACTACATGCAAGATTACGTGAACATTCAATCAAAATCAATACTAAGCAAATAGGCTCCTTTTACTTCTGCAAGAAATTCTTGTTTATTCGTTCTAACATGATGGTAATCTTCTTGAACCATGTTAGGATTTAGGTTTCGAACATTGTCATCGCTCCACAAGGTTATTTCTGCAATAACAGGTAATAATGCGAGGCCACTCTCGGTTAGGGTATATATATTTGACTTTAGATTTCCTTCTTTTTTATTTTTCCTAATGATACCCACTTCTTCCAATAATTTCAGCCTTGATGATAGGATATTGGAAGCAATACTTTCCTTGGAGGTGGAAAAATCCTTGAATGTTTTTTTGTGAGAAAACAACATATCCCTAATTATCAATAATGTCCATTTATCTCCTATTATGTCAAGGGCTGAGGAAATGGGACATTGGCATCTAAAATCCATTTTCATTTCAATTTAAATAAAATAATTACTTGCAAAACAAAAGTAATTGTATATTTGCTTGCAAAACAAAAGTAATAATTAAATTTAAAAAAATGGAAAATAAAGAAAAAAATACAGAAAATGCCATTTCTGCAAAGCCTGCCTACATTATGGTACAAATGAAAGTTCAAAGCCTTGAAGAGCTAAATCAACGCTATGCACAATTTGCAATCCCAATTTTACTAAAACATGGTGGTCAAATGATTGCTGGCTCTCCGTCACCAAATATTAAAGAGGGAGATTGGAATGGAAATTGGGCTGCAGTGCTTCAATTTCCTAGTATGGAAGCTGCTGAAGGTTGGTATAATTCTGAAGAGTACAAACCATATAAGCAACTTCGTATAGATGAACTACAATCGGAGGAAGGTAGAGTAGTCATTATACCAGGAATGTAATTCCTAATTCTAACATGGTCTATTTCAAAATTTGCTTTATTCTTAAAAATTCTAAATAACAAAAAATATGAAAAAAGTATTAGTAACAGGAATTTCAGGTTTTGTTGGTCAGCATTGTGCTGCCGAATTATTAAAAAATGGGTATGCTGTAAGAGGGTCAGTACGAAGTTTATCTAAGTCGGACGAAGTAAAAAATGGAATCAAAAAAGAAGTAGACCCTAAAGGTAATTTAGAATTTTGCGAGCTCGACCTGATGAAAGATGAAGGTTGGGATGGAGCAATGGAAGGTTGTGATTTTGTTTTGCACGTAGCATCTCCGTTTATAGTGAAAGCACCTAAAGACGAAAACGATTTAATAAAACCTGCCGTTGAAGGTACATTAAGGGCTTTGAAAGCGGCTAAAAAGGCTGGTGTAAAAAGAGTAATACTAACCTCTTCAACAGCGTCTATGCAAGGGGGTCAATATGGTGTCGTAAAATTGAATCAAGATAGTTGGACTGATGTTAATGAAAAAAGTGTAACTGCCTACTTCAAAAGTAAAACACTAGCTGAAAAAGCTGCATGGGAATTTATCCAAAACCAAAATGGGGATTCAAAATTAGAGTTAGTGGTGATAAATCCAGGGCCAATCTATGGGCCAACTCTCACAGGAAATTTAGTGTCTGAATCAATGGATTTTTTCAAAAAATTGATAACTGGTAAAGTTCCCATGTTGCCTAAAGCAGATTCAGTCATGTCAGACGTTAGGGATATTGCCTACATACATGTAAAGGCATTAGAAAATGAAAAAGCAAATGGAAATCGATTTATTGTGACAACCGAAAAGTCACATAATTTTCAAGAAATTGCCAAAATTTTAAAAGCAAATGGGTATCAAAAAATTAGCACCACATTGGCTCCTACTTTTTTATTGAAATTTATGGCAAATTTTGATGATGAGGCGAAAGGAATGTTGCCTTTCATTGGAAACACAATAGAAGCAGATATTACTTTAACTAAAAATACATTTAATTGGAGCCCTATCTCTTTTGAAAAGACTGTATTAGACACAGCAAATTCTGTACAATCTGTATTAAATAAAAAAGTATAATTTGATATTTTTTAACAACAAAAAAGCCATCATTGCTGATGGCTTTTTGTTTTGCTCCTTTACTAGGTGAAATGTTGCAGCCGTTTTCATTAGTTGAACTTGCCAAAATCAGGAAAGAAAAAATAAAATTTACCTACTAAATCTCTTAAAAAAAGTCCAAATAACTTCACAGGCATTCATATCTTGACTGGTTTTGCCAATAATGGCTTCATTCAAATATTGATACCCTTGTGGCCAAGTATGTCCACCATTTAAAACGACATAACTGACAACTTCACTTCCATTTGTTCCGCCGGGATAAACTCTTTGTTTTATCGTTGTCCCATCGTTTGAAATATCTGGTAAATCTGTAATCGTTGGAGTAGTATTACATCCATTTAAGGCTACCCATTTTTCTATAACTTGAAAATGAGATAATATCGTTCCGCCTGCAGTGCCTCCGGCTGTCATTTGTCCCCCTAAAAAAGGGACAAGTGGGTCAGTTGTGCCGTGA
>Ga0214919_10005627_pt1 | contig 17642 bp, 19 predicted proteins | sample LL1503_MetaG_FD_177994 | JGI IMG/M metagenome (GOLD analysis project Ga0214919, IMG submission 177994) | Freshwater microbial communities from Lake Lanier, Atlanta, Georgia, United States - LL-1503 | ecosystem: Environmental > Aquatic > Freshwater > Lake | place: USA: Georgia | collected...
CCCTTGGAGACTTTGCAGGCGCAGAGCGTGCAATTGCGCCAGGCCATGATCGAAGAAGCCAAGGTGCTGGGTGCATCACCAGAGCTGCGCATTGATGCAGTCAAGTCCTTGCAACAGCGTTGGCAGGCGCAAGCCCATGCGGTGCCGCTGGACCGGCGTCTGGAGCAAAAACTTTGGGACGCCTTTCGCAAGCCGATTGACGATGCCTTCAAGCGCAAAACGACCGAGCGGGAAGCCGCCGAGGCCGCTTTGGGGCAGCGCGATCGCACTGTACTGGAGGCGTCGAAGGCTTTGCAGGCTGCCAATTCCAGCGGCGACGCTACGCTGATCCGCAAAGCGATTGCAGCGCTCGAAGCGGCTTTGCAAGGTCAAGCCCAGGCCCAGGCCGAGGTGAGCGCCGCAGGCGCGCAAGAGGCGCAGGCACAGACTGCAACGCAGGCCGCAGACAGTCTGTCGCCGCCCATAGACAATTTAGAAGATTCATCGATGCCCGCAGAGGGTGGTGCCGACGCAGCGGCTTCGGACGATGCGGACACTACGGACGCAACGGCGCCCATCGCCAATGTGTCTGAAGTTCCGCCCCCGGAGGCCGCGGCCGAGGTAGCTCCCGTTGCGCCGCCAGTACCCGTGCGGCCTGTTGCGAAACCTGTGGTCGCGATGCGCGGCGATGACCGTCCAGGCATGCAGCGCGAAGCAAACGCTGCGCCTGCTCGTACTGGTAAATGGGGTGACCGCAAAGATGGCGCGCCCGGCGGCAAAGGTGCCGGTGGCGGGCGCGATGCCCCGCGCTCGGGTCGGGATGCTCGCTTTGGTGACAGCCCCCGTCGTGATGCCGGACCGCGTGGCGACAGTTTTGGTGGGCGCCCGGATCCGCGTGCGGCGCAGCCGCGTTTGGGCGATGCGGCGTTTCGCGCGCAACGTGATGCGCTGGAAAGTGCCCAAATGGCATTAAAGAAGCTTGCGGCACAGGCCCATGGTGAGGCGCTGACGCAATTGCTGTCGGCTTGGGAGCGCCGTGATGCATCCGCTATGCCCACGGTTCAGGAGCTCGGGCCGCGTGTGAATACGGCCGGGCGCAGCGCGTGGATCGCAGCGGTGACCCAAGCTTCTAGCGCGCAGGCCGGGTCCGATTCATTGTTGCGCTTAGAGATGGCGGCAGAAGTTGCGACACCCGCGGAGCATATTGATGCGCGTCGTGCAATGCAATTGAAGCTTTTGACACGGCGTAATGATCCCGCGCCCCAGCAAACCTGGGTACAGGACGTGGCCGGTGTGCTGGCTGCCCCTTTCGCCGCTGATCAGGCAAGGCGCTTACAAAACACGCTCAAGGTATTGCTGAAGCGGTGATGGGTAGCGCGAGTCGCCTGAAGGCTTGTGCTGATCGCTAGGAAAGGCGATAGATGCCTATTGGCGGGGGCTTGCTCGCTCCCACGGGCGGGCCGTTCAGAGTTGTATGCGGAAAAGGCGTATCCGCCCTAGCGCCGTTTAAATTTTTTAACTTAAAACACTGACTCGCTGCAATGTGCTGGGTCCGCCATTGGACAAGCTGAGCCGGAGCACCTGCGCACGGGGTGGGTCGGCCGATACATCCCAGTCGCTCAGCACCCAGCGGGTTTTACCGTCGCCCAAATCGTGGGTATCGGGGTGGTGGGTGTGTCCATGAATCATGGTGCTCACACCGGCCTTATGCAGGCTTTCCAGGCAGGCTTGTGCATCAAGATCATGCCACTCCAATGGGCCGTTTGCGCGTGCAGCGGCCTTGTGCGCCTCACTTTGCGCGCGCATCTGCCGGCCCAGCATTTGGCGCTCGGCCAGCGACTTGTTCAAAAATTGTTGTTGCCATTCTGTGCTGCGCACGATGGCACGAAAGGCAAGGTAGTCTGTATCCCCTAGGCAATGGGCGTCACCATGCGTAAGCAGATAGCCTTGTCCCCCCGCGTGCAGGACACTGGGGTCTTCCAACGCTTGCGCGCCGCTGGCATGCAAGAAGGCATTGCCCATTAAAAAGTCGCGATTCCCCCACATGATGAAGATAGCGGCCCGCTGCGATGCCTCCCGCAGTGCCGCAGCCACGTGTTGCTCTATGCCGCCATCCACGTGCAATGCGTCGTCGCCTATCCAGACTTCAAAAATGTCACCGAGCAATAAAAGCGCCTGCGCCGGTGTCTGCTTGAGATAGCGTAAGAATGCGTCTGTAGTGGGCGCGTCGGCCCGGTCCAGGTGCAGATCGGACAGGAAATCGACCGTTTGCCAGTGGGCGGGGGCGCTGATTTCCATGCCGCTAACGGGCCGCTTTTTTAGCGCACCACGACTTTGGTGATGATCACGTCTTCTACGGGGACGTCATCGTGCATGCCTTTGCGGCCTGTATCTACGCTTTGAATTTCGTCCACCAGGTCTTTGCCTTCAATCACTTTGCCAAATACCGTGTATCCCCAGCCTTGGGTGGTTTCGGAGGTGTGGTTGAGAAAGCCGTTATCGGCCACGTTGATAAAAAACTGTGCGGTGGCGGAGTGTGGTTGGCTGGTGCGCGCCATAGCCACGGTGTATTTGGAATTTTTGAGGCCGTTATTCGCTTCGTTGTCAATGGGTTTGGCCGTTTTGCGTTGCACCATGCCCGGCTCCATGCCGCCGCCCTGGACCATGAAGCCTGGAATGACGCGATGAAATATCGTGTTGTCATAGTGGCCGTGCTCGATGTAGGCTAAAAAATTTTCGACTGATTTAGGCGCTTTTTCTGCGTCTAGCTCCAGCGCGATGGTGCCGTACTCGGCGATATGAAGTTCAACGATGGGGTTTTTCATGGTGTGCTCTGAGGGTTCGTAAATAGTTTATTTGAGTACCCGGACGGCGTTGATCGTCACCGGGGTTAATGGGACGTTCTGCATGCCGGATTTGGAGGCAGTGGGCAATGCGCGAATTTTGTCGATGGTTTCCATACCGCTGCTCACCTTGCCGAAAACCGTGTAGCCGAAACCATCAGGCTTTGGGGCATTAAGGCCTGGATTGTCCACCACGTTGATGAAAAACTGGGAGGTCGCCGAATTCGGGTTTCCGGTTCGGGCCATGGCAATAGTGCCACGATCATTGTGCAGCCCGTTATTTGCCTCTAGCGGTATGGGCGCGCGCGTGGGCTTTTGGCTCAGGTCGGGGGTAAAGCCTCCGCCTTGGACCATAAATCCGTCGATAACACGATGAAAAATCGTGCCTTGGTAGTGTTTATCGTTCACATATTGCAAAAAATTCTGCACTGTTTTGGGTGCCTTATCTGCATCGAGCTCCAAAACAAAATCTCCGGCGCTTGTTTGCACTTCGACTTGAACAGCTGCCATCGCAGGTGCAGTCAGCGCAGTCAGTGCGAAGCCAAGCCCAACCGTGAGGCTCAGACGCATTAGCGCCCGCAACATAATCGTCACAACGCTATTGCGCATCAATGAACTCCTTCAAAAAATATCTTCCATTCCTTGCTCGACCGCACCCAATATTGACGCTTGTGGATGCCAGTGCGCTTGCCCGCCGTGACTTCTCCAAAGCTTACAACCATGGTCTCTGCTGAATCGCTCCATTGGAAATAAGACAAGTCCTTTAGCTCCAGATTGCGACCTTTCATGGCTTTCATTTCCGCTTTCAGCAAGGGTGTGAATTGATCTAAGGTCTTACCATAGCTGGAAAAATCCGGGGTGTAGTAGCTAAGGGTTCTTTTAAGGTCTCCTGAAACCTTCGCCTGGCGCCAGCTCTCCAAGGAGGTGGCAAATGCTGCCGCAGGTTCTTCCAACTGTTTAGGTGATTTCCAGATCAATTGGGAGGCAACCACTACCGGCGTGTTGCGCAGGGAAATATTGTCGATGAGGAAGCGTATGTCCGGATTGGACAACACCAGACAACCGTCGGTGGCACGCGGTGCGCGAGAGAACTGAGTAGGCGGGGTGCCGTGAAGCCAAATACCGCTGCCCGATTTGCCGCGCCGCACGTCCAGCATATTGGGGTAGTTCAGCGTTAGCGCGCCGATACCATAAAAATCGGTCAAGGTCCGACGGTCTAAATGGCTACTTACGAAGTAAACACCCAGCGGAGTGCGCTGGTCACCTTCCTGACTTTTGGAAATGCCTGCTTTGCCCACTGATACGTAGTAGTCAGCCTTCAGTTGTAAGCCCGAACCCGTGTTCTCAAAAAAATACAGGCGCGATCGCGATGCATCAACAGCCATGGCGCTGCGTGTTTGCGGGGCCATTTTCAGGAATTGACTGGGCACATAGCCTTCGGGCGGTTTTTCTTTCAGGCTACCCAAACGCTGCTGTGCTTCCTCGCGCAATTCGCCCAAGGCTACTGTGCCGGCCCGCGCCATGTCGGCAGGCATATCGCCTACCGATTGCAGCGGGCGCATGCGCGCGGCCAATAAGTCTCCATAGACCAGTTGCGCCAGTTGGAAGTTGGGGTGATCGGCGGTAAGTTTGCCGGCCTTTTCCAGTGCTTCCCGACTTTGGCCGCGCGCCATGAGTCCGAAAACCTCCAGCAGTCGTTGTTCAGACTGGCCGTCGGCGCGAGATAGCCCGGGCGTAGCAGCGCTAGCGTTGCTGATCGCGGCCTCGCTGGCGCCCAAGGGCAAGATAGCGACGGCCATCGCGATAGCCATAACGCTACATATACGATGGGCCCAAGCCGCCAAGCGATAGGGATTAGCCACCCACTGCCTCGCGCACAATCTTCCAGTTATCACCTTGGCGTACTAGTTCCAGCGTCTTGCGGCTTGAGATCGATATGCCGTTAGCTCGGTAATCCTGTCGGAACCGAACCACGGCGCTATTTCCACGTACCTGCGCCTGCAACTCTGAGAGTTTGACCGAGATACTCGCTTTGCCTTCGATGCGCGCACGCCTTTCTTCTTCCCACGCGCTGCGACTGAGCTTTCCGACCGGGTCAAAGTCTCTGCCATAGGCGCCGAAATAGGCTTTCATGTCTTTAGAAGACCAAGCCGCTGCCCAAGCTTGCACTGACTGCTCCACATCTCTCACTGCAGCCGAATCTATCGCGGGAGCTGGGGCGGAAGTGGGCTTATGTGGCGCCGGTTCATCGATCGTTTTGGGTGAAGCAGCGGCAGATTCACGCACCGCCTTCGCTGTGGGTTCTGATATGGGTGTCGACTTGGGTACGGGTTCTGGCGATGACTTCACTTGTGCCACCATAGGCGGGCCAGGCGGTTGCGCCGGTATGGACATGGGTGAGGGCGCTGCCTTGGCCATACTTGCCAGCTGGGTAGGAGTGAGTTTGGTTGGGTTGAGCGTGATGATTTGGCGCACCAATGCAAGCTTGGGAACTACGGCCAAATTGCTGACGTCCAGTTGCAGGGCTTTGTTGTAGGCCGCGCTCGAAAGTCGCCCATAGACATCGGAGAGGTTCTCGTGTGCGGCGGAATAGCTGGGATTGGTGCGCAAGGCCATTTCAAACGCGCTGCGGGCTTTGTCCAATTGGTTCTGGTCCGCGTAGATAACGCCGAGATTTATGAATGGCTCTGGAAGTTCTGGAAAATCTTCCGTCATCCGGCTAAAAGTGCTTATTGCCTCAGTCCCCTTGCCTGCATCGCGCTGCACCAAGCCTTTAAGTAGCCGCATCTGCGCGTCGCGCGGCTTGGAACTCAAAAATACTTCTGCCTTGGCCAAAGCCTCAACGAATTTTCCATCGCGGCTTAGCTGGGTTACCTCGCTGTACTCGTCAGCTCGCGCAACACCTGTGATCGCCACTACTATTAAATAGGGCAAAAAATAGTGGGCAAGCCGCAGTCTTGGTCGGGTCATGGGGGCGTAACAATTTCTTGACTATGACAGGGCAACGAAAGTGCCGCCTTTATACTGCGCGAGATTGTAGCGGAGGGTCTTTTTCTCCGGTGGCAGGCCTGTAGTGGTCGGTGCGGTGCTCCTTCCATAATATTAGACTTGTCCTGCCACTTAAAGAAAATAATGTAATTCCCATGGGTTTGCGGCTCTATAACTCCTTGTCCGGTCAATTGGAGGATTTCCATCCTTTGCAAGCTGGCCATGTACGCATGTACGTTTGTGGCATGACCGTTTATGACGACTGCCACCTGGGTCATGCGCGCTCGATGCTGGGGTTTGACGTGGTGCAGCGCTGGCTCAAAGCTAGCGGCTATCAGGTTACCTATGTACGTAACGTCACCGATATTGACGATAAGATCATCCGTCGGGCGCTTGAAAACGGCGAGACCATTGGCGCCCTGACTGATCGAATGGTGCAATCGCTGCACCGTGACGCCGATGCGCTGGGGATAGAGCGACCGACGCACGAACCGCGCGCCACTGCTTATGTGCCTCAAATGCTGGCACTGATTGAAAAGTTGGAGCAAAAGGGCTTTGCCTACCGTGCTGCTAATCACGATGTGAATTTTGCGGTTCGCAAATTTACCGGTTACGGCAAGCTGTCGGGAAAATCCATCGATGAATTGCGCGCCGGTGAGCGCGTTGCAGTTGACGATGGCAAAAACGATCCGTTGGACTTTGTGCTGTGGAAATCTGCCAAGGCCACCGAACCCCAAGAGGCCAAGTGGGAGAGCAGCTTTGGTGTTGGCCGGCCCGGTTGGCATATCGAATGCTCAGCGATGGCCTGCGAACTTTTGGGCGAATCCTTTGACATCCATGGCGGTGGCGCGGACTTGCAGTTTCCGCACCACGAAAACGAAATCGCCCAAAGCGAGGCTGCTAGCGGCAAACCCCTGGCGCGCTATTGGATGCACAACGGTTTTGTGACGCGTGATAACGAAAAGATGTCCAAGAGCCTGGGTAATTTTTTCAGTATTCAAGAAATTTTGGCGCGCTTTGATGCGGAGACAACGCGTTTCTTCGTGGTGCGCTCGCACTACCGCAGCGCACTCAATTACAGCGATGCACATATCGAGGATGCCCGCATTGCCCTAAAGCGCCTTTACACCAGCTTACAAGCTGTGCCGCCCGAACCCGACTCGGTGCTTATCGACTGGAGTGCGCCCTTTGCCGATCGCTTTAAAGCGGCTATGGATCAGGACTTTGGTACGCCCGAAGCCGTCGCAGTTTTGTTTGACCTGGCCTCGGAAGTGAACCGCAGCCGCTCGCCGCAACTGTCGGCTTTGCTGCGTGCTTTGGGTGGTGTGCTCGGCCTCTTGCAGTCGTCGCCGGAGGTGTTTTTGCGCGCTGGCAGCGCGGTAGACAGCGTGCATATCGACACGCTGATTGCTCAGCGCCAGGCCGCAAAAGTAGCACGCGATTTTGCCCGTGCCGACGCCATTCGTGCCGAACTTTTGGCACAAGGCATTGTGCTTAAAGACTCGGCCCTCGGCACCACCTGGGAAGCCACTACGGTATGAGCACCGCCGCCCAGCCCTCTGTGCAATTGGTGCGCCCCGAATTCTGGGACGATGCCTGCAAGCACCTCATGAAAAAAGATCGGGTCATGAAGCGCCTGATCCCGCAATTCAAAGATGCCTCTTTGCAGACACGTGGAAATGCCTTTGTGACGCTAGCGCGCAGCATTGTGGGGCAGCAAATTTCTGTCAAGGCTGCCCAAACAGTGTGGGATCGCTTTGCCCTGCTGACTCCGCAAATGACGCCCAAACGGGTACTGAAGCTTAAGGTAGACGATATGCGCGCGGCGGGCCTGAGCGCGCGTAAGGTGGAATACCTTGTCGACTTAGCGGTGCATTTTGATACCCATCAATTGCGCGTTAACCAGTGGGATGCTTTGCCTGACGAGGACGTCATTGCCGAGTTGACCGCAGTGCGGGGCATAGGACGCTGGACGGCCGAGATGTTCCTGATATTCCACTTGACCCGCCCTAATGTGTTGCCTCTGGATGACGTAGGGCTGATAAACGGCATCAGCCGCAACTATTTTTCGGGTGAAGCAGTCAGCCGCAGCGACGCCCGAGAGGTGGCCGCAGCCTGGGCGCCGTACTGCAGCGTGGCAACTTGGTATATTTGGCGCTCGCTCGACCCGGTGCCGGTGGAATACTAGACATCGGAGCGCAGGGCGGGGCATCAACCTAGAGGAGGGTGAAATTGGCCAAAAAAACATTTCTCGACTTTGAGTCGCCGATTGCGGAGCTCGAAGGCAAGATCGAAGAATTGCGTTATGTACAGAACGAATCGGCCGTGGATATATCCGCCGAAATCGACCAGCTCAGCAAGAAGAGCCAGCAGCTGGTCAAAGACATCTACAGCAATCTCACGCCCTGGCAAATCACCAAAATTGCCCGCCATGCGGAGCGGCCTTACACGCTGGACTACATCAGCGAGATTTTTACCCACTTTATTGAGTTGCACGGCGACCGCCACTTTGCTGACGACCTAAGCATTGTGGGCGGCCTGGCCCGATTCAATGGAACGCCTTGTATGGTGCTTGGCCAGCAAAAAGGGCGCGACACCAAAGAGCGTGGCCTGCGCAATTTCGGCATGAGCAAGCCCGAGGGCTACCGCAAAGCGCTGCGCCTGATGAAGCTGGCTGAAAAATTCAAGCTGCCGGTGTTCACCTTTGTGGATACGCCTGGCGCCTATCCCGGCATTGACGCTGAAGAGCGCGGCCAGTCCGAAGCCATCGGTCGCAATATTTTTGAGATGGCCCAGCTGGAAGTGCCCATCATCACGACCATCATCGGCGAGGGCGGCTCTGGCGGCGCGCTGGCCATTTCTGTGGCGGACCAGGTGGTGATGCTTCAATACTCCATCTACTCGGTCATCAGTCCCGAAGGTTGCGCCTCCATCCTTTGGAAAACCTCGGACAAGGCACAAGACGCTGCCGATGCCCTGGGCATAACCGCGCTACGCCTAAAGGCCTTGGGGCTGGTTGACAAAATTGTGAGTGAGCCGGTTGGTGGTGCGCATCGCGACCACAAGCAGGCGGCGGTGTTCCTCAAACGCGCTTTGGGCGATGCGTTCCGCCAGGTAAGCGACTTGCGCGTCAAAGAGTTGCTGGACCGCCGCTACGAGCGCCTGCAAAGCTACGGCCGCTTTACCGACACCAAGGCCAGCGGCAAATAGACCGTGGCACGCCCATGACCCGCGCGCTGGATGCGGCGATTGCGGCCTTTGAACCGAACTTCCCGCTTGCTATCGCCTATAGCGGCGGCGCGGACTCCACGGCGCTTTTGCATGCTTGTACAGCGCGCTGGCCAGGGCGCGTGGTGGCGGTGCACGTCAACCATGGCCTGCAAGCCGCCGCTGCCGACTTTGAGCAACACTGCCAAGCGGTATGCGTCGGGCTGGAGCTGCCGCTCCACGTCTTGCGAGTCGATGCCCACGCCCGCGCCGGCCAAAGCCCCGAAGACGCGGCGCGCCAAGCCCGCTATGGCGCATTGCGCCGCTTTGCCTTACCTGAACGCGGCGACCCACCTTACGCTACGGTCGCGCTGGCCCAGCATGCGGATGATCAGGTGGAGACCTTGCTTTTGGCCTTGAGCCGTGGCGCAGGGCTGGCGGGCCTGAGTGCGATGCCAGCACGTTGGCTGCGCGATGGCGTTGACTACGCTCGGCCTTTACTGGAGGTGAGCGCAGTCGATATTCGCAGCTGGTTGCATTCGCGCGGATTGCCCTGGATCGAAGATCCGACCAACGTACAAACCGATTTTTTGCGCAACCGTCTGCGCGCAGAGTTGCTGCCGGTCCTGCGGGCCATCATTCCACATTACGCAGACACCTTGCCGCGCAGCGCGGCGCACGCGGCGCAGGCTCAGAGCTTGCTAAGCGAATTGGCGCAGGCTGATTTATTGGCGTTGTGTGAGGCCGACGGCGCAGCCCCTTCGATCGTCAAACTGCAAGCTTTGTCCAGCGCCCGCCAGGCCAATGTGCTGCGGCACTGGCTGGCTAGCGTCCACCACACCCAAGCCAGCAGCGCGCAATTGCAAGAGCTGTTGGCCCAAATTGCTGCCTGCACCACACGCGGACACCAGTTACATATCCGCGTCGGCCACGGTTTTGTGCGGCGCACCAATGCGGTGCTCGATTGGTACAATTCTGCGGTTTAGCTTCGTAAAAATACCATCCATGGCTCTCATAGTTCATAAGTACGGCGGCACCTCTATGGGCTCGACCGAACGCATCCGTAATGTCGCCAAGCGGGTCGCCAAATGGCACCGCGCCGGGCACCAAATGGTGGTAGTACCCTCTGCCATGAGTGGCGAAACCAACCGCTTGCTGGGTTTGGCTAAAGAACTGGCCCCGAGCAAATCCTCCCCGTCTTACGAGCGCGAGCTCGACATGCTGGCTTCCACCGGAGAGCAGGCCTCCAGCGCATTGCTAGCCATTGCCTTGCAGGCCGAGGGGCTGGAGTCCATTAGCTATGCCGGTTGGCAAGTGCCCATACGAACCAACAACGCCTTCACCAAAGCACGTATCGAATCGATTGACGACGCGCGTGTACGTGGCGACCTGGATGCCGGCAAAGTGGTTATCGTCACCGGTTTTCAGGGCATGGATGACGATGGCAATATCACCACGCTGGGGCGCGGCGGCTCGGATACCTCAGCCGTTGCGGTGGCCGCCGCCATGAAAGCGCGGGAATGCCTGATCTATACCGACGTAGATGGGGTCTACACCACCGACCCGCGCGTGGTGCCCGAAGCGCGCCGGCTGAAGACCGTGAGCTTTGAAGAAATGCTGGAAATGGCCTCGCTGGGCTCCAAAGTGCTGCAAATCCGCTCGGTGGAATTTGCCGGCAAATACCGCGTGCCACTGCGCGTGCTGAGCAGCTTCACCCCCTGGGATATTGACATTCACGAAGAAGCCGCATCAGGCACTTTGATCACTTTTGAGGAAGACGAACACATGGAACAAGCCATCGTTTCAGGCATTGCCTTTAACCGCGACGAAGCCAAAATCGCCCTGCGCGGCGTGCCCGACAAGCCCGGTATTGCCTACCAAATCCTTGGTGCCGTAGCGCAGGCTAATGTGGAAGTGGACATGATCATCCAAAACATCAGCAAGGATGGCAGGACCGACTTCAGTTTTACCGTCAACCGGGGCGACTACGCTAAGACGATGGACTTGTTGCGCGCCAGTGTCATCAAGGGTCTGGGCGTGGAAGACTTGGAAGGCGACACCAAAATTTGCAAGGTGTCCATCGTCGGCATCGGCATGCGCAGCCATGTGGGCATTGCTAGCAAAATGTTCAGAGCATTGAGCGAAGAGGGCATCAACATCCAGATGATCTCCACCTCCGAGATCAAGACCTCGGTAGTGATCGACGAAAAATATATCGAACTGGCTGTCCGCGCCCTGCACAAAGCCTTCGACCTGGACCAGCCCGCCGCTGCCTAAGCCCCCGGCAAACCGTGACATAATCCTACGACTGGAAACGTGACCGAGTGGCCGAAGGTGCTCCCCTGCTAAGGGAGTATGGGGTGTAGAGCCTCATCGAGGGTTCGAATCCCTCCGTTTCCGCCAAATGTCAAGTGCTTGTGAGTGAAAAATACAAACACTGAGAAAAGTTACCGCAAAAGTTACCGCAAACTTACAAATCACTGCGGGTTTGGGCCGAGAGGCCCTTTCTTTTTGCGTCGCTTTTTTATTAGACGAGGTCAGCTATTGGGGTTTAGGCCCTCAATTGGCGTGACCTCCACCCCTCGTCCGCAGTAAAAAAATTCACGCTTTTGGTGCAAACAACGTGTCAGGGTGCACTTGTAGCACTGCTGCAAGGGCGCAGATGACTTTTAGGCTTGGGTTGCCTACTCCGCGCTCTATCTGACTGGCATAGGTTCGGTCAATTTCCGCCTCCAGCGCCATTGCCTCTTGGGACAGGCCGCGAATGAGGCGCAGTTCCCGCACGTTTAGGGCAAGCAACTTTTTTTGATTGACGAACTGATTTTGCACCCACAAAGGATGCTGTAACAGAGACCCTCAGTCCACGGAATATAGTCTACACTTTAGGTTCTAAACCTCTGTAGGCAATATGAGAAACGGCTTGCTAGTCTGCTGCTTTGCAATATGCCTCCTTGGGTGCGGCGGCGGGGGAGACAGCGGAGGCGGTGGCACAGGTCAAGTAAGTGCTGCATGCGCCAACGCTAGGGCAGTAGTTGCGTCTGGCGGAGCACTTTCCGCTGCTCAACAGTTGCAAGTTCAGGCCTATTCAGCACAGCTAACCCAAGAGGCCGTAAATCGCGGCGGTGTTGGGTTAAATCAAGTGGCAGCACAAGTAGCGAGTTATACGCAAAGCCTAGTACAAGCAAACTTAAGTGCTGCTATATCTGCCATTACCCAATCTTGTTAATTTAATCAAAAAAAGACATTATGAAAAAATTACTAATTCTTATGCTGGGTAGTTTCATAGCGCTTTCCGCGCTTGCAGATACCTATGTAAACGGATACTTCAAGAAGAATGGCACTTATGTGGAGGGCTACTACCGTACTTCGCCTAACAGCACAACAACCGACAACTACTCGTCACAGGGTAATACGAACCCCTATACCGGAACAAGCGGGCATAAGGCAAATGACTACACGCCTGAAGCTGGTAACTATGGTGGTGGGCAACCTATTTTCACTGGTCCCAAAGGCGGACGGTACTATATCAACGAATATGGGCAGAAGGTCTATGTCCCGAAACAGTAAGATTTATTTTTTAATTGTCTTTGTATTTTTCATTGGCTCATGCTTTGCTCAAGATAATCAAGAACGCGTGAAAGTTGAGATTAAAACGGCTAAAGGTTGTAAATATGTTGAATATACCTTACCTGCAAGGGTTGAAAACTCAAACAATAGTAAAGTAACTTGGTCTGGAAAATGTGTTGACGAATATATTCAGGGTGATGGCATATTGACTATCGATAGGCCAGAAGGTGTGCATCAAGAATTTCAAGGTACTTATGACCATGGATGTGAAAATGGTTTGATTAAAAGTTTTTCTACATCTGCCACGGGTACATCAAAGTTCATGGGTCAATATTCTAAATGTACACGTATGCAGGGAAAAATTGAGTTTGAAAGTTCTGTATCAACAGATAAGTCATATATTTATGAGGGTTCTTTCAAAAATGGGAAATTCTTTGGGGTTGGAAAATTTACGCATGGAAATGGCTCAGAGTTAATGGGCAATTTTGTTGATGGAAAAATTCAAGGTAATGGAGTAATTAAATACGCCGATGGAGGGGCATTTTTTGGTGAAATAAAGAACTCCTTGCCCGATGGTATTGGAAAATTAACTTACAAAAACGGCGATATTTTCGAAGGTAATTTACGTGAGGGAAAACTCAATGGCTACGGTAAGCTTATTAAGGCTAACTCATCTATTATTGAGGGTTATTGGTTGAGCGGCATTTTACAAGACGGAGCGAAAACCACTTTTAGTGGCGGCAACGTGTACACAGGTTCTTATAATGGTTTACTGCCTCACGGTCCTGGTGTCTATAATTTTAGTGATGGTAATATATACACGGGGTCTTTTGTTAATGGCATGTTTGATGGAAAGGGTACTTTGCAATATGCCAACGACGACACTTATGAAGGTGATTTTGCCAAGAACAAAAGAACCGGTCGCGGTACATACACTTGGAAGAGTGGGAAAACTACTTCGGGCTATTTCATTGATGGAGTTGTGGATGGCATGGCTACCGAGAAATTTCCAAACGGCGATGTAATTAATGGTTTGTACAAAGAAGGAAAGAAAGAAGGCTGGTGGACTATAAAGAGTGCAAATGGAACAACGGCCTATGCAAACTTTGAAGGCGGTCAAAGAGTTGATGCCGATTCACGAAATTCTGCAGAGCCGTCAAGCCAGTCAAATGCAAATAAGGCAATTGCTACGATGAATTGCAATATTTACGCTAAAAATATGACGTCCGACCAAAAGATAGTCGCCCCACCGGGAAAAGCTGACGGCGTCTCATTTTTGTCGATGATGCTTCAATCTTACTCAATAGAAGATAATAAAAAGTCCGTTTTCGACTCGTGCATGAAGGGTTACGGATTTTAAGGATGCTCTACCACAGTTAATCAAAGGTGCACCTCGTGCGTGAATCCGCCATATTGGCAAATAGATATAATCTTAAACTATAGGTAACCTAGTCGTTGTCTTAGATTTATATAGGAAGGTGGGGGAATTAGCCCACACTCCGCTCTTTACCAAAATGTTGCACGTTGCACGCCCTAGGGAACGCAACATGCAACACTTCTACCGCCTTATGGCGATTTCTTGATTAGCCCTTCCTCCTTGGCACGCTTTTGGTGGCGGGAAACAGTCGATTTGTTTACACCCAACTCCGCTGCTATATCGTGCATCAGCATGCCCAGGTTGCTCATGGACACCACCTGGTCGAATGTTGAGGTATCCAAATCCTCAATCTCCCAGTATTGAAGTCCTTCGTTGCTCAGCATCTTGGCGAGGAAAGGTTTCGAATCTTCGCCATAGAGTTCCCTGCCTTTTTCGAAATGCACCTCGAAGTGCGCCCCCTTTTCCGATGCGTAATCGGCGGGGTGTTTAAGGTTAATAACCACATTAAGGATGTCTTCTCTGCGGGAAGTACCCCTTTGTTGGCCGTTCTTGCCACTGTGGTGCATGAACAGCACGGCGATGCCCTCCCGACGCAGACCCAGCGCCCAATCGGACATAACGTCCCATGAGTCAGAGTCATTCTCTTGACCACCACTGCGTGCCAAGCAAGAGAGGTTGTCTACGATGACAAGTTCCGCATCGCCTATTAGTTCGCGCACAGCCAAGTGCCAACCCCGTTCAGCAAGGTCGGGAATCGGCCCGTGCTGCAAATCAGGCGTGAAGATGCGCAGGTTATCCAGCAGGGTAGTGTCACACTGTGTTGCCTCAGAGATGGCTTGCAGCCTTGATTGCAGGCTATAGCTCGACATTTCTCCGTCGAGATAGACGACCTTTCTGGGCTTCGGTGCTTTCCATCGGAGGTAAGACGTGCCAGTGGCGACTGCGTAAGCTATTGCAAGCCCCATGTGGGTTTTGCCAACCCCTCTCTTGGCGTGAAGCATGTTGAGACTCTTGGTGTTTAGCCAAGGCTCAAGAATCGCCTCTTGAGGCGTAATCTCCATACCCAAAAATTCGCTCAGACTGGTGGATACCAATGTTTTGGCAGAAAGGTTGGCGGCCGTGTAGATAGCAGCTACGTTTGCGCTCATGGCTGCACCCCCATTTCTTGCAAAAACTGCAACGCGGCCGCACTGTCCTGAAAGCTGCGGGAGTAGTTCCAGCGGCTTATGCGGATTTCGTTCGTTGGAGCAATCGTGATACCGATGCCCAGTGCCTTTGCTGCTGGCTCAAGCTCTGCAACAATATCGTGTGTTGAATAGAGAAGGCCCTGTTGGCGCGGGGCCGACACCTTTATGGTGGGTTTGACAGTTTTGTTTGGCATGTCAAGCTCCTACCGGTCCAGCATTGCCAGCTAGCTCGGCATGCTTTGCAAGAATCCACTTGTGGACGTCGGCTTCTAGCCAGACCCGAAAGGTCGGAGATAGCCTAACGGCCTTAGGGAAGCGACCTTGTGATTCCCATGCCAATATGGTTGACTTGCCCATACCAGTGATGTCGGAGACATCATCAAGACGCTTAAAGCGCGGATTTTCGTTACTCATAAATTTCTCCTGTTGAAGTTGCGGATTGCAACGGTTCTCAGTAGAAAGTTTTGTAGCCGTTAAGTCACGTTGTTTGCTGGCAAACCTCCCTCATCAAGAGATGGCCTATGCAGCAGTTTGTTATAGGCTGCCAAATACTCTTTAACCGCGTAATCACTGTACGGCTCATCATCCAGCTTTGCATCTCGGACCTCTGGGTACTCCGCCAGTTTTTTTACGATATTGTTAAAGGTGATTTCTTGGTCCGCCAGTAACAAGTCGGCGATAGCATTTGGAACTAAGCGATTGCTTTCAATAGCTTTCTTTGTTGCCTTTCGCCCGCCAGAATTCACTCGCTTTTCTCGAGCTTTATCGCGTGCAATGCATTCGCACAAAAGCACAACCTCTAGGTAAGCCGCCCGAGAAACAAGTTCATCCTTAGATAACGTTTGAAGTATCGGATAGCGGGACGTCATGACCTTGCTGAGCAGCGCGATAAGTTGCTTTTCTTGAGCAGTCGTCATTTTTTTAGAAGTTTTTCTTTCTGACATCTTGTGAATACCGGTTTTATTGCAATTCGGCTAGGCAGTAACGTTCCCAATCATCTAGAAGTACTCGACGCTTTTCCATTAAGTCACCGCGACGGTAGGCCGCCTCGACCCTATTTGCAATGGTGTGAGCCAACGCCATTTCGGCAACCTCTGGACTGTGGTCTGTTTCCTCGCTTACCCAGTCACGGAATGTTGACCTAAAGCCATGGGTCGTAACATCATCCCGCCCCATGCGCTTGAGAAGGGCCAACAACGCCATGTTACTCATAGGCTTCCCCATCTTGGAAAACACATACTCGCTATCGGCATCTAACTCTATCGCCTTGGTGATTAGTTGATTAGTTCGTGAGCAAATTGGCACTTTATGCTCCCGCCCAGCTTTCATACGTTCGGCGGGAATCGTCCAAACGTCCCCAGCTATCTCGGTGCGCTTAGCAAGTAATACCTCGCTGGTTCGCGCTGCGGTCAGGATACAGAACTCTAAAGCGAGCGCAGCAGCCCCATCTCTGCCTTGCAGGAGTTCGATGAACTGGGGCAGTTCCTTGTATACCATTGCAGGGTGGTGTTTAACCTTTTTGAGCTTCTTAGCTTGAGGCAGCAAGCAATCTAAATGTCCGCGCCACTGCGCCGGATTTACGCCCTGACGTAGGCCTTTTATGGTGGCGGCTGCCAGCACCCGTTCGATTCGTCCGCGCAGCCTAGTAGCTGTCTCCGTCTTGGTTTGCCAAATCGGGGTCAGGATTTGCAGGATGTCATCGGTGGTGATGTCGGCCAGAGCCTTTTGACCAATCTGTGGAAAGGCGTATTCCTCAAGGGTATTACTCCATTGCTGGGCATGCTTGGCATTTTTCCATTCGGGTTGCTTGGACTCGATAAGCTGTTTTGCTAAGTCGCTGAAGGTGATTGCTTGCTTCTCAGCCTCCTTGGCTGCCGCAATCTCCCCACGCCGCGTGACAGGTGTCACACCGTGGCCTATCTGGTCAGCCAGTTCTCCTGCCTTACGACGAGCCTCTGCGACCCCAACCCGTGGAAAGCTGCCTAGACTGATGTCCGTTCGCTTTCCGTCCTTCGCGTTTCTGTAAATCCAATACTTGGCTTTGTCCGACTTGACCCAGAGGTGTAGCCCTCTGTGAGTGTCATAGATTCGGCCTGGTTGATTGACCTTGCTGGCGTGAGCCTGTGTGATGTGAATTGGCATGTTTTTGCTCCATAAAGTTACCGCTTCAGTTACCGCACTTTGTCCATATAAGACGCTGTGCGACCCGAGAAGGGAAGATATAGAGCAAGAACAGTTAGGTCGAGTTGTTTGCTAGCAAACCTCCTTTTTTCTCCAATGAAGGAAGGTCTGTAGCAGCTCTATTGCGTTCTGGCGTTGCCCCAAGTCTTCTAAGACTTCTCATGGGTGGGAGATTGCCTCCGTTTCCGCCAAGACTATTTCGAACTGATTCCAAGTCGTTCGAACAATTTACAACCCGTTCGGAGCCTATTTGGGTGCGCTCCTAGAACACTTTCCGGATCAGACAGGCTTCTTCATAGGCCTCAATGTCTT
>Ga0214919_10005629_pt1 | contig 17640 bp, 16 predicted proteins | sample LL1503_MetaG_FD_177994 | JGI IMG/M metagenome (GOLD analysis project Ga0214919, IMG submission 177994) | Freshwater microbial communities from Lake Lanier, Atlanta, Georgia, United States - LL-1503 | ecosystem: Environmental > Aquatic > Freshwater > Lake | place: USA: Georgia | collected...
GCGCTGCGGGCGGTGTCGGCGTGGCGCAACTCATCGTCGCGCATCTGCGCCACGATGGCGCGTGAAGCGTGGTCGCCGGCGGGCAAGGCCTGCAAATGGCTGTTCAGGTGCGCGCCCACCTGGGTTTCGGTCTCGACCACAAAGCCCAGACTGATGGCGTCCCCCAGCCGCCCTGCCACCAGCCCCAGCCCAAATGCCCCGGCGTACCACAGCGGGTTGAGCAGCGAGGGGCGGGCGCCAAGCTCTTGCAGGCGCTGCGCCGTCCAGGCCAGGTGGTCCGTCTCTTCTATACAGGCGGCCGTGTAGTGCGCCCGCAAGGCGGGATTCGACGTGGCCAGCGCCTGCGCCGTGTAAAGGGCTTGCGCGCACACCTCCCCCACGTGATTGACACGCATCAGGCCGGCAGACTGTTGTTTTTCTGCATCGCTGAGCGCGCTCGGCCCCTCGGGCAGCGTGGGGCACGCTTGCGATGCGCGCGGCGTGGCAAATAGGGTACGAAGCGCCGTATCGGCGGCGGCAAAAAAGCGATCGGTGGTAGATGTCATAGGGCGAAGCTTACCGCCTGACGGTTCGTGTCTGCAAGGATGCATCCTGGATCGTGACAGTTAGGCGTAAACCCGCCCATATGTGCCCCAGAGGCCCTGTTTGTTGCATTAAGACAACAAAAAAAGACTTTACGGCCCCTTTCGCACACTTTCCTTTGCAAAACCGAACCCGCTCTGGTGGAATAACAACAGTTTCCTCAAAGGAGACGGGCAGAAAATTCCAAGAATTGAATTTAACGCCGTTTTTAAACCATGGAGAATTTTTAAATGAAAAAAACGCTTATTGCATTGGCTGCTGTTGCAAGCTTGGCCACTACTGGCGCTGCATTCGCGCAAGCCACTATCAGCGGTCAATTGGGCTTTAGCTGGCAGCAAAGCCCGGTTGTCGCCCTTGACGGCTCGCACATTCAAGGTCTGAGCATGAACGACGGCGACATCTACATCGCCGCAAAAGAAGACTTGGGCGGGGGCATGTCGGCCACCGCACGTGGTGGCTTCACCTTACGCGGTCGCGGCACCGGCATTGCTGACCGTGATGCCACCATCACCTTGGCTGGTCCCCAGGGCGCATTGACGGTCGGCGCACTGCGTGCTTGCGGTCCTTTGGATGCCGTGAAATCAGGCGCAGTAACCGGTACGACTTACACCGCCAACGAGTCGCAAAAAGAGGTCCCAATTGACACCTGCTCCTTGGTCGATGTGGTGATCTATACAGCCCCAAAAATGGGCGATGTCACCTTTTCAGCCACCTATGGTGAGTTCGGCTCGGCGATTACGACACCGACTTCCAACGTAAAAGGCAATGCCACGGGCATCACCTTTAGCGTTTTGGGTGCGGTCTACGCCGCTGGACCCTACATGGCTGCTGCCGATGTAACCTTGTACGGCGGCGCCAAGTCATTGAGCCAAGCCTATGACGCCTTGGACGGCTGGATGCGCACTCGTCTTACTGGCACTTACGACGCAGGCGTGGCCAAGTTTGGACTGGGCTACCAGACTCGCACATGGGGTATCGCAGACCAGTACATAGCCAGCGTAGCCGTGCCCGTGCAAAACGTGGTGATTGGTATTGACTACATGGCGCGCAACGCGCAAGGCGCTGCGACCAAAGGCACTGCGGCTCAAAACACCGCGCTGGAAAGCCTGGCCTATACCTTGTCCGGCCTCAGGAATGGCGATGCTGCCAGCTCGGCACTCGGTGTCGGCGCCACCTACAACTTTAGCAAGACGACCAACTTAAACGCCAGCTACATCACCTACAACGATGCGGGTAAAAACATCAGCCCAACCACCGGCTTGGTGACACAGAAAGCAGTGCTTGACACCGAATACCGCCTGCGTTTGTTGAAGACTTTCTAAGCATTTGCTGACACCTGTCGGCTCACCTCGTTCTGTATGAACAAGCTGGCTCAAGCGTCTTTTGCAAAAGGTCCCTGGGTCAGTTTTATTTTTGAACTTTTCAATTTAGGAATCAAGAAATGAAAAAAACTCTCATTGCCATCGCAGCTATCGCAGCCATGGGCGCTGCTGTTGCTGGACCTACCATGTACGGTATGGTTGATATTAGTCTTAACAGCACCTCCGGCGGAGGCACTTCCACCGCACCCACTGTCAGCCAGACTGCGGTTTCTGACAACGGCTACAGTACTAGCCGTTTTGGCGTCAAAGGCGACATCGATCTGGGCGACGGCCTCAAAGGAATCTACCAATATGAAACCGGTGTGCCAATTACGACCCCTGGTTCAATCACCTGGGGTGGTCGTGGAGCCTTTGCTGGCGTGACAGGCGCGTTCGGTACGCTTACCGTTGGACGTTCTTTCACACCCTACGCCATTTCGCTCTTCAATGACGCAATGGAATACGATAATCTGAGTGCTTACTGGACGATTGCGGACCAAATTGGTGTTCACTCTGATAACGTGTGGCAGAGCAAAGCAATCAGCTACGCAACGCCCAACATGAACGGCTTGTCTGTCAATTTGATGGTCTCTCCTGGTGGTGATGCTACGAGCACCACGAGCGCAAGCAACTACACTGGTGCGGGTGCAACTTATGGTCTCGGTGCACTCAATCTGACCGCTGGTTGGGAGTCCAACAAGGTGTCGAACGTTACCACAACGGCGTCAAACGTCGGTTTCGCATACGGTTTTGGTGTGGCAACTGTGTCTGCTGCATTCCAAAAGGCTGACAACGGAGCTAGCCAACAAGATTCCGGTTGGATCGTGAGCACCTCAGTGCCCTTGTCAGGTAAGTACGCGTTGCAAGCCGGTTACGCCAGCATGACAACGAACGGAACTGCTAACGTGAACGGCAGAGCCGCAAACCCAGCTGGCGGCGCAACCTTGACCTCGACGAACCTTGTTGTGGTGAACGACCTCACTGCGAGTGCCCGTGCCTACGCTGGCGTCTACACTGTGACAGACACTGCAAGACTTAATTCGAACGGCGTGAAGGCTGGCGTGCGTTACAGCTTCTAATTCCCGCGCTGGCCCTGTGCCAGTTTAAGAATTTAAAAGTCAAAAAGCCCTTAGGTGAAAACGCCTGGGGGCTTTTTTGCGCTTGGCGGTCATTCAAACTTGGCGCTGAACCATCCAACGTCCGTTCACAAACTGATGCAGCAAGCCCGCCATGAAGGTCGGGCGTAGCACGGCGCCATCCACACCGCACCCTTTCAGAAACAATTCACCCCCCCAGAGCAGCGCGGTTGGGACAGTTGGCCTTGTTGCAAGTGGCGTACAGGCTCAGGGCGTGGTCGGTGATGGTGAAGCCCTTGGCTTTGGCCACGGCGTGTTGGCGGGTTTCGATTTCGGGGTCGTAAAACTCTTCCACCTGGCCACAGTCCAGGCACACCAGATGGTCGTGGTGCTGGCCTACATTGAGCTCATATACCGACTTGCCGCCTTCAAACTGGTTGCGGTTCAAAATGCCGGCCTGTTCAAACTGCGTCAGCACCCGGTAGACGGTGGCCAAGCCTACGTCGGAGCGCTCTTGTAGCAGTGCCCGAAACACGTCTTCGGCTGACATGTGGCGCTGGGTTGCGCGCTGGAACACCTCCAGGATTTTCAGGCGCGGTACGGTGACTTTCAGCCCGGTGCTTTTGAGTTCGTCGACGGTGGTCATGGAGGTGGGCCTTTAGGGGGCGGGGCTACAATGAGCTGATCTTACTGCCGACCCTGTATCCATGACGTATTTCCCTTTTAGTTGCCGCTTTGCGACCCCGTTTGGTCTGGGTTTTGCGGCGCTGGCTTTGGCATTGGGCGGCTGCAGCAGCCTAGACCGGGCCAGCGCCAAAGTGGCCGGTGTGGTTAACCCCTACAGCATCGAAATCGTGCAGGGCAATGTGGTCACCCGCGAGCAGCTGGCCGCCTTGCCCAAGGGCGCGCCACGCGCGCAGGTGCAGGCCATTTTGGGCACGCCTTTGCTGATGAGCCCTTTTCACGCCCAACGCTGGGACTACGCTTTCACCATCAAGCGTCAGGGCATGGCGCCCCAGTCGCGCCACGTGACTGTGGTGTTTAACGGCGACCGGCTCGAGAGCATAGATGCCGACACCCTGCCCAGCGAGGCCGATTTTGTGGGCAGCCTGCGCACGCCGGTGGTACTGCCTGCGGCCAAGCCCTTGGAAGCCAGTGCCGAGGCTCTGGCCAAATTCCCAGCGCCTAAGCCTGTGCCCGCGCTCCCGGTGCCCGTGCCTACGGGCGCGGTAAGTTATCCGCCGCTGGAGCCCGCGGCCAAGTAAAGCCTGCCAGAACCACCATTTTTTCTGTTTGGGGAGCGCCCGTATGTTGCACAAAATTGCCATTGCCGGGGCGTCTGGCCGCATGGGTCAGATGCTGGTCGAGGCCGTGCGCAGCGCAGACGATTGCACGCTCACCGGCGCGCTGGACTTGGCCAGCAGCCCAGCCATAGGCCACGACGCGGGCGCCTATGCCGGCCAAACGAGCGGTGTGGCGATTACCGCCGACCTGCACGCCGGCCTGCAACACAGCCAGGTGCTGATTGACTTCACCCGCCCCGAGGGCACCATGGCGCACCTGCAGGCCTGCCGCGCGCTTGGCGTGGGCCTGGTGATTGGCACCACCGGCTTTAGTGAGGCGCAAAAGGCCGAGATTGCCGAGGCCGCCAAAACCATCCCCATCATGATGGCGCCCAATATGAGCGTGGGCGTCAACGTGACTTTGAAGCTGCTCGAAATGGCGGCCAAGGCTTTGGCCACTGGCTACGACATTGAAATCATCGAGGCCCACCACCGCCACAAGGTGGACGCGCCTTCGGGCACGGCGTTGAAGATGGGCGAGGTGATCGCCAGTGCGCTGGGGCGCGACCTGAAAGACTGCGCCGTCTACGCCCGCGAAGGTGTGACCGGCGAGCGCGACCCGTCGAGCATCGGTTTTGCCACCATCCGCGGCGGCGACATTGTGGGCGACCACACGGTGCTGTTTGCTGGCACGGGCGAGCGTATTGAAATCAGCCACAAGTCCTCGAGCCGCGCCACCTATGCGCAGGGCAGCTTGCGGGCGGTGCGTTTTTTAGCGGGGCAAAAAAGCGGCTTGTTTGACATGTTTGACGTGTTGGGGCTGAAATGAACCCGTTCTCTGGCCTGATGGAGCTGTTCCAGGGCGACGCGGTGCACAACGCGGTGGCGCTGGTGCTGCTGCTGATGTCGGTGGGCAGCTGGGTGGTCATCGTCTGGAAGACCCGGCTCCTACGCCGCGCCGGGGTGGATGTGGCGCGCAGCTTGGCCGCTTTTTGGCAGGCCGAAAACCTGGAGCAGGCGGCGCACGCCCTGCATGCTTTTGACCGTAGCGCCCTGGTGCTGCCCCTGGTTCAGGCCGCCCAAACCCAAAGCACCCATAGCCGCGCTGGGCGCAGCCTGGGCGGCGCAGGTGATGTGGCGGCGCAGCTCACGCGCGTGCTGCGCGACGCCTTGCACGCCAGCCTGCGCCGGCTGCAATCGGGCCAGGTGCTGCTGGCCACCGTGGGCGCGGTGGCACCTTTTGTGGGCTTGCTGGGTACGGTGTGGGGCATTTACCACGCGCTGGTCACCATTGCCACCGTGGGCCAGGTCAGCATCGACAAGATTGCAGGGCCGGTGGGTGAGGCGCTGATCATGACCGCCGCGGGGCTGGCGGTGGCTATTCCCGCGGTGCTGGGATACAACATTTTGGGCCGCCTGATTGCCCGCATCGAGGCTGACCTGGACGGTTTTGCGCGCGATGTGCGCGAGCTGCTGGTGGCGCAGCATGGCCAGGGTGGCGCGCACGCCGTGCCCTCTAAGGACTAAAAGCTGCTATGTCTTTTGGCCGCATGGACCGCACACCGGGCAGCGCGCCCATGGGCGAGATCAATATGACGCCGTTGATCGATGTGATGCTGGTGCTGCTGGTGATTTTTATCATCACCGCGCCGCTGATGGTCAGTGCCGTGCGGGTGGAATTGCCCCAGGCCAACGCCGCGCCGGTGGCTGACAGCGCCACGCCGACGCTGGCGGTGGCCATTGACAAGGCGGGCGTGGTCTATGTGCGCGACCAAGGCCTGGTCGGAGCGGCGTTAGAGACAGCCTTGCGCGAGGCCGCAACGCGCGACCCCACTACCGAGGTGCAATTGCGCGCCGACACCGAGGTGCCCTACGGACGGGTGCTTGAATTTATGGCGCTGGCCAACCGCGCGGGTCTGAGCCGCGTGGGCTTTGTGGCCCAAGAGCCGAAGTAAGGCCCGGTTGCCCGCCCAGACGGCAGCGGCCATGCGGTTTGGCGCAGGGTGCACCGCCTAAAATGGGCCGGATCCCCAACAAGCCCCCCCATGCAAGACAAGTACCAACACACAGCCATTGAGCAAGCCGCCCGCGACCATTGGGCCCAGCCCCTTTGGAACGGCCACGAGGCCTACCGGGTGACCGAAGACCCGTCCAAGCCAAAGTTTTACGCCTGCTCCATGCTGCCTTACCCCAGCGGCAAGCTGCACATGGGCCATGTGCGCAACTACACCATCAACGACATGCTGGCGCGCTACCTGCGCATGAACGGCCACAACGTGCTCATGCCCATGGGCTGGGACGCTTTTGGCCTGCCCGCTGAAAACGCCGCGCTGAAAAACGGCGTGCCCCCGGCCAAGTGGACTTTTGAGAACATTGCCCACATGAAGCAGCAGATGCAGGCCATGGGTCTGGCGATCGACTGGAGCCGCGAGGTGGCCACTTGCGAGCCCACGTACTACAAGTGGAACCAGTGGCTGTTTTTGAAGATGTTGGAAAAGGGCATCGCCTACCGCAAAACCCAGGTCGTCAACTGGGACCCGGTGGACCAGACGGTGCTGGCCAACGAGCAGGTGATTGACGGGCGCGGCTGGCGCACCGGCGCGCTGGTGGAAAAGCGCGAGATTCCGGGCTACTACCTCAAGATCACCGACTACGCGGAAGAGCTGCTGGAGCACGTGAAAACCGGCCTACCGGGCTGGCCCGAGCGCGTCAAGCTGATGCAGGAAAACTGGATTGGCAAGAGCGAGGGCGTGCGCTTTGCTTTTCCCCATGACATCAAAGACGCCAGTGGCGCGCTGATTGGCGACGGCCGCATGTACGTGTTTACCACCCGCGTGGACACCATCATGGGCGTGACTTTTTGCGCCGTGGCGCCCGAACACCCGCTGGCCGCGCATGCAGCGGCCAGCAACCCGGCGCTAGCGTCCTTTATTGAAGAATGCCAAAAAGGCGGCACCACTGAGGCTGAATTGGCGGTCAAAGAAAAAGAGGGTATGGCTACGGGCCTGTTTGTCAGCCACCCGCTGACCGGCGCTCCGGTTGCTGTTTGGGTGGGCAACTACGTGCTGATGGGCTATGGCGACGGCGCCGTAATGGGTGTACCCGCGCATGACGAGCGGGACTTTGCGTTTGCGCTCAAGTACGCGTTGCCCATCACCCAGGTGGTAGCGGTGGGCAAGGCGGGTGCATTTGACGCCACCGTCTGGCATGACTGGTACGCCGAAAAAGGCGCGGGCGTTGCCGTGAACTCAGGAAAGTACGACGGGCTGGCCTTCAAAGCCTGTGTGGATGCCGTAGCCGCTGACCTGGCCGCCAAAGGCCTGGGCGAGAAAAAAACCACCTGGCGCCTGCGCGACTGGGGCGTGAGCCGCCAGCGCTACTGGGGCACGCCGATTCCCATCATCCACTGCCCCGAACACGGCGCGGTGCCGGTGCCCGAAAAAGACCTGCCGGTGGTGCTGCCCATGGATTGCATCCCCGACGGCTCAGGCAACCCGCTGCACAAGCACGAAGGCTTTCACGCCGGTGTGACCTGCCCGGTGTGCGGCGTGCCCGCGCGGCGCGAGACCGACACCATGGACACGTTTGTCGATTCGAGCTGGTATTTCATGCGCTACTGCGACCCGGCCAACGCGCAACAAATGGTGGGCGAGGGCACGGCGTATTGGATGCGCGACCAAGCCCGTACAAGTGGCGGCAGCGGCATGGACCAGTACATCGGCGGTATTGAGCACGCCATCCTGCACCTGCTGTACGCCCGCTTTTGGACCAAGGTGATGCGCGACCTGGGGCTGGTCACGATTGACGAGCCGTTTACCAAGCTGCTCACGCAAGGCATGGTGCTCAACCACATCTATTCCCGGCGCACCGACAAGGGCGCCAAGGAGTATTTTTGGCCCCAGGACGTGGAGCATGTCTCGGACGAGGCGGGCAAGGTCATTGGCGCGCGCCTGATTAAGGCCGTGGGCGACTTGCCCGTGGGCACGGCGATTGACTACGAGGGCGTGGGCACTATGTCCAAGTCCAAAAACAACGGCGTGGACCCGCAAGACCTGATCGAAAAATACGGCGCCGACACCGCGCGCCTGTACACCATGTTCACCGCCCCGCCCGAGGCCACGCTGGAGTGGAACGACGCGGGCGTGGAAGGCAGCTACCGCTTTTTGCGCCGGGTTTGGAACTTTGGCTACAAGCTCTCGGGCCTGGATTTGGCGGGTGCGCGCGCCGCGCTGGCCAGCGCCGGTAGCGTGTCCGCCTTGACCTTGTCCAAAGAAGCCAAGGCGCTGCGCTTTGATGTACACACCGTGCTCAAGCAGGTGGACTACGACTACCAGCGCATGCAATACAACACGGTAGTCTCGGGCGCGATGAAGATGATCAACGCGCTCGATGACTTCAAAACCCAAGGTGGCGCACAGGACTTGGCGGTGCTCTTGGAGGGCTTTAGCATTCTGTTGCGCTGTCTGTACCCTGCGACGCCGCACCTGGCGCACGCCTTGTGGGTGGAGCTGGGTTACGACTTGGCGCACGGCGATTTGCTTGATGCGCCCTGGCCGCAGGTGGACCCTTCGGCCCTGGTGCAAGACGAAATTGAGCTGGTATTGCAAATCAACGGCAAGCTGCGTGGCGCGGTCGTGGTGCCTTCGGGTGCTTCCAAGGAAGCGATTGAGGCGCTGGCGCTGGCCAGCCCCACGCTACTGGCCTTTGCGGCTGGCGCCGTGCCCAAGAAGGTGATCGTGGTGCCTGGGCGTTTGGTCAACGTGGTTTTGTAGCTTGAAGCGGCGCAACCCCATGCAACACCATTTACCCCGCTCGGGTTTACCCTCCCGCACTGCCGTTTTGGGCAGGGTCCGCTGGGGCTTGCTGCTGGCGGGCCTGGTGCTGGTATTGCAGGGTTGCGGCTTTGCGCTGCGTAGCAGCCAAAACTATGCGTTCGACACCGTGGCCGTCACACCAGAACGCGGCGCGGGCGTGGCCGCTGAACTGAACCGCTACCTAGGCGCCCGCGTGCGCCCGCTGGTGCCGCCCACGGGCGGCTTGCCACCGGACGCGGTGGTGGACATCTTGCACGAGGTGCGCGAAAAAATTGTGGTCGGTGTGAACGCCTCGGGCCAGGTGCGTGAGTTTCAGTTGCGCCTGCGGGTGAAGTTTCGTCTGCGCACCCCAGCGGGTGCGGAGCTGATTGCGCCCACCGAGATCGCCTTGCAGCGCGACATCAGTTTTAACGAAACGGCGGTGCTGGCCAAAGAGGCCGAAGAGGTGCTGCTGTACCGCGACATGCAGACCGACACCGTGCAGCAACTGGTGCGCCGCCTGGCCGCCGTCAAGTCGCTCACACCCTAATCAGCACGCGCCCATGCAAATTGCCCCTTTGCAACTGGGCCGACACCTGGAACGTGGCCTCAAGAGCCTGTACACCCTGCACGGCGACGAGCCGCTGCTCCAGCTCGAAACCTTGGACACCCTGCGCGCCCACGCCCGCGCGCAGGGCTTTGGCGAGCGCAGCGCCCACACCGTAGCCGGCGCCCACTTTGACTGGAGCGAGGTGCTGGCCGCCGCAGGCAGCCTGAGCCTGTTTGCCGACAAGCAAATCATCGAAATCCGCATCCCCAGCGGCAAGCCCGGCAAAGAGGGCAGCGTGGCGCTGCAACACCTGGCCGAACAAGCGCAGGGCAACGACAGCACACTGACTATCGTGCTGTTGCCGCGCCTGGACAAACCCACCAAGTCAAGCGCCTGGTTCATGGCCTTGGACAACAACGGCGTCACTTTGCAGGTGGAGCCGGTGGAGCGCACTGCGCTGCCGCAGTGGATTGCGCAGCGACTGGCCGCGCAAGGGCAGCGCGTGGCCGTAGGTGAGGAGGGTCAGCACGCGCTGCAATTTTTTGCCGACCGGGTGGAGGGTAACTTGCTCGCCGCCCACCAAGAAATCCAGAAACTGGGCTTGCTGTTCCCGCCCAATGCCGAGAACGCCGGGGTGTTAACGCTAGAGCAGGTGGAAAGCGCGGTGCTGAACGTGGCGCGCTATGACGTGTTCAAGCTGTCTGAGGCTGTGCTGGCTGGCCAGGCCTTGCGCGTGCAGCGCATGCTCGACGGCCTGCAAGCCGAGGGTGAGGCCGAGGTGCTGGTGCATTACACGCTGGCCGAGGACATTCGCGCTCTCAAGCGCGTGAAAGACGCGATGGGCCAGGGCCGCCCGCTGCCGATGGCCTTGCGCGAAAACCGCATTTGGGGTGCGAAGGAGCGCCAGTTTGAGCGCGTCCTGCCGCGTCTGAGAGCCGCGACGCTGAACGATTTGCTGCAGTCGGCGCAGCGGGTGGACGGCATTGTCAAAGGCCTGAAACAACCCGACTGGCCCGCGAACGGCTGGCAGGCGCTGCACCGCCTGGCGCAGGACCTGTGTCGTTTGTTTGCAACGGGTAGCCCTGCGCCTAAGGTGGCGCAGGCACGCACCGTACCCAAATAGCAAATTTAGCGAAAATACCTTATTTGAGTAATATTCATTAATTAAATAACAAAAAACGAATTTAGCATTAAAATCGCTTTATGCCCATTCGTTTTTTGTTGTTGAAAGTGGTTCGCCAGCGCCACAGCGCGCCGGGGCGCGGGTTTTCATTGGTGGAGTTGCTGGTGGTGGTGGCCATACTAGGCATCTTGGCGAGTATCGCGATGCCGGCCTACCAGCGCTACGTGACCCAGAGCCAGGCCCAAGCCGCTACAGCGGACCTGGTGGGTATGGCCTTGGCGCTGGAAAACACCTTCCAAAAAACCCTGACCTACCCGGTCTACGCCACGCAGACCACCATCGCCGGTGGGGACACCAACTTCACATCCTGGACGCCTTCGCAAGGCAGTTACTTCACCTACAAGGTCACCAGCACCAGCTCGACTTTTACCGTAACGGCGGTGGGCACCGGCGCCATGAGCAGCAGCTGTATCTTGACCCTGACGAATGCCAACGTGCGCAGCGCGCCATCGGACAGCGCGTGTGGCATCACCTCCTGGTAAGGCCCCAGCCCATGCAGCTACGGCGCCAACAGCAGGCATTTACTTTGGTTGAGTTGATGGTCACTCTGTCCATCATGGCGTTCCTGCTGATGGCGTGTACGCCGTTTTTGGCGGGTTGGACGCATAGCCGACAAATCAAAGACGCGCAAAGCAAGCTGCTGTCGGGCTACGGCCTGGCCAAGGCGCTGGCGTTGCGCAACCCGGACGCAATGCAGAGCAACCAGGCTGCGGCAGGCCTCAAGCTGGAAACCGGCACCAGCCTGCGCACGGTCTACGTCTGCAAGGGCGACCCCAGCAGCGCCAACTGTGCCAGCAGCGGCTCCACTGTGCTGTGGTCGGCGAACTTTCCGTCCTCGGTGGCGCTGACGCTGGGCGGCGCCAGCGTGACGGCCAGCAGCGCAACCTCCGTGGGCCTGAACAACCGGGGCCTGCCGACCACGGGCGCAGTGCTGAGTTACACCCTGGCCCGTGGAGGGTCCGCCAATGACGCGACAGGCTCGCTGCTCTGAGCGCGCCATGCGACGGCCTAAGCGCTGTGCTGTCGCGCGCCCTGGCCGACGCCAAGGGGGCAGCATGCTGCTCGAAGCCCTGGTGGGCCTGGTGCTCAGCGCGGCGCTGGGTTTGGGCATGGCCTACAGCGCGGCGCGCGCGCTGTCCACGCAGCGTTACCACAGCACGCAAACCATGGCGGTTTTGACTATGCGCGGCATGCTGGCCGTGCCCGCAGACCTGGCAGCTTGGTGCGCCAGCGGGTCAGGAAGCTTTGCGCTGCGCCTGAACAATGTAAACAGCGCGGGAGCCACTGGGGTGGCCAGCACCCAAACCGTGCCCTACGCGCTGGCTTGCAGCACCGTCACGCCCACCATCAGTGGGGCTGGGCAGGGCGTGGCAACCAGCCTGCAAGTCCCGGCCACCTTGGCCACCACCGACACCGGTTCGACCGCCAGCGCGCTCTTTGGTGGCAGCGGCGTCGTCTCCTTTAGCCCCTAGCAGGCCCACACAGCCACGATGCCCTGCGCCACAGCGAGCCGCCAACGTGGCGAGTCCCTGATCAGCCTGATGGTGGGCATGCTGCTGTCTACGGTGGTGGCGCTGGCTATGCTGTCGATGTTCAAGGTCAGCACCCGCTACGGTGGCCAGGCCGGGCAAGACGCTGCGGCCGACGGGCAGCTTACCGCTGCCCTGATGCGCGCGAGCCTTGCGGTGCAGGACGCGGGCTATGGCATTGCTTCGGCCAGCCTGGGCACGCAGCTGGTCGTGCTTTCGGGTGCCGCCTTGGGCGGCACGGCGCTCAGTGGGAGCGCTGTGGCCACGGGCTCCAGTGGCAACGCAGTGCTGTGGGCCATGAACACCACCGGCACCGCGCAATGCGCGGGTTTGCTGTTTGACGCGTCCACCAGCGGCACTGGCGGCTTGTATTACCTGGGCCCGGTGGCCTGCAGCGCGGGCAGCGTCAGCGGCTGGAGCAGCCTGGCCTGGACCGCCACCCGCTGGGCTGACCGCCCGGCCAACCAGGCCGCCGCCGCTTACAACCAGACCGCCATTGGCTTTAGCGTTGCTAGCACCGCGTGCAAACCCTTCGGCCTGACCGCTAGCAGTGGCAATGTGGTCTGGACCCTGGCCAGCACCAACCGCAGCGCCGCGCCGCTGACCGAGCAGCAATGTCTGTTCAATTTCAAGGCACCATGACAGCGCACCGGCCAAAGGGGTTCAGAACCCGCCGCCAGCAAGGGGCGACCACCGTGCTGATGGCGATGCTGGTGGGCCTGGCGGTGATGGCCAGCACCTTTGCTGTGGTGCAGTACGTGCGCGCCAGCCAGGACCAAAGCCTTACGGTGCACGCCCAAACCCAGGCGCAGATGAACGCCTGGACTGGCGCCGAGCTGGTGCGCCAGTACCTTGCAGGCCTGAGCGCTGCGCAGCGTACTACGCTGCTGGCCAGCGTGCAGGCCGCCTCGGCGGCGGGCACCACGCTCACTTTTTCTAGCGGCGCAGACAGCATGGGTGCGCGCTTGATGAACACCTCCACAGCCAGCGACTTCGTGGCCCATGTGACCGGCACCACGGCGGCGGCATCTGACAAAGCCAAGTCCACCGCCACGCTGGAGCTGCACTACGTCGTCAGCGGCGGTGCCAGCAGCCTGAGCAGCTTGAGCACGGTGTTCAAGTCCGCCATGAACACCAAGCTCGAAGGCAGCATCACTATCAACAAGGACGCGTCCGCACAAAGCGTGATGAACATCGCAGGCGATCTGAGCACCGGGGGCAATAGCATCACCGGGGCAGACACCATCAACGCCACCGGCACCATCAACATCGGCAGCGGTTCGAGCTACCAAATACTGAACTCCAACTGCGACGTGGTCATTAGCGGCGGCGTGCAGGTGGTCACTATCAACGCGCGTCGCCATGTGTGCGGCAGTGGGGGCACCATGGTCAGCGGGGTGGCTACGGCCAATGGCTCCATCAATATGGCCACCACCGGCAATGGCACTTTGGCCGCGCTGGCCGACACTGGGTTCACCGACAGCTGTAGTGCCACCGGTTCTGCAGGTGGCGGCGCCAGCAACGTGGCTGCCACCTGCGCCGATCCCATCGGAGCCGGGGTGGACCTGTACACGGGCAACCACAACGGCCAGGCCACCAGCGTCAGCACCAAGGGCAATGTGTATATCGGCAGCGGCACCATCGGTAGCTTGGTTGCTGGCAACAACCTGGTGCTCAAGGGTTGGGGCGCCAGCATTAACGGCACAGTGGGTGGCAGCATTGTGGATAACGGCTATTCCTTCAACGGCACGGTCACCACTGGCGGGCCTAGTCCAAGCATTTCCTCAGTCGCTGTGGTATCGATCACGCCCGACAACCAGTTCAACGCCACCGACTACCGCAGCTACGCCAACTATGCGTTCTATGTCAGCAATGGAAACCTGCTCGTGGACGTGAAAAACGTCCATAGCGTCACCGACGGCACCTACTTACTGGGCAACGCCAGCGGCAACGCCCGCTACGACTACCTGTGCCCCACCAGCAACAGCACCTGCAACCAAAGCAACGCCACCATGAACCTGTGCGTGTCGTCCCAGTGCATCCGCTACGACGCCTCCACCCTGCGCTGGTACGTGGGCAATGACATGAACGCCATTCGCCCCGGCGTGGCCTGGTTCAGTGGCGACCTGGACGCGGGCAACGGCACCTACTACAACACCTTTATTGCCACGGGCAGCATCACCACCAGTGGCAGTCACGTCACCTACGCGCCCAACTACGCCGGGTATTCGGGCACCGTGGGCACCACCACCTATGCCCCCAGCGGCGTGTGCACCACGGCCGCAGGCGCCGCCATCGCCTACTACCCCAGCAACTTTTGCAATACCAGCAGCGCCAGCTATGACGCCACGGCGGCATCGGGCCTGGGCAGCTACGCGTATATGGCCGGCAGCTTTAGCGCCAGCACCTACCAGGCCAGCAGCTACGTGGGCGGCAACATCGTGTTGGCCTCCTCCACCAATGCCTATGGCTATGTGCTTGCGGGCAATGCGTTTACCAGCGCGGGCAGCTCCACCATCCGGGGCTATATCAGTGCCCAGGGCTTGGGCGTCAACAACTCAGCCCAAACCACTAAGTTCAGCACCCTGGGAGCTAGCACCGTTATTTACGCCCAATCTCTGCCCAGCACCCTGACAACCAGCAGCGGCACCAGCACGGTCACCATCGCCTATGCGCGCTACCTGTAGGGCGGGCACAATGGGTGGCCCTCTGCCATCGGTGAAAATCACCCCATGACCGCAAGCACCATTCCCGAACTCGCACACACTCTGGGCGCCCAGGCCAAAGCCGCCAGCACCCTGATGGCAGCGGCCAGTACCGCGCGCAAAAACCAGGCGTTGACCCGGCTGGCGGCCCTGCTGCGCGAAAACACCGCCTCCCTGCAAATTGAAAACGCCAAAGACCTGGACCGCGCCACATCGGCCGGCCTGGCCGAGCCGATGGTGGACCGCCTGCGTCTGACGCCCAAAGTGCTGGAAACCTGCGCCCAAGGCTGCGAGCAGCTCGCCGCCATGGCTGATGTGATTGGCGAGATCATCGGCATGAAGCAGCAGCCCAGCGGCATCCGCGTGGGCCAGATGCGCGTGCCCATTGGCGTTTTTGGCATGGTTTTCGAGAGCCGGCCCAACGTGACCATTGAGGCCGCCAGCCTGAGTATCAAAAGCGGCAACGCCTGCATCTTGCGCGGCGGCTCGGAGGCGATTGACTCCAACAAGGCGCTGGCGCGGCTGGTCGAGCAGGCGCTGGTAGACAGCGGCCTGCCCGCGCACGCGGTGCAACTGGTGCAAACCACCGACCGCGCCATGGTGGGCGAGCTGATCACCATGCCGCAGTATGTGGACGTGATCATTCCGCGCGGTGGCAAGGGTTTGATTGAGCGCATCAGCCGCGACGCCAAGGTGCCTGTCATCAAGCACCTGGATGGCAATTGCCACATTTACGTGGACGATCCTTGCGACCTGGACATGGCCGTGGCCGTGGCCGACAACGCCAAAACCCAAAAATACAGCCCCTGCAACGCCAGCGAAAGCCTGTTGGTGGCGCGCAGCGTGGCAGCGGCATTTCTGCCGCGCATCGGCGCCATTTACGCCGCCAAGGGGGTGGAAATGCGCTGCTGCCCCGAGTCCAAGGCGATTTTGGCCAGCGTGCCCGGCGCAAACCTGCAAATTGCCAGTGAGCAAGACTGGTTTGAGGAATACCTGGCGCCCATCATCAGCATCAAAGTGGTCGATGGCGTGGGCGAGGCTATTGCCCACATCAACCACTATTCCAGCCACCACACCGACGCCATCCTGACCCGCGACCACCCGCACGCCCAGCGATTTTTACGCGAGGTGGACTCCGCCAGCGTCATGGTCAACACCAGCACCCGCTTCGCAGACGGCTTTGAATACGGCCTGGGCGCGGAGATCGGGATAAGTACCGACAAATTCCACGCCCGTGGCCCGGTGGGCATTGAGGGGCTGACCTCGCTCAAGTACGTGGTGCTGGGGCAGGGGGAATTGCGGGGATAGTGCCCTTTAAGGGCGGGTAGGCACTTGCATTTTCCACAATGGCCACCATCTGGAACACACGGTTTCGTATAACCCGGCCCGGCAATTTACCGATGAAAGCAGCACTGCCATGGTTCCCCACCTAGTCACCGCATTGACCGGCCCCATCAATGAGCTCGAGCAGCGCATTCTGGACACCATGCCGGCTATTGAGCGCTGGTTTCGGCTGGAGTGGATGGAGCACACGCCGCCGTTTTATGCCTCGGTGGACGTGCGCAACGCGGGCTTCAAGCTCGCGCCGGTCGATACCGACTTCTTCCCCACTAGCTGGAACAACCTGACCGAGGCGATGCTGCCCCTGGCGGTGCAGGCGGCGATGGTGGCGATCGAGAAAATCTGCCCCGAGGCGCGCAACCTGCTCATCATTCCCGAACACAACACCAAAAACACCTTTTATTTGAGCAATTTGGCGCAGCTGCGCCGCATTTTTCACATGGCTGGTTTGAACGTGCGCATCGGCTCCATCAGCCCGGAGATAAAAAAAGCGACCGTGATGGAGCTGCCCGGGGGCGAAAGCATCACCCTGGAGCCCGTGGTGCGCGCCAAGGGCCGCATTGGCGTGAAAGACTTTGACCCCTGCACGGTGCTGCTCAACAACGACTTGCACGCTGGCATACCGGGCATTTTGGAAGACCTGCACCAGCAGTATCTGCTACCGCCCCTGCATGCCAGCTGGACCACGCGGCGCAAAAGCATGCACTTCAAGTGCTACGAGGAGATTGCGAAGCGCTTTGGCAAACTCATTGGCATCGACCCCTGGCTGATCAACCCGATGTTTGACACCTGCGGCAATATCGACCTCTCCAGCGCCCAGGGCCAGTCCAGCCTGCGCGAACGGGTGGATGTGTTGCTAGCCAAGGTCAAGAAAAAGTACAAGGAATACGGCATCAAGGAAAGGCCGTTTGTCATCGTCAAGGCCGACAACCGCAGCAGCGGTATGGGTTTGATGACGGTGCGCGATGCCAATGACCTGCCCGCGCTGATGGCCGCCGCCGCGCTGGGCCAGCCTGGTGCGGGACTGCAAGAACTGATCCTACAAGAGGGCATATTGACCCATGAGCGCATGAACGACGCGGTGGCCGAGCCGGTGGTCTACATGATGGACCGCTATGTCGTGGGCGGCTTTTACCGGGTGCACGCGGAGCGCGGTACCGATGAAAACCTGAGCGCACCAGGTTCGAGCTACGTGCCCTTGGCCTTTGGTGGGGGGGCGCAGCTGCCCGAGCTGGGG
>Ga0214919_10005630_pt1 | contig 17640 bp, 11 predicted proteins | sample LL1503_MetaG_FD_177994 | JGI IMG/M metagenome (GOLD analysis project Ga0214919, IMG submission 177994) | Freshwater microbial communities from Lake Lanier, Atlanta, Georgia, United States - LL-1503 | ecosystem: Environmental > Aquatic > Freshwater > Lake | place: USA: Georgia | collected...
TCAAACACAAACCTAATAATGGATTTGAAAAAGGGATTTTTGCTTTTATTAATACTATTTTTTTCTTTACAAAGTTTTGCCAACCACTTAAAAGGAGGATGGATTCAGTATGAATATATTGGACCAGGAGCTTCGCCAAATACTTCAAAATATACCATTACTGTTAAGCAATATTTAGATTGTAGTTCTACTGCTACACAAAGAGACGCATCGGTTTATTTAGGTATTTTTGATAGCTTTACCAATACCCAGTATGGCTCAACACTTACTATTTTATTAAGCGGAACAGATAAACCAAACAAAACTGATTTTAGTGTTTGTTTAAACAATCCGCCAATTGGAAAAGTTTGCTATTATATAGACAGATACACCACTACCATTGACCTTCCAGACAATACGCACGGATATACGCTTAGTGTGCAACGTTGTTGTAGAATTCTAAATATTATAAACCTTTCAGGTAATTCCAATTCAATTGGCGTGACTTATACCAACAAAATTCCAGGCACTATTCAAGGTATTGATTACTCTCGAAATAGCAGCCCAGCTTTTGCGCAAAAAGATACTGCTATAGTTTGTTTTAAAACGCCGTTTACTTTTGATTTTAGTGCTACAGATAAAGACAATGATTCGCTGAGTTATGTTTTTTGTGATGGACTTACTGGTGGCGATATGCAAACACCAGCACCTAACCCTCCTTCAATTCCTCCTTATGCACCTGTGCCCTATACTGGTGGCGCTTCTGGTTTTACAGGTTTCAGTCCACTTGGGCCAACTGTAAAGATTGACCCACTAACAGGCATTATTTCTGGTATTGCACCTGGCATTGTTGGCGATTATGTAATTGCTGTTTGTGCCTATGAATTTAGGGCAGGGGTACTAATTGGCATTACAAAAAAAGAAATCCATTTAACAGTAGCAGACTGTTCATTATCTGCTGCGGAATTAAAACCTACTTATATTACTTGCAATGGTTTTGTTTTAGGGTTTCAGAACGAATCGACCAATTCAACTATTGCAAAATATTTATGGAGTTTTGGTGAATCAAAATTTCCTGCAACCAATACCTCTTCGCTTCCAACACCCATTCATACCTATAAAGACACTGGTACCTATTCATTGAAATTAGTAGTAACTAGTACCGGCGGATGCTTAGACTCTGCTACTGCTTTTGTAAAAATTTATCCTGGTTTTGTGCCTGATTTTAAAGTAGTGGGCAATTGCTATTTGAACAATTTTCAGTTCCTAGACAATACCACTACCAAGTATGGTATTGTGGATAGTTGGCGCTGGGATTTTGGTGATGCAACAATTATTTCAGATACTGCAACATCTAAAGATTCTGCCTGGAAATATATAAGCCCTCAAACAACTCAAGCACGCTTAATTGTAACCAATAGCAAAGGCTGTATTGATACCATTTCAAAAGCAGTAAATGTTTTAGACAAACCAATACTCAAAATGGCATTCAAAGACTCCTTGATTTGCAGTATTGATACTTTGGCCTTGAAAGCAACTATTAGTGGCGGATTGATTTCTTTTACTCCTGATAATTTGCCAAACAAATCCAGAATAATTAATGCAAATACTAGCAATCCGTTGGTATTTCCAAAAGACAGTACTAGGTATTTTGTTGTGCTCAACGATAATGGTTGTATGAATTATGATACTGTTACCGTAAATGTTTTACAATATATTTCGGTAGATGCAGGCTTAGATTCTGCTATTTGCAAAACAGATACATTTCGATTAAAACCAATTAGTCAGGCACTCAGTTACCTTTGGAAAAGTTCTACCGGTGCTATTATTGCCAACACAAAATTTCCTTTAGTACAACCCTTAACAAGCACGCGTTATTATGTAACTGCTAATTTGGGTAGATGTCAGGCGATAGATTCTGTTTTTTATAAGGTTTCGCCTTACCCACTAGCAGTTGTAATGCCTGATACGACGATTTGTTTTGGCAGCAGGGTGTTAATACAAGGCTTTGCTATAGGATCAAATTTTAACTGGAAACCTACTAATAGTTTAATCAATTCAAATAGCTTTACCCCTACTGCTGGCCCTAGTAAAACAACCCAGTACATACTTACAGCAACTGATACAATTGGTTGTCCTAAACCTGTTAGCGATACTATTTTAATTACAGTAATTCCTACAATAGTTGCTTATGCGGGAAGAGATACGTCTATTGTTGCTGACCAAGCTTTGCAATTAATAGCAACAGGCGGGACTCGATATTTTTGGAGCCCAAGTACCGGATTAAGCAACCCGAATATTGCCAATCCTATTGCTTTATTGGGTGCCAATATTGACTCTATCACTTATAAGGTTAGTGTGTTTGACAATAATGGTTGTACGGCAGTAGACGATATAAAAGTTCGTATTTATAAATCTCAACCAGACATATTTGTTCCTACTGCTTTTACACCCGATAAGGATGGGAAAAATGATATTTTAAAACCCATTACTGTTGGCATAGTACAACTACATTATTTTAGCATTTACAATAGATGGGGGCAACAAGTTTTTACAACTAATGAATTAGGCAAAGGCTGGGATGGAAATTTTAATGGTGTCCAACAATCTGCTGGAACTTTTGTTTTTATTACCGAAGGCACCGATTATATGAAAAATAAAATTTTCAGAAAAGGAACTACGGTTTTGATTCGATAATGCTAATAGTATTGGGTATCTTGCCTTACCCAACTAAAACACAAATTTTTTATGGAAAAAATAGCGTTGATTACTGGAGCTAGTTCTGGATTTGGAAAAGCCATTGCAGAAAAATTTGCAGCTGCTAATTGGAACTGTATTATTACTGGCAGAAGAGAAGAAAAAATTCTTTCACTAGCAACAGCACTCACAGAAAAATATGGCGTAAAAATATTGCCCTTGGTTTTTGATGTTCAAAATAAATCACAAGTATTTAACCAATTGAGCAATTTGCCTGCAGAATGGCAAGCAATAGATTTATTGGTAAATAATGCTGGACTTGCATTAGGCAGAGATAGTTTTGAAAAAGCAGATTTAGCTGATTGGGAAACCATGATTGATACCAATGTTAAAGGGGTGATGTATGTTACAAAAGCCGTTCTGCCTTTTTTAATTGAAAGAAAAAAAGGTCAGATTATTAATATCGGTTCTACCGCTGGCAAAGAAGTGTATAAAGATGGCAATGCTTATTGTGCCAGTAAACATGCAGTAGATGCCTTGAGTAAATCTATGCGCATTGACTTATTGCCTTATCAAATAAAAGTAACCGTCATTCATCCGGGTGCGGCATTAACAGAATTTTCAAAAGTTCGATTTAAAGGAGATGAAAGCAAGGCTGAATTAGTGTATGAAGGCTATCAAGCATTAGAAGCAATTGATGTTGCTGATATTTGTTTTTATGCAGCGAACCTTCCTGCGCATGTTTGTATTAATGAAATAGTAGTGACTTGTTTGGCACAAGCGAACTCATTTTATTTGCAAAAATAAATAGGGCTTAGTTAACCCGTGCATTTATTGCAACTACAAAATTGGTTTAAATTTATCCGAAATCAATTTCTGTATTGTCTCCAATATTTAAACTCCTACTTAATCCTTTTACGGAAGCATCACTGCCTATTAAAGAATTGTCAATTACCACTTCATCCAAAGTAGTGTAGGACCCAATAATACTATCTCGTACAATTGAATGTTTGATTGTTGTATGCGCACCAATTGCCACATGTGGGCCAATAATGGCATTCGAAATATTACAACCAGCTGCAATACTTACTGGAGGTATTATAATGGTATTGGGGTATTCGTGAATAGTGTTTGTATTACCCCCAAATTTTTTAAGTAGTGTGGCATTGCTTTCTAGTAGGGTTTCTTTTTTACCACAATCAAACCAGTGCTTCACTTTAAAAGCTTGAAACTTTGCCCCTTTTTTTATCATACAATCTAACGCATCTGTTAAGTTGTAATCAGCCATTGGGCTATTATTCTTTAAATACAAACTCTGCAAACATGCAAATAAAAAATCGGTCTCTTTTATTTTATACAATCCAACCAAAGCCATATTGCTTTTGGGGATAGCTGGTTTTTCAACGAGTTGTTCTATAAACCCATCTTCTGCTATTGAGGCAACCCCAAACATTCTTGGGTCTTCTACTTTTTTAATACCCAACATACTATAAGGGCTATCCAACACTTCTTTTATATCGTATTCGCAAATAGTATCTCCTAGCACAATAAAAAGTTCATCATCGCCAACAATATTTTTAGTTAATTCTATTGCATGGCCAATTCCGTGTCTTTCATTTTGAAATACAAAATACGTGGTTAAATGCGGATAGTTTTCGGTTACATAGTCTTGAATTTTTTCTCCAAGATATCCAACGATAAAAATAAATTCAGTAATTCCTGCTTCTTGCAATTGGTCAACAATAAAACTTAAAATCGTTTTTCCGGCTATTGGAATTAGGGCTTTTGGTTGCGTATATGTATGAGGACGTAGCTTTGCTCCTGCTCCTGCGACTGGTATAATTGCTTTCATTTTGTATTTATTTAGATGGCAGATCAACAACACAATTCAAACAATACCTATGATTTTACAATCATTTTGTTGCCATTAAGTTAGTAAAATTATAAAAAACTATCTAGAGCCAATGATTTTGTGGATATTCTGCATAAATCTATCTAATAAATTTGCGCAAAACTCTTTGTTAAGAATTAAATTTGCGCAAAATTAATCTACTCATGCAAAGAGATACCCAAGTTTTTGACATTATTAATCAGGAATTAGCCCGTCAACGCCGTGGAATTGAACTAATAGCCTCTGAAAATTTTACTAGTTTACAAGTAATGCAAGCTTCTGGTTGCGTGATGACTAATAAGTATGCCGAAGGATATCCTGGACGCCGTTATTATGGCGGTTGTGAGATTGTTGACCAAACTGAACAATTGGCTATTGACCGACTTAAAGCCATTTTTAATATTGAATATGCAAATGTGCAACCTCATAGCGGCGCCCAAGCAAATGCAGCCGTAATGCTGGCGATTTTACAACCTGGCGATGCTATTTTAGGTTTAGACTTAAGCATGGGTGGACATTTAACCCATGGTTCTGCTGTAAATTTTAGTGGAAAAACCTATAACCCTCATTTTTATGGTGTTAAAAAAGAAGATGGATTGGTGGATTATGAAATGTTAGAAGCGCAAGCAAGATCGGCAAAACCAAAATTGATTATTTGTGGTGCAAGTGCTTATAGCCGTGATTGGGATTATGCGCGTATTAGAAAAGTAGCCGATGAAGTTGGTGCTTTTGTTTTGGCGGATATTGCTCACCCAGCAGGTTTAATTGCCAAAGGATTATTGAGCTCTCCGTTTGAACACTGTCATTTTGTAACATCTACCACCCACAAAACACTTCGTGGACCAAGAGGCGGCGTTATTATGATGCATAAAGATGTAGAAAACAGTTTGGGTTTGAAAGATATGAAAGGCAATTTGCGCATGATGAGCAATTTGATTGATATGGCTGTTTTCCCTGGAACACAAGGCGGACCTTTGGAACATATTATTGCGGCGAAAGCTATTGCCTTTGGTGAAATACTTACTGATGAATTTTTGGTTTACCAACAACAAGTTCAAAAAAATGCGCAAGCTATGGCCCAGGCATTTACTGCAAAAGGATATGAAATCATTAGCGGTGGCACTGATAACCATTTAATGCTAATTGATCTTCGCAATAAAAATATTAGTGGGAAAAAAGCAGAAATAGTATTGGGGCATGCAGATATTACTGCTAACAAAAATATGGTTCCTTACGACGATAAATCGGCTTTTGTAACATCGGGTATTCGTTTTGGTGTTGCTGCAGTTACCACACGTGGTATGCTTGAAAAAGACATGCAGTTTGTTGTAGATTGCATAGACAAATCATTAATGAACGCAGACGACGAAGCGCTTCTAGGTTCTATTAAAAAACAAGTGAATGAATTTATGGAGCAATTTATTTTGTATCCTGAACTCTGATAAATTGATTTAAAATTATTACCATGTTACAACGCATTCAAACAGTTTGGTTACTAGCCGCATCGGCTTGTGGGTTGCTTTCTTTAAAAGCTAGTTTTTTTATTGGGAGTATTAGCACCGAAGCAGCTAGTAATTTTACTGGCATGAATGATTTATTGATTATGATTCTTACCATTGTTGCTGCAACCGTTGCCTTTATTGCCATTTTCTTGTACATGACAAGACCACTTCAATTAAAAATGATTTTGGCAGCGTTCATTTTAAACGCCACAGTTTTAGTACTCTATTTTTTGGCATTTAAAAAATATACAACAGGTGGAATTGCACTTGGCAGTGTGGCTGCTTTTGCTATTCCTATATTTTTAATATTGGCAGGATCGGGTATTTATAAAGACGATAAATTGGTAAAAAGCTTAGACCGCTTAAGATAAATAATCTATCTCCTATTTCTTTGGAATACCTTCGTACACTAGGTTTCCACCAGCATCACCAGCTTCTGGCCCTAGGTCAATGATCCAATCGGCAGATTTAATTACATCGGTATTGTGTTCGATAATTATTAAAGAATGGCCTTGCTCTACGAGGGCATTAAAAGAAGTTAATAATTTTTTGATGTCGTGAAAATGTAGTCCGGTGGTGGGCTCGTCGAAAATAAATAGTAATTGACCTATCCCTTTTCCTTTGCCTAAAAAGCTGGCTAATTTAACACGCTGCGCTTCTCCTCCGCTAAGTGTATCACTACTTTGACCTAGTTTAATATACCCTAAGCCAACGTCTTGTAATGGCTGTATGGAATTTTTTATTTGCTTTTCATCTTTAAAAAAATCAATGGCTTGGTCAACACTCATTTCGAGTAATTCAAAAATATTTTTGCCATTGAATTGTACGTCTAATACTTCTTCTTTAAATCTTTTTCCACCACAAGATTCGCAGGTTAAATGTACATCTGCTAAAAACTGCATTTCAACTACTTGTTCTCCTTCGCCTTTGCAAGTATCGCACCTTCCCCCATCTACATTGAATGAAAAATGTTTGGGTAAAAATCCGCGCATTTTAGATACCGGTTGTTTCGAATACAGTTCTCTTATAGCATCATATGCTTTAATATAAGTGATTGGATTACTTCTGGAAGATTTTCCTATGGGATTTTGGTCGATGAGTTCTATGGCAGTGATGGCATTGATATCTCCAGAAAGTGAATCGTGCAAACCAACTTTATCGGCAAATTCTCCTTTTAATTTATTGAGTGCTGGTGCCAATACTTGTTTAACTAGTGTTGTTTTACCACTACCACTTACCCCTGTTACAACACATAATACGTTTAATGGAAATTCAACTGTTATGTCTTTTAAATTATTTTGTCGCGCGCCATTTACGGTAATACTATTATTCCATTTGCGAAGTTTGGCTGGAGGATCTATGCGTAGCTCTCCTTTTAAATATTTTCCAGTAAGGCTTTTAGGATTGGCAATTAATTCTTGATAATTACCAACGGCTACTACTTCACCACCTAGGTGTGAAGCGAATGGACCCATATCAATAATATAATCGGCTTCTCGCATAATGAGTTCGTCGTGCTCTACTACCACAACGGTATTGCCTAGGTCTCTTAATGACTTAAGTACGCCAATAAGTTTAATGGTATCTCGTGAATGCAATCCTATGGATGGCTCGTCTAAAATGTATAGTGAATTGGTTAAATTACTACCCAAACTTCTGGTTAATTGTATACGTTGACTTTCGCCACCACTTAAGGAATTGGCTAGCCTACTCAACGTTAAATATCCCAAACCAACATCCAATAAAGTTTGTAATCGTTGGTGTAATTCTAATAAAATTCTTTTGGTGAGTGCCACATCACTATTAGACAATACTATATCATTGAACCATTGTTTGAGGTCTTTTACTTGCCATTCACAAAGTTCGCCAATATGCTTTCCACCTACTTGAATATATAGTGCTTCTGGCCTTAGTCGATAACCGTTGCAGTCTGGACAATTGGTTCTTCCACGGTACCTACTTAATAAAACGCGGTATTGTACTTTGTATAAATTTTGTTCTACTTCTTTAAAAAAATCATTGATACCCTGTGCCATACCTGCACCTTGCCATAGTTGTTGGTATTGTTCTTTGGTTAAATCTTTAATGGGCTTGTGTATGGGGAAATTAAACTTTCCCGCAGCTTTTATAAACTGTTCTCTCCACCATCCTAATTTATCTCCTTTCCATGGTGCAACTGCGCCTTCATATAAACTCAATCGATCATTAGGAATCACTAGGGTTGCATCAATTCCTAATACTTGACTAAACCCTTCACAGGTAGGACAAGCCCCATAAGGGTTGTTGAATGAAAACAAATTAGGCACAGGCTCTTCGAACTGAATGCCATCTAGTTCAAATTTGCTGCTAAAATGCGCCAATTGATTACCATCAATTTCTAGATACATTTCGCCCTCGCCTTCATAAAAAGCGGTACCAATTGAATCTGATAAACGATGTAGGTCTTCTTCTGTAAAATCTTTACAAACGATTCGATCAATTAATACAAAAGTTTCTAAAGCCTTGGGTTTGATGATCTTTTTCAGCGCTGCATCAGACATTTCAAGTAACTCTTCAATGCGATAGATACTGGCTTTGTCGGTAGATTTTGCTGCGGATGGTTTGTGATAAATTCTAGCAAACCCTTTTTGCATTAATATTTGCAATTCTTCTTTAATATCTCTATTGGCATGTTGTTTAAACGGAACTAAAACCACTAATTTAGCGCCATTGGCTAAATCTTTTACATATTTCACAACATCTACTACCTCGTGCTTTTTTACTTCATTGCCACTAATTGGAGAAATTGTTTTACCAGCACGTGCATATAATAATCTTAAATAATCATAAATTTCTGTCATGCTTCCTACCGTACTTCTTGGTGTACGGGTTACTACTTTCTGTTCAATAGCAATTGCAGGACAAAGGCCTTTGATATAATCTACATCGGGCTTTACCATCCTTGCCATGAACTGACGCGCATAAGCACTTAAGCTTTCGGCATACCTACGTTGACCTTCTGCAAACAAGGTGTCTATGGTAAGTGACGACTTTCCGCTACCCGAAACACCCGTAACTACTATTAATTTATTTCGAGGAAATGTGACTGTTACATCTTTAAGATTGTGCACCCTTGCTCCCTTAACCAAAATATAATTTTTATTTTTTACAATTGGTTTTGCAGAACTGTTTTTTGTTTGACTGGTCATACGTTGGCAATTTAAACAGTTTAGTGCTGCTTAAGTTTAAAACCATACTATAAATTTTAATAAAAATCGAATATGTTAAATGTGAATAACCCAAACACCTAAAACAATCTTTTTCACAAAAGATTTGTCGCATTAAAAAAAATCTAATTTAACATTAGAATTAAACTCATCCGTAGAGTATTGCTTTACAAAAGACCTCAAAAGCACTAGTTATGAGAACATTGGAACATGTTTCAGATACCAACCTAATTCGCGCCTTCCAAGACGGAGATACCAGTGCGTTTGAAGTGTTAATCTATCGTCATAAAGACAAAATATTTTCATCTATCTTGTTTTTTGTAAAGGATAATTATTTGGCAGAAGACTTATTTCAGGATGTATTTATTAAAGTTATCGATACCTTAAAAAATAAACGCTATACCGACGAAGGCAAGTTTTTGCCATGGGCTTTGAGAATTGCACATAATTTATGCGTAGACCATTTTAGGAAGGTAAAACGAACCCCAGCCATTAAAACCAGCGACGACAAAGATATTTTTGATGTAATAAACGTATACGAAGAAGGGGCTGACCAAAAAATCATGCAAGGCCAAAGCCATGCAAGGGTTCGCTCCATGCTAGAATTACTACCAGACGAACAAAGAGAAATCATTGTATTACGCCACTATGCCAATTTGAGTTTTAAAGAAATTGCTCAAATTACCAATTGCAGCATTAACACTGCTTTGGGTAGAATGCGTTATGGTTTAATTAATTTGAGGAAGATGATGGTTGAAAAACAAATTGCCTTGTAATTTTTAGCTTCCGAATAATATAAACTAAAAGAGGCTATCTCAAAAATTTGAGATAGCCTCTTTTAGTTTATATATCTGATGGATATTTGTATTGGCTTACAATTTTCAGTAGCATAAGTTTTGAAAAGCACCCTCTTAGCCATTTATTTTTTTCGATCAAATGCTGCTTTCATGGCATCTAAATGCTGGATGAATTTTTGAACGTCTTGATCATAGCCATAATTAATGGTACTTAAAAGATTTTCATTTAGATCAATGAATTTATACAAGGGCTGTGCATTGAACCCGAATTTAGATACTTCATACTCTAAATTTAAATCGCCAACTGTTAGTATTTTTTCGCCTTTTGAATTGGTTACTTGTTCCGACTCTGGTAATTCGGTTGATTCGTCTACATACAAACTAACCAACACAAAATTATCCTTGATTCGCTGTAAGACCGCTGGATTTTTCCAAACCTGCTCTTCCATTTTTCGGCAATTGGCGCAGGAATGGCCTGTAAAATCAAGCATTACAGGCTTATTTAACGCCTTTGCTGCTGCAAGCCCTTCCTTTAAATCAAAATATGCTTTTAGGCCAAATGGCACATGCAATTTGTTGGTGTATTTATTGGGAGGTAAAGCTTGTAAAGAATTAGACGAGCTACTTGGTGCCGCAAATTTTAGGTTATCAATTTTGTATTCGATATTTTCTAAATTGAATTCCTGTGTAGTAGCTGGCGGTATAAATCCACTCAATAATTTAAGTGGTGCACCCCAAAGCCCCGGCACCATGTATAAAGAAAAACAAAAAGCGAAAATGGCAAAAAACAAACGTGGAACGCTAATGTATTTTAAATCGCTATCGTGCGAGAACTTCAATTTACCCAATAAGTAAAGCCCCATTAAAGTAAAGACTACAATCCATATCACTAAAAAAACGTCTCTATCTAACAAGCGCCAGTGGTAAGCCAAATCTACATTGGATAAAAACTTCATAGCCAGTGCTAATTCAATAAAGCCAAAACTCACTTTTACTGAATTTAACCAACCACCGCTTTTAGGCAATGATTGTAGCATAGATGGAAAAAAGGCAAATAAAGAGAATGGCAAGGCTAATCCAGCGCCAAAACCCAGCATTCCTATAATTGGTGCCGAACTTACGCCGTTTGAACTTGTTTGTCCTAAAAGGGTTCCTACTAATGGACCCGTGCATGAAAAAGAAACAATCACCAAGGTTAATGCCATAAAAAATATACCCATCAAACCACCTTTGCCTGCTTTTTGATCGGCTTTATTGGCCCAACTATTTGGCAATACCAATTCAAAAGCACCAAAGAAAGAAATAGCAAATACTATAAATATTAAAAAGAATACAATATTAGATATGGCATGGGTTGAAATGATATACAGAATTTTATCGCCAAAAATGAGGGTTAACAATAGTGTAGGAATGGTATAAATAGCAATGATTGAAATGGAGTACCAAACAGCGTTTCTAATGCCTTCGGCTTTGGATTTGCTTCTTTTTAAAAAGAAACTAACCGTTACTGGAATCAATGGAAATACACAAGGTGTAATGATTGCCAATAAGCCAGTTCCAAAACAAATTAAAAAAATACGCCACAAGGAAACAGATGCGGCACTTGAAACAGGGGGAGTCGCTGCAGAAATACTTGGCTCAATTTTAAGCGAAAATTTTTCTTCCCCACTAGGAAAATCAGTCCCTGATTTTGCCAACCAAGTAAAGCTTCCTTTTAATGGTTTATTTGCTGTATTGCGAATAACCAATAAATATTGAAACTGCACACTATCTTCAAACAATCGATATGGCGCTTTAGAAACAGCATCTTTTGTTATTATTAATTTTCCTGACTCTACAATACTATCTTTTTTTATTTGATAGGCTGAACTTGCCGTATCAATTTCTAAACTACTTACAAAAGGATCTTCTGAACTAGTTTTTTTTACTGAAAATAATTGGTTGTTTTTTTCAATATTCGCATTAATGAAAAGCTGCACCAAAGTATCATTTATGCGTTGGGCCTTGAAAGCAAAATGCACGGGCTTTGCGTCCTGTGCATTTAATGAATTGAAAAATAAACCACTTGTTAGTACAAGAAGGATGATTAGTATTTTTTTCATTATTGAAGCTTAATGTCAAAAGATTTAGTAGTAGGCGGCAAGCACTGGCTATCATCACAAACCATATAATTAACTGAACCACTTATATTGGTTTTTATATTACCTTTTACAGTTATTGTTTGAACAAATTGTACTTGATCGGCGTAATATAACACGTTTGTATTAAAATTTTTATCAAACATCTTTTCTAATTTACCCAACTCTTTTGGCTTTCCAACAAGCGATAATAAGGGATTTTTCTTGAAAGAGATGGAAGTAGGTATAGGGCCATTCTTACCAGTATTTTGTGAGTAAATATGCCATGGTGTTGGAACTGTTGCAGTAATAACCAATTCATAGGTATTGCCTGCTTTTTTTACTGCTTCGTATTTAAAACTTACAGGGTCTTTGATTTGTGCAAATGCACCTAAACCAAGAACAACTAAAAATAGTAGCATGCTAATTTTTTTCATAAAAAATTGTAAGTAAATAAATTAATTTAATCCTAAAATTTCAAATACTTTTTTTCCATCAATATTACTGAGCGAATTTGATGTTGCTCTTTCTGGATGTGGCATCATTCCAAAAACATTTTTATTTTTATTACTGATTCCTGCAATATTTCTAATAGCACCATTAGGATTATGTGCAGAATCAATATTGCCCTGCTCATCACAATAACGAAAAATAACTTGTCCGTTTGCTTCTAATTCGTTTAAAGTATTTTCATCGGCATGGAACCTCCCTTCGCCATGAGCGATAGGAATTTTCAAAGCACCAGTATTGTCATTTTTTATAAATACGTTTTTGCAAATAAATTGCTGGTTGGCATTTTGTAATAATACACCAGGCAATAAACCACTTTCACACAAAATTTGAAAACCATTACAAACTCCTAATACTTTCCCTCCCTTGTTTGCAAATTCAATAACACTTTGCATCATTGGACTAAATCGAGCAATCGCACCACAACGCAAATAATCTCCATAAGAGAATCCGCCAGGTAATATGATACAGTCTTGTGTAGAGAACATGCTAAGGTCTTGGTCTTTATGCCACAACATAATCACTTCTTTACCTAAATCTTGTTGTAATGCATCTTGCATGTCTCTGTCGCAGTTAGAACCAGGAAAAACAACTACTCCAAACTTCATATATATTATTTATGTATCTGATAAATCTGTGAACCTATACCCTTCAAAGGTAAAGCTTGACCTGTTAAGGTTGACCTATTTTTTAAAGAATATCCAATTATTGTGGACGATTAATACAACCCCCAACCAAAAAAGTAAATTAGGAATAAAAAATCGTCTGGGATAGCCATATGCATTGGTTATAAATGCAGTTAGTGGAATCAGGCTCAGAATGGCCGATTCTACCCCTGCACCAAAGAATATAAATGGCACTGGCATTAAAATTAATAATAACACCATCATTACAGACCAGTTTTTTCTTATTTGTATTACCAATCGATTATTATATTTCTGCCAATAAAACAATCCCAATATTAGTGCTATAAAAAGATAGATAAAACTAGCCAATAACCATTCATCGATTTGCACTAATGGTAGATGCCATTTTAAAATTGGTAAGTAAGTAATTATATTAGGCAAACTACCATTTAAAAAAAGATACGCCGCTAAAAAATAAAAAGGAATAATTATTCCCATTAATAATACCAACCATTCTGCAATATGAAAGGGTCTTACCACTGCCAAGGCAAAAAGCACTACTAGAACCAATATTGCGGTAGGATGATAGGCAATAGACATTAGTGCAACCAATAATCCAATATTAAATAACAGTGTTCGAGGTGATGGATTATTGTATAACCGACTCAGTTTAATAAATACCCATAATACCAATGAATTACTAATTAATGCTGCTGAAATACCACACCACTGTGTAATAAAACCCGATAACAAAACATAGGTCATTGCGGTTGTGTAATTGGTTGACTGAAACATTCTAAAATCAGTCATTGCCATATTCAATCTAATGGCCTGTAATACAATAATAGCCTGATAAATTAGTACTAAAACTGTTGATGATTGCCCTAATAAATACTGACGTAATAATAAAGAAATTACGCCATCATTTTCTCCTATAAATACTTGGGGAGGCAAGGCTAATAAATGTGCATGAATAACCACACTCAAAACAATGAGAAAAAAAATATTGATGATTGATTTGTCTCTAAATAAAAATACCACGGCTTATTAATTAAATTCAACTTTTGCAAAACAAGTAGCACTTCTGTACTGACAAGGAATTATGATTTGCCTAGCCCCAACTTGTTTGGCGTGGCGTGGCATAAAATCATACCCCTTGTCTAAATTTTTAAAAGTTGGGTTCCTGTCTATTTGTCCATCGGGTGCAATACTTTGGTCGGACAATATCATAGCACGTTTGTCTTGCACATTAAAAATAAAATGTGCTTTGTCTCCGGTATTTAAAATAGTATACCCAATAAAATTATCTGTATTGTCGTCGTATTGTGTTTTTCGTATAACATTACTCCATTCTAATTTTCCTGCTGCATCGTATGAAAGCAAAATGACATTGTCGGCAAAATAGCGAGTAACATTGTTATTGTTAAACTGGTTATACCTACCCCAAGGATAATAACCCAGCTGCGAATTATAGGAATAATAGTCTAGAGGCGATGCAAAATAGGGAGAGCCATATAAATAATCCCAACGATTTAGTGTATTTCCCCTGCTTGTGCTGTAAGCAGCTTCAGCCGCTATAAAAAAGCCTCCATCCCTTTTTAGAACGATATTTTTTAGAAAAAAATCATTGAACGCCGTTTTTGAATTTCCATCATTCTTGGCATCAGCCCTAAATTCTTCCGAAAATGTGGTTTTTAAAGTTGATAGCTCTTTGCCTAGTGTTTTATCGTACAACGCGTAATATAATCCGTCAACATTGCCTCTTCTAGCTTTACTGTAAAAAGATGTTACTAAATAATGCTTATTAATATTGTCTACTTTAAGGCGTATATCGTCGAGATAAAGTCCGGCAATATTTAAATCTTTACTTACAAAAGCATCTGCATTGGCAGCTTTAGTGAGTAAAGACACTTTGTTGATATTGTCGTTTTGAGCAGTGCCAGACCCCTTAATACAGGCTAAGTCACCATCATTATCAACTGTAAATTCCGTAAGAAAGTCATTGCGCTCAGGCATCGGTACCACTATCTTTGAGCGCTTTTGCAGTTGTAAATCTTTATTATACAAGCAGGTAGTAATTACATGCGCACGATCGTTTTTAGTACCTATTTTAAAAAGTAAAATTTGTTGTTTGTTTTCGCTATTGAGAATGGTATAGATTTTAGAAGTGGAAGCGTAGTTTACCTCAGCTGTTGTATCTAATTGAATGGGCTGGCCAATTTTTTTTCCGCTAGGATCTAGCTTAGCTACCATTGCATAGTAAATACTTTTTTTCTGGTATTGATAAAAGAAATAGATACAATCAGGATATTGTATAAACTCTACATTGATGAGTTTTTCTGGTAAAAAGTCTAAGCGATTCTTCTCTGTCATGCGCATCTCTGCATCATAAATGGCCATATAATGTAGGTCTCGATAGTTTTTGTAGATGAGTATATTGCCATTCATTCTACCCACTATTTCAAAATTAAGGGTGCGGGCATCATCAGGGTCTGGCTCTGAGTAGGTCACTTTTTGAGCAGTTGCACCAAAACACAGCATAAACAGGCTAAAAACGAATATGGCCAAAGACTTTTGCATGTTCAAAAATATTTAAGTTCAAATGTACGGTTTGTAACATTTATTGAGTTGTAAATAAAAGGTAAAAAGATTGTGAAAAGAGAAAAAGGGAAATTCCTAAAAGAGATTGAATTTACAATTACATTTGAGGCTGAAAAGCTATTCTAGATTTAACCCACCTATTTGTGAGCAATAAATTCAACAAGGTCTCTTCCGCAGGATTAATTATTGCGTTGGGAATCATTTACGGTGATATCGGAACCTCTCCGCTTTATGTTTTAAACGAAATCATTACTGGCAGAGTCATTTCGGAAGAATTAATTCTGGGATCTTTGTCTTGTATTATTTGGACCTTAACCCTACAAACTACTGTTAAATATGTTATTCTAACCTTAAAGGCAGACAATAAGGGAGAAGGGGGTATTTTTAGTTTATACGCTTTGGTAAGACGACAAAAAAAATGGCTAGTACTACCTGCAATGATTGGTGGCGCTGCATTGCTGGCCGATGGAATTATTACGCCTCCCATTACAGTAACCTCAGCAATTGAAGGGTTAAGACAACTGCCGGCTTTAAAAGATATTACTCAAATAAGTATTATTGCAATTGTTATTGGCATTATTTCATTGTTGTTTTTTGTACAACAATTTGGAACAGCATCAATCGGAAAATTTTTTGGACCCATCATGGCCATTTGGTTTAGTATGTTGGCTATTTTAGGTAGCGCCCATTTATTAGATGAAATAGGTATTTTAAGATGTTTGAGTCCTCAATACGCTTTTGACCTCTTAACTAAATACCCTAAAGGTTTCTGGTTATTGGGCGCCGTATTCCTTTGTACAACAGGTGCTGAAGCACTTTACAGCGATTTAGGGCACTGTGGCAGGGCTAATATTCGATATTCTTGGGGATTTGTAAAAATCTGTTTGATTTTAAATTATTTAGGTCAAGGGGCTTGGTTATTGGCCAACCACAAAGACCAAATTATTCCAGCACAAGTAATGGCGGATGGATTTAATCCGTTCATTAGTGTGATGCCGCAATGGTTTAAATTAATTGGGATTGCCATTTCAACCATCGCCGCAATTATTGCTAGCCAGGCTTTAATTTCTGGATCCTTTACTTTAATTAGTGAAGCTATGCGTTTGAACTTATGGCCAAAAATGAAAATTCATTATCCGACCGAAGAAAAGGGTCAACTGTATATTCCTGGCATTAGTTTTTTGCTGTACACTGGATGTATTGGGGTGGTTTTGTATTTTCAAAAATCGGCAAATATGGGTGCTGCTTATGGTTTAGCCATCACCTTGTGTATGATAAGTACCTCTATTTTATTTGCTAATTTTTTGGTGAGCAGAAGGGTTTTTCCTGTTTGGATTTATTTATACTTAAGCGTTTATTTAGCTATTGAATTATCTTTTTTGGTGGCGAACCTAGAGAAATTCATGCACGGTGGTTATGTAACCTTAATTGTTGGTGGCGGATTATTTGCTGTGATGTATGTTTGGTTTAGAAGTAGAAAAATCAAAAATCGTTATGTTGAATTTGTAAGAATGGAACACTATATTCCTATGATTCAGGAATTGAGTAACGATAAATCTATTCCTAAATATTCTACACATTTGGTTTATATGACGAGTGCCAATAATCCTAAAGAAATTGAGCACAAAATAATTTATTCTATCATGAACAAAAAGCCTAAGAGGGCTGATATATATTGGTTTGTTCACGTAGATGTATTAGACGATCCTTACAC
>Ga0214919_10005631_pt1 | contig 17638 bp, 19 predicted proteins | sample LL1503_MetaG_FD_177994 | JGI IMG/M metagenome (GOLD analysis project Ga0214919, IMG submission 177994) | Freshwater microbial communities from Lake Lanier, Atlanta, Georgia, United States - LL-1503 | ecosystem: Environmental > Aquatic > Freshwater > Lake | place: USA: Georgia | collected...
GTAGGTTGCGGCTCGGGGTTCATTCCCTGAGCCGCAACTTCTTTTATAGGATATTTTCATCGTAAGTAAGCAGAACCTAAAGAAAAGTGGTTAGAGACATGAGCTCACCGATACTTTCATTACGCGGGGTTAATAAATCTTTTGGGCCAGTACACGTCCTAAAAGATGTTAACTTCGACATCGCAGCCGGCAAAGTAACTGCCCTAGTTGGAGATAACGGTGCAGGCAAGAGCACTCTTATTAAATGTATCGCCGGTATCTACACACCTGAGACAGGCAACTTTCTCTTTGAAGGTAACAAAGTAGATATTCACGGTCCTCGTGATGCAACTGGCCTTGGAATTGAAATTGTGTATCAGGATCTAGCGCTGTGCGATAACTTAGATATTGTCCACAATATGTTCTTAGGGCGTGAAGAAAAGCGCGGTCCTGTATTAAATGAAACGTCCATGGAATCACTCGCCCGCAAGACGCTCGATGGCCTGAGCGTGCGAACTGTTAAATCAATTCGCCAAACTGTTTCTTCACTTTCAGGCGGTCAGCGCCAAACTGTTGCAATTGCCCGCGCAGTTCTTTGGAATAGCAAAGTAGTTATTCTGGATGAGCCCACTGCAGCCCTTGGTGTTGCACAGACCGAACAAGTTCTTAACTTGGTTCGTCGCCTTGCCGATAATGGTCTGGCTGTCGTTTTGATTAGCCATAACCTCAACGATGTATTTGAAGTAGCCGATAATATCGCTGCTCTTTATTTAGGAAATATGGCGGCGCAGGTAGAAAAGAATGAAGTAATTCCGCGTCAAGTAATTGAGTTAATCACGACAGGAAAATCTGCCGGCATTCAAGCACCTGTTGCAAACAAGGGAGCAAAATAATGAGCGTTGTTATTGAGCATGAAGATGCCACCATCAAAGGAGCTATTGCCGATTACTGGGCACGCGTTAAGGCTGGTGACATCGGTTCTCTTCCAGCGGTTTTAGGCCTAGTTGTTCTCTGCATTGTCTTTGGTTCCATGTCCAGTGTCTTCTTAACTCCAGGCAACTTTGCCAACTTATTAACCCAAGCAGCTGCCGTAATTGTTATTGCAATGGGTCTCGTTTTTGTTCTACTTCTTGGCGAAATTGATCTTTCTGCAGGATTCACAGCAGGTGTAACAGGCGCTGTGCTCGTTATCTTGATTACCAATCACGAAGTGCCTTGGTATGCAGCATTGCTTACATCAATCACCGTTGGTGTAATCCTTGGTTTTGGCCTTGGGACATTGATCGCACGCCTTGGAATCCCCTCTTTCGTTGTTACTTTGGCTGCTTTTCTAGCATTCCAGGGAATCCTCCTCCTGCTTGCAGGCGAAGGTGGAACTATCCGAGTTGAAGATAAGACTATTTTGGCAGTGGAAAACTCAAATCTTTCTCCACTTTTTAGTTGGATCTTTTTTATTGTTGTATCAATCTTTTATGTTTTAATGGGATTGAGTAGCATTAATGCTCGCCGCAAAGCTGGATTAAAGTCTGAGCTTATTAAATTGTGGGTATTAAAGACTGCGGGTCTTCTAGCCATAACTGGCGCAGCTGTTTTTGCTTTGAACTTAGAGCGAAGCAATAATCCAGATCTTGTAAGCCTTAAGGGAATTCCCTACGTCGTACCCGTCATTCTTTTGCTTCTAGTCATCGGAACTTTCGTTCTTGGTCGCACAGCTTTTGGACGCCACATCTATGCAGTCGGTGGCAATGCAGAAGCTGCCCGTCGCGCTGGTATTAACGTCAAGCGCGTTCGCATCACAGCATTCATGATCTGCTCTGGCCTTGCAGCTATCGCTGGAATGATCTTTGCTTCTCGTCAAAACTCCGTCTCACCAACAACAGGAGGTAGCTCCACACTTCTCTATGCCGTGGGTGCGGCAGTTATCGGTGGAACCTCACTCTTTGGTGGAAAGGGAAAGATGCGCGATGCAATCCTTGGTGGCCTTGTAGTTGCAGTTATCGATAACGGTATGGGTCTTTTGGGATATGCAGCTGGAATCAAGTTCATTGTTACTGGACTTGTCTTGCTGATTTCTGCTGGCGTTGATGCGATTTCTCGCCGCGGCGCATCGGTGAGTTAGAGCCTTTTTAAGCTTTAACACCCATCAAGTGCTCAAGTGCTAATTGATCAACTCGTTCATAGCCATATCCACGCGCTCCGGCTGCTTCAACATCGAAGGAATCTGTAACTAGATCTCTCCATGTTTCGCCAGCGGCAAGAGTTGATTCACTTAACCCTGGGATATGTGAAGCTTTCATTGCTTCAATCACTCGAGGATCAGCGCGGAAAGCTGCTGCGCGCTCTTTGAGAGCTAAGTAGGTGCGCATATTGGCAGATGCTGACTCCCACACACCCTTGTCATCTTCGGTGCGAGCAGGCTTGTAGTCAAAGTGCTTTGGTCCCTCGTACTTATAGCGCTCAAGTAAATCAACTAAGAAGAAAGCAGACTTTAAATCTCCATGACCAAAAACTAAATCTTGATCATATTTTGGACCATGTTGGCCGTTTAGATCGATGTGATAGAGCTTCTTTTGCCATAGTGCCTGGGCAATACCGTGAACAAAGTTAAGTCCTGCCATTTGTTCGTGACCAACTTCTGGGTTGAGTCCAACTAACTCTGGGCGATCTAAGGTGTATATGAAAGCTAGAGCATGACCAATTGTTGGCAAGAAGATATCGCCTCGTGGCTCATTTGGTTTTGGTTCAATAGCAAATTTAATGTCATAACCATTATCGGTAACGAACTCACCTAAAGTATTGAAGGCTTCACGGAAGCGATCGAGTGCAACATAGCCATCCTTAGCACCATCAGATTCAGCGCCTTCACGCCCACCCCAGCACACATAAGTCTTTGCACCTAGTTCAACTGCAAGTTCAATATTCTTCATTACTTTGGCAATTGCATAACGACGGATGTCTTTATCATTTGATGTAAAGGCACCATCTTTAAAGACTGGGTGTGAGAACAGGTTTGTCGTGGCCATTGGAACTTTCATTCCAGTATCTGCTAATGCCTTCTTAAAACGATCAATATGAGTGCGGCGAGCACCTTCATCGCTACCAAATGGAATTAAGTCATCATCATGGAAAGTAACTCCGTAGGCACCGCGTGCGGCAAGCTCATTGACTGTGCGAACTGGGTCGAGTGCACCTCTAGTTGGATCTCCGAAAGGGTCGCGTGCCTGCCAGCCAACGGTCCAGAGACCAAAAGTGAACTTATCTGCCGGTGTGGGTGTTAATGACATAGCGCTAGATCCTTTTGGTAGGAATGGATGGGCTCGTTTTGGTACATCGCTAACTTACCTCTAATCTTGTCCCCTATCCAGATGGATGTCGCAAGGTTTTTTATCTGGGTGAGCGGGAGTGGTGAAATGGCAGACACGCAGGTCTTAGGAACCTGTGTCTTCGGACGTGCGGGTTCAAGTCCCGCCTCCCGCACATATCTATCTGAAAAGTTTCGTCAGTAAACTCTCATCATGGCTAAGCAATCTGCAGCACGAACCAAGATGTTGGCCTCTCAAGCGAAAAAAGCCGCTGCGCTGCGCCGTGCTGAAAAAGCAAAAAACACATGCGCAGTTACTGCTGGTGAAGTTGATTTAGATAGTTATGCAGAGCTAGATGGCAACTGGCGTGACATTGGTTTAGCAGCACCTGCACGACGTGCCCTAGTAGATGATGGTCTATTTTCTTTAAGTGATTTGCGCAAGACATCACTTGCAGCTTTAAAAGAGCTCCATGGCATGGGGCCTAATGCAATAAGAATCCTCGTTGCAGAGATGAAAAAAGCTGACCTAACTTTTAGAAAATAAGGTTAAGCAGTTTTTGCAGCAGCAAAACCTAATTTAATATCGTTTTTAATATCTTCGATATTTTCAAGTCCGATACTCACGCGAATCATTCCTGGAGTTATTCCAGCCTTGATTTGCTCATCAGGATTGAGTTGAGAGTGAGTAGTTGATGCAGGGTGAATCACTAATGAACGAACATCACCAATATTGGCCACATGGCTAAATAGTTCTAACCCTTCAACAAATTTACGACCTGCTATTGCGCCACCCTTTAACTCAAATGCAAAGACAGCACCAGCTCCCTTAGGAGCATATTTCTTAGCCGTTGCATACCATGGTGAAGAAGGCAGACCCGCATAACTCACGTGTGCTACTTCGGGCTGCTTTTCTAGCCATTGTGCTAAGGCCTGTGCATTAAGTAAATGTCGATCCATCCGAAGATTTAAAGTCTCTAAACCTTGTGCAAGTAACCAGGCATTAAATGGTGAAACTGAAGATCCAAAGTCACGAAGTAGTTGCAAACGAGCTTTGAATATATAAGCAAGGTTAGCGCCAAAATCTCCACCAACCCCAAGAGTTTTTGCATAGACCAGGTTGTTATAACTTGGATCTGGTTCATTAAAGCCAGGAAACTTCTTAGGATTTTGGGCAAAATCAAAGTTTCCGGAGTCAACAATGGCTCCAACCATTGCATTTCCATGCCCCGATAAAAACTTAGTTGCTGAGTGCGTGATAATGTCGACGCCATAATCAAATGGTCGGGTGACATAAGGGGTGGCAATAGTGTTATCAACAATCCATGGGACACCTGCCTCATGAGCGACATGAGCAATTGCTTCCAGATCTAGCACCGCACCTAATGGATTTGAAATACCCTCGCCAAAGAACACCTTCGTATTGGGCTTAACCGCAGCTCTCCACGCATCCATGTTGCCAGTGTCATTAACAAAAGTAACCTCGATTCCAAATTTTGGGAGCGTGTAGTTAAAGAGGTTAAAAGTTCCACCATAAACATTTGAACTTGAAACAATATGGTCGCCTGCTTGAGCCACATTCATAATTGCAAGAGTTGTTGCTGCCATACCTGATGCAACTAATAATGCTGCTACACCACCTTCAAGAGTTGCAATTCGCTTTTCTACCGCGTCTTGTGTGGGGTTATTGATGCGGGTATAGACATTTCCGGCTTCTGCTATTCCAAAGAGATTAGCTGCATGCTGTGTATCTCGGAATTGATAAGCAGTAGTTTGATAAATCGGAAGAGATCGTGAACCGGTATCTGAATCGGGGATCTGGCCTGCGTGGATTTGTTGGGTTTCAAAAGACCACTCACTGTTATCGCTCATGCCAATTACTCTTCACCCTTTATAGGGCTTTTGCAAGCACCGATCTAGTTGATGACTGCGTATGCGATAAGGATGAGCCCAAGTGTGATGGAGAACGCCTGCACTGCTTTGCTTTCTAATCTCTTAGTGAATGCTGGAATCCAAGTAGCGGCTAGCACAAGTGCGCCAGGAATAAGAATGGTCAAACTATGACTTACTACTCCGCTATGACCAGTTTGGTATCTTAAGTTGATAAGGCCGATTGCAATGAGCAGATATCCGCCCATCCGGTAGTTATTGATTAGGTTAGATTTCATAGTTTTTCTCCTCACAATAGAGAAATGGGGTGCCGATTTCTCAGCACCCCATCTTCAATCTATTTGATTAGTGATCTTCCTTCATGCCTTCAGCTATTGACTTCATGCGTGCGATCTTCAAAATTGTAAGACCGAATACGCACTTAGCAAGAATGTCAGCAATTGTGTATCCCACTTGAACGCCAACGAACTGCTGTGCAGTTGCGTCTCCGCCCATACCTAGGATGTAAGAGATTGGGTAAACGCCCCATGTCGCGATCAATAGAAGACGCAAGCGACCTACGGTCTCTGCAACTCCTGCTGGTTGACGATCAAGTGACTTACCAAGCTCTACGAACAATACGTAAAGGATGTATAGGAAAGGAAGTGTTGAGAGAACACCGTATAGAACCTGTGTGTTCTGATCGCTTGAAATTTCACCTGGGTAACCAAGGGCGATCATCGCAGCAGATGCTGGGACCAGACGCATGATGAGGGAGCGTGAAACTTCCTTGGCTAGTGCAAGCACTGCAATTACTTCAACTAGAAGTAGTGGCACTGTGAGCAGCCAGTCAACGTAACGATAAGCCTCATTGAATGAACCCTGAGCACCTGAGACATTAACAGACATGTCCGCAGATGATTCATTAAATGAGTTGAAAATACGCATGTAGTGGTAGCCAGCAATGAATGTAACCATTGATGACATCACTAGTGCATTGCGATACTTAGCTAATACGCGCTGTTGTGACACAAGCGTATAGATCGTGCATGCGAGCATAGAAACCAGTCCGAACGAGAACACGTTATAGACTAGGTTCCATTGATTGCTATCAAGTTTGAGCATGTAGCTATGCCTCCATGAGGTGTGTGTTTTCCAAATGCCTTCTAGCATTTAGCACCGCTGTGCCATTGAGGACCTCGAGGCGCCTCATCGCGCATTGGTGCTCATATTGTGAGGTACAACACGCAATTTCGCACTATGAAATCTCTGAAAACCTCAGAAAATCACCCATGAAAATGGTCGAATCTGGACTATTTCCCATCCCAATTGGCCAGTTCGAGAGCAAATGGGTCTAGGCCCATAGGTCCAATCTTGAGGGCATAGGTGTGGAACTTCTTGAGGGAGAAGGCAGATCCAAGGCGGACTTTGGCATCTTCACGGGCCTTCATCCACACTCGCTCTCCCACCTTGTAGGAGATGGCTTGGCCAGGCCAACCTAAGTAACGATCGGTTTCACTGCGGGAGTGATCCTCATCGAGAAGTGCCTGCTCGTTGAGAAGCTTGCGCGATGACTCGGCGTTCCATACCTTGCCATCAAAATCGGTGTATCCCAGATGCATTCCGATATCTACAACAATGCGCGCAGCACGCAGAGCTTGTGCCGATAGATAGCCCATTTCAATTCCTGGCTCATCAAAGGCGCCTAATTCATTCATGAATCGCTCTGCATATAAGGCCCAACCCTCACCATATCCACTAATCCATGCACCATTGATTTGAAAACGAGACAAACGCTCTTTTTCAATAGCAACAGTGGCGCACTGCAAGTGATGGCCAGGAACCGCCTCGTGATACCAGGTTGAGACTAGGTGCCAGCTGCTGGCTTCATCTTTACCCAGCATAGGAATCCACGTTGTGCCTGGGCGAGTTAAATCTTCAGATGGTGGGTTGTAATAAGGCGCAGATGCACTTCCCTCTGGTGCAAGACGGGCTTCACAAATCTTGATGCGATCATCGATTTCAAAGTATTCACCGTCCATGCGAGCAATTGCTGCATCAGTGAAATCTTGCAGGAACTTAACGACATTTTCTTTTCCCTTAATTACATACTTTGGATCCTTATCAAGGTGATCAGCAACCTCGCGAAGAGTTTTTGCACCAGGCTTAATCAGTTGCGCAATTTCCCACATGCGCTCATTTATTGCTTTTAGATCAGCCATTCCCCATTCATAGGTTGCGCGAAGGTCTAGCTTTGCACCAGTGAAATAACGTGCCCACACCGCATAACGCTCTGCTCCCACTGCATCCTCTGGATTTGCAATAGGAAGATAGTGGTTCTTCAAAAACTCAGCTGTCTCTGCGGCCGCTTTCTCAGCAAGTTGTGCATTTTCATGAATTTCTGGATATTTGCCAGCAGCATCAAAGTTCTTGCACATTGCGCTAAATCCACCATTTGCATAACTTTGTAATTGCTCAATAACTCCACGGACTTGGCGCTGGGCAGTTGTCTTGCCACTTTTTGCGACCTCCATAATCGCTCCCGTCCATGACTTATATGCACCGTCTACTGCGGCTAAACGCTTGGCAATATTGTCAAAATCTTTATCCGTGCTCTTTGGCATCAGTTCAAAAATTGAGCGCACATTTGATGGTGGGGATGTAAGAACATTCCACAGCACAAATGACTCTTGGCTATCGTGAAGAGCCAGTGATGATTCCAAGCGCTCTTGCATAACAGTCTGGGCAATTCGATCAATCTCATCAATTGGCTTCAATTCAAGAAGTTTCTTGAGGGTCTGGCGAGTTAAGTCCGCTGAAAGCGCCGCACCTGCGATTGAGAAATCATCCAACTTGTCTTGGTTGAGTCCATTGCCTAGATAGGTGCAACCCATAGGACTCAAGGCTGCTTCATCATCGATGTAGGTGTGGCTGAGCTCGAATATAGGGGATCTAAATGTCATGGGAGATTCTTATCAGCGCGGCGAGTATTTGTCGATACGGCAGGTTTAAACAACCAGTACCCTCCTTACATGACGCACCTACCTGTGGTTCCACCAAAATTACGTGGTTGGTTTCACTTGGGTGCAACACCTGCCGTCATTATTGCTTCACTCGTACTTTTTATCCTTAGCAAGTCATCATTAAAATTTGCTGTCGCTATTTACTCAATCACAGCAATTATGTTATTTAGCGTCTCGGCTGTTTATCATCGAGTTCCATGGGCCCCTTCAAAAAAGAAAATTTGGCGGCGTTGGGATCACGCAAATATCAATTTGCTCATTGCCGGTTCTTATACCCCTTTTGCAGTTGCATTGCTTGAGGGACGTAACAGAAATATTCTGCTATTAGTTGTTTGGATTGGCGCAGCAATGGGTGTGGGCTTGCGAATTTTTTGGCTCAATGCACCGCGCTGGTTATATGTTGCAAACTACTTACTTCTTGGCTGGGTTGCCATCGTTTACACCCCAGCTCTCTATCGACAGGGTGGTTTATGGGTATTACTTCCCATTCTCATAGGTGGCCTTTTTTACTCAATCGGCGCAATCTTCTACGCTCTCAAGCGCCCAGGGCGAGACGCGAAGTATTTTGGCTTCCACGAGCTCTTCCATATATTCGTCCTCGCAGCCTGGATTTCGCAGTACATAGCGATTTCAGTGGCGATTTACAGTAAGTGAGGCCTTGCTCTAACCTAAGGCTCTCCTATCAACGAGTTGCGAGGTACGACGATGGCTGAGAAAAACTCCTTCCTCAATTGGGTCGGATTCAAGGGCGAAGAGGAACTTGCGCCTTCATCGCTCGAGCGCATTCGCGAACTTGAAGCTCAATTAGCTGATCTCAAATCACGCCGTGACATCACCGGCTTAAGTAAAGAAGAATTTGAAATTCTTGCGACTGAGACAGCAATGTCCATGATTAAGTCAGCCCAAGCTCGTGAGAGTAAGGCACAATCGATTGCAACTCGGTTGATTGCTGAAACCAATCGCACAACTAAAGAAGAGATTGAAGCAGCAGATGCTAAGGCGCGCACAATACTCAGCGGTGCAGAATCACGTGGGCGTAAATATATTCAAGCCGCTGAATCAGAAGCAGCAGACAAGATTGCTGAAGCTGAAGTCGAAGCTGAATCACTTATTGAAAGTAGGCGGCGTGAAGCCGCGGCCCTAGCAACTGCAGCACGCCGTGAGGGAGAGCGCATCATTAGCGAAGCAACTGGAGAAGTTTCTAATTATCGCCAGTGGCTAGCAAGTGTTATTACAGAAGCAGAACGTCTCTACAAGATTCAGACACAATCACTTGATGCTGCAGAATCTGCAATTCACCAATCTCGAGCACGCCTTGAAAGTGCGTTCACACGTTTAGCCGATTTACAGCGAAATGTTCTAGAAAACTTAAATTCTGATGACACCATCATTAATGCCGGCCCAATCCGCGTTGATAGTCAGCGCACTAAGCCGGCTATAGCTGCACCAAAGAAGAGTACAAAAAACCCTGCCAAGAAAACCGCTAAGAAAGCAGTTGCAAAGAAACCTGCTCCTCGTAAGTAAATAACCATGTCTACTCCCCGCGGTATTCGCTATATCCCTGCCATTGATGGGTTGCGTGCCGTAGCTGTTGTAGCAGTAATGCTCTACCACTTGGGATTTTCTTGGATTCCTGGAGGCTTTCTTGGCGTAGATCTATTTTTTGTCATCTCTGGCTATGTAATCACACGCTTACTTCTTGATTCAATTCAACGCAGTGGTGGTCTGGATTTGCGAGCGTTTTATAAAGCACGAATTCGCCGATTGTTTCCACCACTAGTTTTTATGATTTTCGTGACGATTATTTATATTGGTATCTGGGCCCCAGAAACAATGCGACGCTTTATTAGCGATAGTCCATTTGCACTCCTTGGTGGAATGAATTGGTGGTTAGTTTTTAGGCATACTGATTATTTCGACACAATCGCGCGCCCACCGTTACTTCAGCACACTTGGTCACTAGGTGTAGAAGCTCAGTTTTATTTAATCTGGCCTCTTATATTGCTTTTAGTTTTACGGCAATTTGGAAAAGCGAAAATCCCTAGTGCTGCCCTCTTCATCGCAGCGACATCAGGTATCGCCCTCTTATTAGTCTCTTTTGAAGTCGATGCAGCAAGTGCGTCACAAGTAAGCCATGTCTACTTTGGCACAGACACACACAGTATTGGATTATTTCTAGGCGCTGCACTTGCCGTGAGTTGGGTTCCTCAGAATCTGCAAGAGCAAGTAAATAGACGTGCCCAAGATTTCATTGATGGGATTGGAGTGATTGGTTTTGTTGGATTACTGGGAGTTTTTCTCTTAGTGAATGAAAGTGACCCAACTTTATATAAACTAGCTTTTCCCCTTGCAGGTCTTTTTGGCTGTGCAATTCTGACCAGCATTGTTCACCCTGCTTCACGCTTTGCGCCAATTCTTAGCAGTAAAGGAGCCGTGTGGATCGGTGAGCGCTCTTATGCAATTTATCTTTGGCATTGGGTTGTATTTCAAGTGACTCGCCCAGCAGTAGACCTTGAGGGTTCAACATGGGCGCTTTATGCACTGCGAATATTGATTGTCTTTGCACTTGCAGATATCTCACTGCGTTTGGTTGAACTACCAGTTCGTAGTGGTTTAGTTGAATATTGGTTTAAAGGGATGAAATACCGCACAAAGAATGTTCAGAGACGACAAAAGAGCGCTGTAGCTGCATCTGTGATCCTGATCGCCTTAGGCACTTCATTAATTAGTGCTCAAGCAATTTCACACAGTGATAAGGAGATGGCTGCGATAAAAGAAGAGCTAAATCAACCTGTTACTCCCAGTGAAATCTCCGCAACAAAGCCAGAGGGCTTGTGGGTCACTGGAGATTCTGTAATTTTAGGAATTCATTATGAACTAGATGCTCGTAGCCATATTGCTCTGATAAATGCCCGTGTTGGTCGTCAAGCAGACGAGCTCATTAAAGTTATGAAGGTTGATAAAGCACATGTAATTGACTCGCCCGTAATCTTTAACTTGGGAAATAATAATAAGTTAACTTCGGATCAAGTTCTTTCTGTCTTTGAAGAAGTAAAAAATCAACCTAAGATTATTGTTGTTAATACGGCTGTGCCCAGAGGTTGGCGTGATGAAAATAATGCCCTTATTGCACAATATGCTGCGGTATATGGAGCAACAGTCATCGACTGGGCAGCTATTTCATCTGGTCATCCTGAGTACTTTGCACCTGACGGAGTCCATTTAGTCCCCGCAGGAGTCAGAGCCTATGTTGATGCAATTACGGCAACACTTTGAAATATTTACATTGTGGGAAATAAAAAACCCTCGCTAAGAAGCGAGGGTCTTTTACTAATTACCTGTTACTTAAACTCACCTGGAATACCAAAGACTTTTGCAGCAGCTGTTTGTCCATCTGAATAAACAGAAGACACTCGGAACTGAGTCCAACCAGCATCACCGCTCTTGGTAACTGCTTGAGTTAATTGATCTGCAGGAACGGTTGCGATTGTTGTCCACTCACCAGTTCCATTTGCGCGAATCTCTACGTTATAGCCGGTCAAACCTTCTGTAGCCATAGGTGCTACCCAGCGAAGATTTAATCCATCTGCGCTCTTAAGTGCAACAAACTTTGATGGAGCTTCAACTGTTCCAACCGCTGGAGTTGTCTCTTCTGGTGAGGCTGACTCGGTGGCTTCAGCAGATTGTGAGGCAGAGGGTGTTGGTGCTGCACCATCATCGCTTTCTTTTCCCGAATTAGACCAAACAATCATGGCGAGCAAAACAATTCCAACAACTACAGCAAATACAACGCGACCTGAAGCGCCTTGCTTCGGTGTAGCAACTGGCTTAGGAGTAACTGGTGTAGCAACAACTGGAGCGGCGGTAATCGGACGAGAAGATGTCACGCTAACTCTTGCTGCAGCAGCTTTCTTTGCACTCTTCTTTACAGTTCGCTTTGCGGTTGATTTTTTAACAGTTTTTTTCGTGGCAGCCTTCTTAGCAGGTGCCTTCTTCGCAGATTTCTTAGCAACGCTCTTTTTCACTGCGCGCTTTGCGGTTGTCTTTTTCTTAGCAACAGATTTCTTTGCTACAGCTTTTCTGGCAGGTGCCTTCTTTGCAACCTTCTTCTTTGCTGCGCTCTTCTTTTTTACGGCCACGAGAACTCCTTGGATAGTGGTGCGCACGTCACAAACGTGCGTCTATAGGACAAGGTTACCCCAGGCTTCGCAGCATTTGTATGACATGGGGCGCTATTGCGCGTAAAGCTTTTCCCCGATGACTGATGGCATCCTTTTCTTGGGGGCTCATTTGTGCGCTTGAAATACTCATTCCTAGGGGTTGGAAAATGGGGTCATAACCAAAGCCCTCAAACCCAATAGGTGAATGCAAAATATGACCATGAAAGTGAGCCTCTTCAACTTGAGTGCGCCCATCTGGCATAGCCAATGCTGCTGCGCAGGTGAAGTGTGCAGTGCGTTTTTCATCGCTCACATCTTGCAATTGACCAAGAAGTTTTTCTAGATTGGCTTGATCATTTCCATGGATACCGGCCCATCTAGCTGAATAGATGCCTGGATCACCATTGAGGAAATCAACACACAATCCTGAATCATCTGAAATCGCCGGCAAACCAGTTGCGATAGCGGTGTATCTGGCTTTAAGCAACGCATTCTCTTCAAAAGTGGAGCCTGTTTCTTCCACGTCAACTAAGTCAGGAAATTCATCAACTCCCACCAGGTTGATTTCACCCGGTGCTAGAGCATCCAGAATTCTATGAAACTCAACTAATTTCCCTTTGTTGCGCGTGGCAAGAACTAATTTATGGAGCACTATTGTGAGAGAACTTCTTTTTGTAACTTACTCAATGTTGCACATCCCTCAACAGCCAAATCTAGAAGTTGATTAAGTAATGCACGATCAAATGGTGCCCCTTCAGCAGTTCCCTGCACTTCAATGAATCGTCCATCTCCTGCAACGACGACATTCATGTCAGTTTCAGCGCGTACATCCTCTTGATAGCAAAGATCGAGCAGTGGGACTCCGTCGATAATTCCAACACTCACGGCCGCCACTGAATCACTCAAAGGATTGGCTGTTGCTTTGATATGGCCTAGTCCCTTAGCCCAGGAAATAGCATCTGCGAGTGCAACATATGCACCAGTTATAGCTGCTGTGCGAGTACCACCATCTGCTTGTAATACATCGCAATCAATAACAATCGTGTTTTCACCTAGTTCTTTCATATTCACGATTGCTCGTAGTGAGCGTCCTACTAGACGTGAAATCTCTTGTGTGCGACCGCCTAGCTTGCCTTTTACGCTCTCACGATCAGAGCGTGTATGAGTGGCACGAGGCAACATCGCATATTCAGATGTAACCCATCCATTTCCAGAATCTTTTAACCAACGCGGGACACCGGGAGAAAATGATGCAACACAGAGAACACGGGTCTTACCGAACTCAACAAGAACAGAACCCTCGGCATGGTCAAGCCATCCGCGAGTGAATTTAATTTCTCGCAAGTCATTAACTTGTCGTCCGTCATTGCGTGCCATGTGCTGCTCCTATGTTTTATAGATCTTGGTGTTCAACGCGAGTTACTTCTGGACCTAGAAAACGTCGAGCTAGGCTTTCAAAAGCTTTCGCATCGCCAGTTGCTAAGAATGTATGTGTCGGGGCACCACTATCTGCATCACGGAGCAAATTGTTCTCAACTAATGTGCGATAGAGATCTTTTGCCGTTTCTTCAGCACTTGAAACTAAAGTCACGCCTTCACCCATTACGTAAGAAATCACACCAGTTAATAGTGGGTAGTGGGTGCAGCCCAAAACTAAAGTATCAACTTGGGCTTGCATGACTGGGGCTAAATAATCACGGGCAATTTTAGTTATCTGCGGCCCTGAAGTTTCACCGCGTTCAACGAATTCAACAAAGAGGGGGCAAGGAATTGATGTGATTTTTAGTTGGGGGGCAGCTGCAAAAGCATCTAAGTAGGCTTTGGAATCAACAGTTGCGCGGGTTCCAATTACCCCAATTTTTCCACTTCTAGTTGCAGCAACTGCGCGCCTGACTGCAGGTTGGATAACTTCAATCACTGGAATCTTGTATCGCTCACGAGCATCACGCAGCATTGCCGCACTTGCTGTGTTGCAAGCAATCACTAATGCCTTAACACCTTGCTCTACTAAGAAATCTAAAGTCTCTAGAGCAAACTCGCGAACTTCAGCTAATGGACGTGGGCCATAAGGACCTCGCGCTGTATCACCAATGTAAATTGTTGATTCATTAGGGAGTTGATCCAGAATTGCTCTGGCAACGGTAAGCCCACCTACTCCTGAATCGAAGATTCCGATGGGCGCATTACTCACAGGCCAAGCCTACCGCGAGCGTGATGTGAAAACTAAATAGCTTCATCCATAAGCGCAACAATTAAGGACTCTTGCAGCCAACCCAACCAACCATAAACAGCGTAGACCCCTCGCATTGGATCATCAGGTGACAAGAGTTCTAACTCTTCATGGCTTGTTTGTTCAACTTGTAAACGAACACCAAGTGCTAAACGAATATCATTCATGGCACCTAACCAGTCATTAGCGCCATCATGATCTAATTCAATAATCCCATCCACTGAACTCTTTAATGCAACTCGCATCGACATCGAGTGTCCATACTTTTTAGTTCTTAGTGTGGATTCGGTATAGCGGCGAAACTCTGCAGCATCTACCTGATCAGCGTATGCATTGGGTAAAAGTCGAAGTAATACTTCATCTTCTGGGGGCGAATCATGTGTAGTTATTCCAATCATTGCAGCAAGTGGGTCATCTATATGGCTATCTGTGCGCTCACCCAGTAGTTCAATAATCTGCCCCACTAAATTAATAAGTACTTCGCGCTCTGATTCAGAGAACTCTGCTACAAAGGCGTTTTCGCCATGGCGGTGGAATCCATGGTGTTCATCTGAATCCGGTTTTGTCATAAAGCTTGATCACCTCGTTGCAATGTCGCCCAGAGTCCGTATTCATGCAATCGAGCAACATCATGCTCCATTTCTTCACGACTACCGGTTGAAACAACAGCTTTACCCTCCGTATGGACTTTCATCATTAACTCATGGGCTTTTTCGCGGTTGTAACCAAAGAGCTGCATTAATACATAAGTGACATACGTCATCAAATTAACTGGATCATCCCAAACTATTGTCACCCAAGGTTTGTCTCCACTAAAAATCTCTTGAATAGCTTCTTCTATTTTGTCAGCAACTTTAACCATTATTGGCGTACCACCACTGTGAATTCTGGAGTTAACACTAGTTCATCCTTAGTTGTGATTTGGACTCGCAATTTAGTAACTCCTTTCTTTGCTTCGATTACGCTAAGTTGAAATTCTCCACTAGTTCCAGTGATTGCTTCTATGCCTATATTTTGCCATTTACCTGCAATATATTTCTGAAGCACAACCGCTTGTCCTGCCAAAACAGGTAGCAAAACGCCTTTAACTATTAAATCCTTACCTGCCTTGACTGTGGTGGGGCGATCTAGAATTATCCGAGACAGAAGTACAACTTTTGCTTCATTGCTCAAGGATTCAGCACGTTCCCAACTTCCTTGTGTGCTAACTCGTAACGACGCACTTGCGGCCAGTGCGACTGGAACGCTAATTGTTCCATCTAATCCACTCATAACTTCAGCGATAGGGCTCCATGAGTTTTCACCTACACGTTTAATTTCAATGGTGACAGGTATTCCTACAACAGGTGATTTATCTTTGAGGGTGAGTGCACCACGCACAGTAAAGACTCCTCCATAGAAAATACCTTTGTTACTTACTTGTTCAATGGTGAGTGTGCTTAAAACGGTATCTGGAGCGATTGCTAGGGCCACATTTCGCATTGCTGTGGTAGCGGTTATATCTTCCATGCCAAGTGTCCATAGCGCGGCACCACCTAAACGGTATTTAGCTACCAGATTCATGCGTTCTAGATAGCTGCGATCATTTTGATACCAAACGGTTCGGTTTACTGTGCAGGATGTTGCAGCTCCTGTTGCAGTTAAACCATTAAAGTTTTGTACATACGAATATGTTGCTTCACTACTGTTCACATCAAAAGCTGGAACCGCTTGATCTATCACTGCCTTCGCATTTGCATAATTCATCTTAAAAGTTGCAGCTTTTGCACCAGCTATTAATCCTGGTGGAGCTGTGGTGGGACAAGTTCCAGTAACACTAGTTATCCAATCTCTTCCATATCCAGGAAGTCCAATAAAGACTTTAGAAGCTGGCATGATTGAGATTGCATACTGCAGAGTCTTTTCTGTCCAACTAATTGGGCCAATAGGGCCAGGTTTAGCAACTGAATAGTCATACGTCATGATTCGTAATCGATCGATACTTGAAGCAATCTCAGCCCAAGCATAAACGTAATACCCCTTTTGTTTTTCCGCTGGATTAAATGAATATGGCGCAGAAATTGAGAGAAGTTTCTGCTGTGTATGCAATGCTGCACTAAGTTCCTTAACGAATAAAACCCAATTGGGAGCAGTCTTTGTCCAGGTTGTGTTTCCATCGACAAAAGCAAAACCTTCAAAATCTAAGTCAATACCATCAAAAGAATATTTGTTCACAAGATCTACTATTGTTTTTACGATGGTGGTTCTCACTTCAGGCTTAGCTAAATAGCCAGATAGAACTAATTTATCTGTCCCATCAGTTATAGTTGGAATTAACTTCACACCACTTTTTTTCATCAGGCAGATTGTGTCTGCTATTGGCCATGATGGATTTGCAGTTGAATAGTCGTCTCTAATAAGAGTAGGGCTCTTTAATGTGTACCAAAATGGCATGACTTCCTTCATCAAATCTTTATTTGTAAACAAATAAGAAGAATTGAGAAGTGCTATGTCTTCGGCCGAGTATTCATTAGTCTCACAAGTCACGAGTGAGTCAACGGCCGGCGTTGGAAGAGTTGGTAGTTTTTTAATAAATGGTATTACCGTTTTTACAGAATAATAAGGAATCCAACCTGAAACTATTCTTCGAGGTTGATTATCAATAGCTAATGCTTGTGGAGTTAATGAAATGATCATGAGTAAAGTAAGAGAAATGTGAAAACTGCGCTTCATCATTACTTGTCTACTGGTCCGGGCTTTATCCCTGCATAAATCTCTTTGCACGTTGGGCAGATTGGGTACTTCTGGGGATCACGAGATGGAATCCATTTTTTGCCACATAGAGCTCTCACAGCTTTACCAGTCACTGCTGACTCTGTGATTTTTTCCTTTTTCACATAATGAGCAAAACGATCATGCCCACCATCATCTTCTTGAAGGTCGGGTCTAGTTAAGAGATCGGTATCAGACTCCGTCTCAATTCCACGCTTTCCAAAGAGGCCCATGAGGTGGATAAGAATACCTTTGGCGATGGCAAAACTACCTAGTAGAATTCACAAATGAAGGACTTACTGCGCACACAAGATCTCAGCCGCGA
>Ga0214919_10005632_pt1 | contig 17633 bp, 19 predicted proteins | sample LL1503_MetaG_FD_177994 | JGI IMG/M metagenome (GOLD analysis project Ga0214919, IMG submission 177994) | Freshwater microbial communities from Lake Lanier, Atlanta, Georgia, United States - LL-1503 | ecosystem: Environmental > Aquatic > Freshwater > Lake | place: USA: Georgia | collected...
CTATCAAAATACTTCTATTTTCAGCCACAGTCGCGGATTGCTTCAATCCAAAGGTCATGACCAGATATAATATAACTCCAAGTATAATGGAATGCAATACCATAACCAGTCCTCGCTCCATTGTATATTAAGTCCTCAGAAAAATATTGGGACCTAATACGTATTTAATAGTATAGGTAGATGAGTGTTGCGGCTTGGAACTGTTATCTTCTAGCAACTTCCGATGGAGGTTCTCAAAAGACATATGTGGGGGTTACACCGGACTTGAACAGACGTCTGGCGCAGCACAATGGCCTGCAGTCGGGCGGAGCTCGGGCGACTGCGGGGCGGACATGGGAGCGGATCTGTCACGTCCGCGGCTTTCCCGATCATCGGGCGGCTCTTCAGTTCGAATGGCGCTGGAAACAAATTTCACGGGGTCTCAGCGGCTCCCCCGTCGAGCGCCGCTACCAGGCCTTGCAGACACTGCTCGGGCTTGACAAACCCACTTCCGCCGCCGTTCCCTATAGCGAATATGCGGCGCCCTTGGAGGTTATTATGGAAAAAGATGTTAGCCCGGAATGAGATAGTCCCTATTTTTCCTGGTACTACCTGGCTTGCGTAGTAGAGGCACTGATTTCATCTTCACAGCCGAGCCAAAGCGGGCTATCCCAGGAATCGCCTCCTCGATTAGATTCGCCAAGGGTGCACCAAACAAGTTGCTTTGTTCTTCCTTACGCATTGTATTACGCATTGTATTTGCATTATTATTCTCTAAACGCCTCCTCGCCGCAGACACATTTCTATTTGAATCGCTATTCGCAGTTAACGCATTCTCGAGATTTCTCCTATTTGTCATGCCACTCGTAGAAACCCCCTTCGCCGACAACATGGCCTTCAGCTGCTTGATTGTTTTATCCTTATAACTATTCTTTCTGCTAGATCCGAAGGCATAAATACTCTTAAACTTACCTCTCCTAGTTATTCCTAAACTATTCTTTATATTTGTCCAGTTTGTCTTCATTTCTATAACATTTTCCCGTTTAATAGATACAATACGTTTGCCAATATCAAGTTTTACCGCGACCCTTCCCTCTTTTATATTTTTCGGCGGGCTGACGACGATTCCTGTTTGATCATTTAAATTCTTACTTGATAGCCCCGTAAGTATTACGCGTATTCCTACCTGTATATTACTCATCTATACTCTCTGGAGAAAGAATGGCTCGAAAGGATTCATTGAGGGTTTTGATTCTCTCCTCCTCCAGTTTCGGATCAAGATGTGGATAGAGTTTATACAAATCCTCCAGCTTCGCCTTGGCCTGCTCCAACTTCTCCTGCAGACTCACGAGCTTGGAACTCGTCGATTTCCACAGAATACCTTCCGTCTTGAACTCAATGGCAAAGCGATCGCGATGATATCCGTTCGCCTGCACATACCAGATATGCTTCGGGATATCCTCGGGCTTGATGCCACATAGAGGCGGCAACTCCACATTCCGCTTTTTCTTGGCGTGTCCCGCGACTGCATCGGAGTTGCTCACCAGACGCAGATTCTGGCGGCGATTGTCCAGGCCATTCTTGCTGATATGTTGAACCGTCTGGCTCGGCCCAGGTTTCAACAGAACGGTGTGAAGATACAGTTCGCGCTTAACCGGTGTCCCAGACACATCGACTTTCACGGAAGTGGCAATATAGGTGCCCGAGGCCAGATGCCACTTGTGCTCGCCGACCGCAGGAAGATCTATTGTATCAAAAACGAACTCGACCAACATTCCTTTAAAGAGAATACTGCCGATGGTGGCTTCGCCCGTAGTTCTGAAGCTCACCTTACCCATGTCCTATTAGGGATGGGGGGCTGAGTCGGGGTGGATTGGGCGCAGGCTAGAAGGTTTCCCTGACGATCAGCGGCTCTTTCAGGACGCATGATTCCTCAATAGGGGCTATGTTGAATGTGTATAGATAGTTTAACAGAGGCCTCGTATTTACTAGCCCATCAGACTCAATAATACACAATGAGTCTGCCTGATACAGTATCTTGCTAGCTGTGGACTTTTTCACAACGAGGACCTTACATGCATGTGTAGCAAGAAATGGCTCAAGAAGCCGTGTATAATACTCAATAGGGTTGGGCGTTCTGTCATAATATACAAGGAGTGTGCTGGCCAGTGAGACACGGCTCATGAACCGCTCGGCGCGCCGCTTTATAGTTACTATGGTGCGTTCGTCGGAAATGTCGTGATGAAACCATTGGCATATTCGGCCTTCACCTGGAGTTAAGCCATCTGTGAATCCTTTAAAACCCGTTTGAATGAACTCCAGTGCGGTTTCCAGATCAATAAACATCCAGGAAAAGGGGGATGAATATCCACGGATATACATATCGGCTAAGAGGAAATCGGCGTCACAATATGAGCCAATAGCGAATACACTATGGATCAGGTCCATACCGTTAACTTTTATTTTATGTGCAGGGCACGTAAAATAAAAGTTAAGATACGTATTACGAACTACCATACATTTGAAAGTCCACCCCCCTTTGGGGGGTGGACTTAATATGGTAGTTCGCGGTATCCTATCCTTCTGCGGGAGTTTGCGGTGGGGGCTGGAGGCGCGGGAGTTTTTACTTTACCATTACGAATGGAAAAGTAAAAATGGTGTTTGCTTATTCAATCACGAATAAACAATATATAACCAAGCCCAGCGCTTAGTTGGAGTAGGCAAGACCACCCATACCGGACATCACACGCAGCACGTTGTAGTTGGTGGCGAACACGTACACGCTGGAAGACACCACGGTGCCCACCGCGTTGTTAGACACGGTCAGCAGCAGAGTGGTGTTATCAATACGAGACAAGTTGCAAGTGCCGCTGGGCTGGTGCTGCTCAGGCTGCAGAGCAAAGCTGTAGACGTTGATGCCAGTGGCGGGGATGTTGGTGTGGTGCTGGTAGGGCTGCACCTCGTTGAAGTAGCGGCCCTCGCGCACCTGGAACCTGTCGTGGCCGTTCAGCTGCAGCAGGGCAGTGACGCAAGGGTTCTTGCCCGCCATGCCCTCCACGCGAGTGACGGAGTAGCCAGACTCCAGCACGGAGCGGTCCCACCAGTCGGAGAAGTTGAAGGGCTGCTGGCCCTTCCAGGGGTTGATCACAGTGTCGTCGCAAGACACAAAGGAATCGCGCTGCACCACCCACACCAGCTCCTTGCAAGGGTGGTTGAAGTTCAGCTTCAGCTTGTTGGCGGAGCTGGTGATGGACTCGGCGCCAGTGAACTGCAGGGTCTCGATCAGGTACTCGTGGGACACCTGGGCGAACTTGCGGCGCTCGTCGGTATCCAGGTAGATGTAGTCCACATACAGGGACGCGGCCTGCAGATTCGCCGCGGACACACGGTCGCGGATGGTGTGGTAGTTGGAGGTGATCTGGGGGGTGGTGTCGAAGCACAGGTTGCGCAGGTCGTTGAACTCCAGGTTGATGCGCACCTCGTGGTACTGCAGAGCAATCAGGGGCAGTGCCAGACCAGGGTTGCGGCAGAACCAGAACTGCAGAGGGATATACAGGGTGTATGCGGGGGCGCAGTTCACGGCCTCGTTGGAGGTGTTGGGCTCACCGCCAGCGCAGTCGTCATCGCAAGGCTCGCCGCCCTGCACCAGCAGGTTGGTCAGCACGGGCACGTTACCAACCATCTTGGCATAGCCGGCCTGCTTGCCCGCCTCCTGGGTAAGCTCATTCCAGATGTGCATCCAGTTGCCGTAGTGCTTGTCGATGCGCTGGCCACCAATCTCAATCTCCACGGACTTGATGAGGTTGTGCCCCACCCAGTTGAGCCAGCGGAACTGGGCACCAGAGCCGTCCGCCGCCTGCAGGGTCACCTGGGGCAGAGTTGCCTGCAGGTACATGCGGTGGATCAGATCGCCGTTACGCTGGATGGTGCAGGTCACACGCTTGCCGAAGCCAGGAGAGCCGTTGAAAGGGTTCTCAATGGACTCCATGGCAAAGTTGGTGTGGCGGCGGTACACCACCTTGAAAAAGGTAATCTGGGGATTACCGGTCAGATACACGTCCTGAGCGCCATATGCAACAAGCTGCATGAGACCACCACCCGTCATTTGTTATATCCCTTCTCTAGAAATAATTTCCAGGAGACCCAGGAAAGCCGGGGTCTTTATTGGTTTAAACCCATATTCTGGACTTTTTTGACGGCGTGCCGGGGACCTTCTTTTTTCGTCAGACCGCATTAAGCACCCAAAGCCTAAACAAACACTTTCACCCCAATAAAGAATGGCATCAGGTGATGCATTTTTTCGGATTCGCCCAACAAAGAGAAGTAATCCTGAGGCGAGGACAACCTTGGATTCTCTCCACAATGTGCGTATTCAGAGTATTAATGAAAAGGAACGGGGAACTGCCACGCTAAAGAAGGAAATCGCGGAGCTAACGGTAAAATGCAGGGAAATCAGTAGTGAAATAGATTATGAACAGATCCAGAAACAGATTAAGGAGTTAGAGCGCGATTGCGCGCGCCGAGAGAATGGCGCGGAATATTTCGACTATTTCCTCGACACTGGTGAGATTCTGTATAACTATTACGAGACTCAAGAGAAGATTCAGCGGGGTATTGAGCCATCGGTGAAGCGGACGAATCCCAAGGCAAAACCGGGTTCTATCCTGGCCGCGCTTGAATCTGCTGCAGCGGAGGAGAACCCTGTTGAGGTTGAAGGGGTGCGTGCACCTCAAGGAGAAGTTATGCGGCGGGATAAACTTCTCGAACAGTATTTGATGAAAATACATCCTGAGCATGTGCGCGGGACGAACGAGATTGATAATGACCCCTATGGAGAATGCGAGGTCTGTCATACGGAAATGATCTTTAGTGCGAACGAGGCCGTATTCACTTGCACCCAGTGTGGGTTTCAGGAGTTCGTTCTTATTGATTCCGATAAACCGAGCTATAAGGATCCTCCACGGGAGGTCAGTTATTACGCGTATAAACGTATTAACCATTTTAATGAGTGGCTGGCCCAGTTTCAGGCCAAGGAGTCTACGGAGATTCCCCAGGAAGTGTATGAGGCTATTTGCGCCGAGCTCAAGAAGGAGCGTATTCTCGATTATCGGACCCTATCTAGGCAAAAGGTCCGAGAGATTCTGAAGAAACTCAAATATAATAAATACTATGAGCACGTCCCCCACATTATTAATAGGCTGAACGGATGTTCTGCACCAGTAATGAGCCGCGAAGTGGAGGAGAAGCTGCGCTACATGTTCAAGGAGATCCAGCCGAGCTTCCAGAAGAACTGCCCCAAGGACAGGAGCAACTTTCTGTCGTATTCATATGTTCTCTATAAGTTCTGTGAGCTCCTGGATCTGGATGAGTATCTGTCCTCCTTTCCGCTGCTGAAAAACCGCGATAAGCTCTATGTGCAGGATAAGATCTGGGAACTGATATGTGCGGATTTATCATGGCAGTTCATTCGGTCTGTCTGATCATGTAGGTGACCGAAATCTTGTGTGAGGGGATGGAATATCCGTAAAATTGAGAGTATAAAAAAGCACATGCCGTCCGATCACTCAATCAATGTCATATTTGATTTATTCTTCAAATGCCGTATAGAACACGTCTCTACAAGTAATCCGCCATTCGCGTAGACCCCGTAGTTCATACCGTCATCGTGATGTTCAAGGGCAAAATGCCAAATGGTATATGCACCTTCAGAGTTCCAAGGCTCAGCACGTTCATCCACGCATGCCATCAGTCTATACTTATGATCAGTCACGAATAGTCTACCAAGATGCTTAATAGAGGCCTCCTTTTGTATATCCGTTATCTTGGATTCAAGGATAGAATGGCATCCCGTAATATATAAATCATCTTTCAGTTGGGGATATTTAGAAGGAGAACATTTGTAGAGGCGATTTTCCGTTCGTTCATCATTTCCAGGATTTTGAATGGGTCCTTTTCCAACTAAGACAATCGACTTGTATCCATCAAGGCTGGTCTTTACCATTGTTCCTTTCGTAAGGCGTTCAACAGGGATGTAGCGATCAACACCGTCTATTTGGCAAAGGATTGTGGAGCCCTCTAAAAAGCATGTTACACTAGGCACATAGGGATATAAAAAGTAATTAGCACTAAAAGAACTGTTTAAAGTGTCTCCGTTGTTATATACTGCATTTGATGGGGATAAACCACTACTAAATACAGAAATTTTCCAGCTTGTAGGTGGGGTAGGCCCTAGATCTGCATCTCCTACTTCATAACTAGCACTAGTTGCCACTACACTTTGATTGTTATCCGCATCAAACTTATTCAAATAATACTTTATTCCAGGACTAACCCCAACAGGTTCAGCCAGTTCATTCATCGGCCCAAGTAAGAGGCGAGGAACACCTGCTGTGCACTGTGTTTTGTGTGAAAGTCCTTCGCTGAAGACAAATCCAGTATTGGCTTCGATAGGATACGACTGTGAATCTATAACGAAATCACCGGGCGAGTCACTAAGATACAGTAAATATGTATTTTCGAAGGCTGATGCACCGGTATCTACGTGTGGGGTGGTATCACCCTTGATCCATCGCATAGGGATGGATCCCTTCACGTCCAAGCCAAATCGTGACTGTAACGTAGCACGAATAGATTCGGTTACAGCTACTGAAAAATACACCATTCCAGATTGTCGGGAATCCAGTGAAGCCTTGGCTGCAAGAACTTCGGGGAGATTATTCAGATACTGTAGTTCTTCGCTAGAAAGCACATTTGGGAAGATAGATGTCATTCTATACTTTACGTCCAAAAATATTTCTCCACTAGAGCGCAAGCGCCATACAAAATTTATTGCATCTCATCCATCTCTTCTAGTAGAATGGAACTCCGAGGCCCCTGCACATATATAAAAACAACAGACACCTTTCGCAATATAAAGAATCCCGATATTCTGGATGCTTGTATTGAGTTGAGTGGGGAAGTGATCCCCCTCCAGCAGAATACGGTATGGATAGAACGCTTTCCTGAAAGTTTATATATGTCTCACTGCTTTCAGTATCACGATAATGATGGAAAGGCTTTGGGGGGGTCATGGTCGAGTAGTAATATACCGATCGACATATTTAAGAGTATGAGGCGCATCTTTCGTCGGGAAGTTACAAATGAAAACGGGGAATCAGCTATCTTTCGGGTAGTGTTTACCGAAAAGATACTAGAGGAGTTGCGGGTGATTACTTAGTTCCTAGGATTGAGCGGGGATCTTTAGAGCCTTGCTCCAGGGAAACCCACTAAGTTAGCGCCAATCCCGATTCATTAGATGAAACATCGCATGAATACCGTATCGGCGCGATCTTAGTGTTCTATGATACAAGGCTCTTTAGAGCCTTGCTCCAGGGAAACCCACCAAGTTAGCGCCAATCCCGAACCCTGCACCCTGGCGTGCAGACGCACCAATGCTGGGAGACACCACGTCGAGGATGGCAAACACGGCCGCAGCCACCACGCCCAGGGTCAGGATCTCATCCCAAGGCAGACGGTGACGGGGGATAAAGATCGCAGCCACTGCCACGAACAGGCCCTCCACCAAATACTTGATTGCGCGGTTAAGTATCTCACTTGTAGGATCCATAGTTTCTATATTTCCCCTAGAGATTTTTTTGGTCCGTCTAAAGCAGCCCCAATACGATACAACAGAAATGTCAAACGAGCGTGAGGATTTTCTTGAAGAGGACGTGGAGATCCCTGGCCAGAAGTATTGCCTTATGAGTTTCCTTAGCCCGGAGAAGGTTCTTGCAGATAAAAATGTCTTCCTGTTTTCCCAGTTTGTCAAGTCCTATGAGTTTCGCAGCCGGACGAAGAATCTGGAAGCGTATTTGATGAAGACCATTACTGATGTGAATGGCAAGCTGGATACGGAGGCTGATGCGCTAGATGCAAAGGATCTCAGTGGGGCAGCCCAACTCTGTCGTAACTCCAAGATCCGGGTTGATACTCTCATGGACGAGTTTCACAGGTTCGTAAAGGCCAATGAGAAGGAGCTCGGGGAGTCCAAGATGAAGGAGGCCTTTGATGACTATTTATACGAGAACAAGGCCAAGCTGGAGGACGATTTTTACACCAAGAACCAGTTCCGCACAACGGTGCGCGGCCTGAAGATCCGTGGTGTCTATAGTTCCCAGGCGGAGGCTGTTACCCGGTCGAAGAAGCTGCAGCGCCAGGACACACTTCATAACATCTTTGTAGGCGAGGTTGGTAAGTGGCTGCCATGGGATCCTGAGCCCGCGGAGGTGTCGGAGCAGGAGTATGCCGAGGAGCAGCTGAATACGCTGATGAAGAAGTATAAGGAGAACGAGGGTGATCGTGAGCAGTTCCAGCGCGAGCAGAGGGCACGTGCAGTGGCGAGCTCTAAAAAGGCCGTGGAGCCTGGCATCACTGTTCTGCCGGATGAGGGTGGGCATGACGCCATGTTCGGCTCCGAGGGCCCTGCTGATCTGGCTATTGCCCGCAAGGCCGCCAGGGATCTGTCTGGCGCCGTCGTTGATGCGTAAAATAAACAAAGTTGTTAACCGTTAAGATGTTTATTAGTTGCCATGCAGTTAATAAACATGTTATGATGCTTCGAACTACCGTTATTTCTTTTATTTGGTGCATTGCACAGAATAAAAGAAATAAGATACGTAGTGGGAACTACCATTCAGCACCCCGTTAGGGGTGCACTTAGTGTGGTAGTTCACGGTACCTTAGTTGGCGCCGCTTTTTCAGGGTTAGCCTCCTGCCTCCTATTTTCTTGAGCCACGGGTAAATGTTACGCGCAGAGCGCGTATTCGGCGCCAACCCCTTTGCGGGAGACTTGGCCTTTGCAGGAGACTTGTCCTTTGCGGGAGACTTGTGCTTTTTCCATTCCGCTAGTGCAGCCCTGCTTTTCACACTCCCAATAGGACTAAATGAGGGAAATAGTGCGGTAGCCTTTCGTTTAGGACTTGACATCCCTCCTACGTATTTATCAGAAATATCTCTCAAATAAGTAGAAAATGTGCCCTTCTTTCCTCGCCCACACGTTTAGTGGCATTCTAATGGCTATTGCTCTGTATATCGTAGTTACGTGCTTTGGTGCGCTCCGTAAGCTTGATACATATCGCATACTTGTGCTCATTTTACTATTTTCTATCGTTGTTGGTATTCATGGTATTTCCCATCTCGGATTGAGAAAGGCGTATGGTTATAATATGCTGCTGTGAAACCGCGATAACTCTTTACTTATCGGGAAAATAGTCATTTGTGATAGGCGCCATCACAGGGCGGCAGATATTCTCCTGGCAGAACTCTCCCTCGTCACAGGTCACCCCCTTACAATCTCCCTTGCGAGAATCCACGCCACTGCCTACCATAGACTGGAATCCCTCGGGAAATGAACGCGCAAAAGTCTTACGAATCATTGGCAGAAATGCCACTGCCACCAGCAGAACGCCAAACAGGCCTAATAGGGAATATCCGTGCTTCTTCATTCTACCGTATGCTCGGAAAATCAGGGAAGCACCGGAAGAGGATTCCTGTCATACATCTGGGGTGTATCGGAGGCATAACAAAACCCATTCATACAGCGCTTAGGGAAAGGACAAGGCTCGAGATCAGCTCCACATCTCTGGGGCTGACCATACACCTGAAATCCTTCCGCAGCTAAATAGGGATTGATGCGATATATCCGATCGGCCACAAGCAGTAGAAACGCCAGGATGGCTATTAGTCCAACATGATGTAAATCCAACTTCATCTAACTTGTTAGTTCTTTTTCTGCACGTTGATTGGCGGGCCCTTCAACTTGCGCGCATTCATCGGGTCATATGCATTCAGTTCCTCTTCCTCCTTATCGCGATAGTAGTTGGCCGAGTGCTGCCAGAACTCGGCAGCCCCAATACGGAAATCATTGTGAATGTCGGCCTTATACCAGAAGATACAGTCCTCCAGCTTCGCCGACTGACTCGTATTGTCGACTACGAGGCACTCATAGTTCTGCGTGCATTGATCCATGATCTGGCAGAAAAACTCGAAACTCGGAAAGGCGCTGGCATAGTTGTCAAAAATGCGCTTCCTGTTCGTCGCATACGGCTCACGTAGAATAAACACGAAATCCACGTTGGTCCGGAGGGCCGGCTGAATACCCAGTGGATACTGCATAGTAATAATGAAAAACACCTTCAACCAACGCCCGTTCATGAATAGATAGCGAATATTCTTGTCGTGTGTCCAGGAGTCGTCGTACATACAATCGTCCAGAATCATGAAAGATCGGGGATCCAGGCGCGACTTTATACCTACGCCGGCATTTTGTTCACGCTGGATGCGCGACATAATCATCTTTTGCCGTTTCACAAAGTTGGCCAGAATCATGGCCGAGAACTCGCCGTGAATGAAGAGGGGGGGAATCATTTTTCCGTAGAAGGAGTTTGACTCCTCCGTGCCGCTGATAACTGTTCCCAGCGGCATATCCTGGTGGTGAAAAAGCAGATCACGCACCAGCGTGGATTTGCCCGTGCGACGACGCCCAATAAAAATCACCACTGCATCTTGAGGGATTCTACGCATATCAAACTTCTTTAATGATACGTTCACGGCAGATGACATAGTTTATAACTGCTTATCCAAGGATTTTTTCCAGTGCGTTACAGCGCAATGCAAAGTGTCTTAAACCTGGTAAGAATGGAATCAAATCTCCGGGGTATGTCCCTTCCTCCGCCGCAGTTCCGGATAGCATCCTTATCCAAAGATCTTTCAGAGGTAAAGGGGTTCAACTCCCTGCAGACATTTTTTCCCGCCATGTCTAAACTCTACCAGCTTACCCCCCAGCAAATGGACAAGGTTTGGTTGGACACTCAGTGGCGCATTACGGGGCTAGATATATCTGGAACATCCGGTCCCTGCACATTGAACCTTGTATCGAACAGGGATATTTCTGGAGTAGAATCAACTAGACGACCGGCATTCTTAAAAGTAACACATCTACTTGATCCTATCCGGTGGATGAAGGGGAAATACAGTCTTCCAAAAAATAATGGCCTCCCCTGGCTCAATAAGACATGGGCATCTGCCTGGACAAAGTTACAGGATTCGTGGAATCAGGCCTATGTCGAAACTATCGCCTCCTATGCACTTGGTCGCATGCGCGATGCAGGTGTCTCACCACACTTTAATGAGTTCTACGGCGCATTTTGCGCCCGAGCCGATGTTTACCGCTATAACTTGACTGAGGAGTTCGGCAGCTATAGGAATGCTCGATGGTTCTGGAATGGGCGAAATAGTAACTATTTCAAGATTCATGTAATGAACTCGGCCGATCCTTCGGTGCCAGTTAGTTCAGATGTTTTTAACGATTTTAATGCGGAACCTCCTGCTTCTGAACTCTATTCTGACTCTGAAGATGATGAAAACGATGAGGAAATCGTCATAACAGATGAAGTAGTAGATACTGATCTTGGTTCCTTGCATTCTGGCGGTATGTCTGAACTCTCTTTTACAAAGGAGTCTGAGGAGGATTCTGATGTAGACGGTTCCGATGATAAAATCAAGGTGTATGCCGAACTGTCCGACTTTCCTGTGATGTTAATCGCAGTGGAAAAGAATAATGGGACAATGGATGCGCTATTTGACGACTATGAAGAAGTCGGTGCTACTGTTGGAACTCCTGAATGGGAACTCCGCTGGTCTGCTTGGATTTTTCAAGTCGTGGCAGCCATGTCTGTGGCGCAGACATTCATCGGGCTAACACATAATGATCTCCATACAAATAATATTGTATGGACGCCCACTACTGAGGAGTTTTTATACTATACGCTCAACTCTGGCGCCACGTTTAAGGTCCCCACATTTGGCAAACTCTTCCGTGTCATTGATTTCGGGCGGGCGATTTTCACCATCAATGGTACCCAGTTTATCAGTGACGATTTCCGCGAAAAGAACGATGCCGATGGGCAGTATTCGTTCAAGCCATTGCATCCTAGGCCAAAGAATGAGGTATTGCCAAATCCCTCATTTGATCTTGCGCGCTTAGGGGTGAGTCTTTTTGAGGCCTTGTTCCCCGAAAAGCCTGATGATAAAGAGGGAGGTGCCGTCCTCAGTTCAGAAGAGGGTCTGATAATGAATGAGACGATTTCTCCTCTTTGCAACTGTATATGGTCATGGATGCTGGACGACGATGGGAACAATATTCTCGTAGAATCCAATGGTGAAGAGCGATTTCCTGGATTTGATCTCTATACTCATATTGCGGCGAATGTACATGGGGCGATCCCTTCTAAACAGTTTTCACAGCCCGCTTTCGACAGATTCCAAGTGAATCCGTCGGAAGTTGGTGATGTGAAAAAATGGCTGTTGTATTGCTAGAACGCAGTGGGTTAGAACTTTGGAACACCCACCCGCACTTCTACTTCCTCTACAGGTGCTACTGCCGTTACTGCTACTACATCTGCAATCGTCTCTACCACTTTACTGCCCGTGGCAAACAGTGATAGAGGTGCCATACTAAGCACAAACTGAACAACACTCGTTGATGACTCTGGGAGAAGCTGCATAATCATTGCAACCATCACTGCGCCAATGATGAAATCGCGACTGAGGCTTTTTACACTAGGAGACTTTTCTTCGATAAACTGACTACTCGCCGCGCCGATTGCGGAAATAACGACACCGCCGAGGACTATTCCAGTGACCAGGGGAGTTTGTGACATTCTGGCCGCTCGACAGGAATAAAAGACGCATTGCCGGACGCGGCTACAAAAGTTCCTCGAAATCCATCTTTAGTGTTTCGCCTGGAGTAAGATCTTCGAACCCATCCATCGGTTCCGGAGTTTCATCCATTATCTTAATCTCCTCCTCGAACAACTTTTCGGTCTCAAACTCCTTGATTTGGGCATCCTCTTCCATCTTAGTGTCGAGGCCAGTAAATACAGGTGTTACAACACGTTCGGGCTTTTCCTCGGGTTCCTCGGGCTTCTCAAGTTCAAGCTTCACCTCGGGCTCCTCGAGTTTCTCAAGCTCCTCAAGCTCCTCAAGCTTCTCAAGCTTCTCAAGCTTCTCAAGCTTCTCAAGCTTCTCAAGCTTCTCAAGCTTCTCAACCTTCTCAAGCTTCTCAAGCTTCTCTTCGGGCTTTTCCTCGGACTTCTCTTCAGCTTCTTCTTCAACCTCCTCGTCATCTGCATCATCACGCAAATACTCCCGAAGAATATTCTTCACAGGCAACATTCCTCGTATTGCCTGCTGGATCCCATCATGAAGAATAGACTCAATCTGGCGAAGGTTCTTCTGGCGCTCAATAGAAGGAACATTTGGTGAAAATAAATAGGTGTTTGACCAGATCAGCCGAGAGCACTCCGTAAAAGTCCTGTGCAGAAAATGGTCGAGCCGAGGAATCGTAATCTGCAACTTCTTCTGGCGCGTAGTAAGACGAATAGCAGAAAGAACCTTCGTGTGCGCAATAAAGACTGCAGTCAGAAGCTCCTCCAGATAATCACAGTTCGTCGCCTTTCCAAGAGCCGTTGTCTCGCGCTGCACCTTGTCAATGTTCCACTCTGGCACATCCTCTAGCGACTTCTGGAACTGCAAAAGCACCTTATTCATATTCGGCTCCTTTACTTTTGAATCTTCCAGCATGTCCAGAAAATACTGCTGAAGTGCCGGCAGCATATACTGACACAACTGCTTGGTATACTCGCTTTTTGCCTCCGCATATACACTAACCCCTTCGCCAGCAATATCCATCCCGAAATATCTGAAGTAAGCCGCGACTTACAAAACCAAACTAGGACGCATTCAGAAGAAACTGGCTAAGCTGAATCCAGGGGGATGAACCGGCCCCAATCGCCCTTATGCATTCTTGTACGAGCCTATTTTCAGGACCATATATTGCCATAATCTGATCTATAACTTCATAGGGGTCTGCACCTTCTTTCCTGAGTCGTGGAATATCCTTCCAGGCCGGGAGTTCCTTTGTAAGCCTAGGACCAATAATGCCCATACTTTGTGCAAGAGTTGTATTTCTTTTTATTCTATATGACTGCTCCGAGCGCATGGCGACCACGGTGCAGCGCGAGAGAATGGGTGGTGACAACTTCCACAGTTCACGCGCCTCCAGAACACACGTCACATTAGGTGCAGCAGTCTCCAGAATACGACGCAGAAACGCCTGTGCCTCCTGGGTCAGATCATCCGCGCCTTCCAGCCAGACAAAGAGCCGCTCCTTGGATCGAACCTGCTGATGCAAGACTTCACGGCCTTCTCGCAAACTGCGATCCGTCCGTGCATTCCAGCGAAAGAGTTTGGCTCGGGCCAGAGCCGCCTCCTCCTTAATCCAGCGCGTCTTACCAGTGCCAGGTTCTCCGCTAATCAGCAGAGCACCTTTCCAGGTTTGTTTTGCCCCGGACATTCCTATTGAGAATGCTCCGAGAGAGTTTAGGTGCGTCTTTTACGCCTTGTCCTCCTGCCGCCCATCTGCTCCATAAGTGCCATTAACCTCATGGTATTTCTATCATTCAATCCTCCCTGTTTCTCCGCCTTTTCTGTGAGTGCGTTCCTTTCAGCCTGCGCCTTTCGCTTGGACTCGGAGGGGGCATTGGTTTCCAGAATCTTCACTTCCTCCGCGTCAAGGTTATGTCCCGCCTCCATTTTTGCATGAATGGCCTTTAGGGCTGCGGAGATGGTCCCTCCTTCTCCTAGTTTTAAGGAGTTTGCAAGTGCCCTAGCCAGATTAGCATTCTGACCCCCCTCGGCCTTGCTAGGCTTAGCAGTCCCGCACTGTTCACATGCCTCCGCCTTATTGGGATTCAAGAATGTGCATTCACTGCACGCCCACTGTGTAGCCCGTTTCACCGATGCTTCTGCTCTTTTTGGTGCCCTCGCATTATAGGCTGCCTGAGCGATTTGAGGAAATGCATCCAACTCGCGCGCAGTGAAGTCATATCCCTCGGCCTTTCGCACAGATTCAAAATGCCCTCCGCTTGTATAAATACAGACTGTTCGTCCAAAGGCTGGAAGTCCATCCATACACCGAGTCTCTCCATAGAGGGCTTGAAGCGCCTGACGCGTTATCGGTTGAAAGAGATGTGTTTCTGCAGTGGCAGCCAGAATATTCACTTGAAACTGGGCGGCCAATAAATGAAGCTCCGTCTCGTGCAAAAATCCACGGGGCGCCAGAATACGCTCCACCATCATCTCCGCCCTTGGACGCTCTTTCCCACGGGTTGGACTTCTTTCTCGATCATTTATCTCTCTAACAGTATCTCTTCCTATAAAACATCTGATCATCGGAAGGACGGGCAGGACTACCCGTCGGAAATGATTCGCAAAAACATCCTTCTCTTGCTGGGGCAATTTACGGAAGTTATCGCAAGTCGCCGTAAGAAAAGAATGAATCAGACAATCATAGTTTCTTGCGGATGATTCTATTTTTGTAAGGCCTGGAACCCCAAAGCCTTCGAGCGGGCCCACGGCCCATGTTGCCTTTGCCTCTGCAACCATGTCATGTTGATAGAGCTGCGCAATAACACCATTCACCTGCTCGAGTGTCTCAAGTGTTTCAAGTGCAGCACGTTCTAGGCCAATAACTTGCTCTATAGCTGCTGGAGGAAGAGGAGAACCCCTATAATGTTCTCTCCTCTGCCTTATAAAATCCTCAATATGTGGTGGGTTACTTCCTGCCGCGCTCATCCTAATAAGATATCCTATTTCCGCTTGTGCTTCGCTCGACGCTTTCCGCCGTCCTGATTTAAGCTTTTTAAGAACTCTTTAACATCTGCAGAATCATCCGGGTCTAACCCAGCATCTCTCATAGCATCTTTAAACTCCTCGGGCATTTCCTCTTCCTCTTTCTCTTCCTCTTTCTCTTCCTTCCTCCTGTTATTAGACCGGTTTGATCTATTGGGCTTATTACGCCTGGTTTTGCTCCTTGCATTGAACTCTTCATTTGCAATACGCCTCACTGCAGACGCAGAAACTCCCTTGGACTTATTGTAGCTTTCAGGCTTTCCCCAGACAATGCCCATCTCTACATAGTAGCCAGCATTTCTTGCAGAAGTTTCTCATCATGCTCGGCATTATAGGCCAGGTTTTGGCTTGACATCAGCGGATTCGAGTTCACCGCTCGCACCATATCCGCCGTATTTCTCTGCCGACTGACATCCAGCTTCAGAGGCACACGGGGACGCACCTGACCGATATCACCCACACCCGTAGTCATCCCCACCACGCGATTCACGGCATTCGCCCTGTCATTCACAATATCCGCATCAATCTTCTTGGCCGTCTGATTGATATTGCCATCAAAGACTGCCACCGCCCCGCCATTCCCGTGCATGGGATCACGCCCCAGCGCAATCTCCTGCTTGCTCGGATTGAGCCGCATATTGTAGGCGGCATCGTGGCTGGTGAAATCCTTGTTGACCGAGTTGGACGGGCCATAATACTCGGACTTGTTCGTGAGCTGCGACTTCTGTGTAGGGCGAGCAATGTCCTCAGGATCATAGACCTTGAGGCGCGTGGCACCATCCGCCGCCGGCGCGGCCTGACCCAGCCAGTTCCAGTTGATCGTCCCCTCGCGCACCGTCGTGCGCGCAACATCATTCGGATCCCATACAGTGATTGCCGGTGCACCCTGGGCATATCCAACAGGCGTGCCCGTCTGTCGCATATTCCCCACAGTCTCCTGACGCCTGGTAGGCCTGTTCGGGTCATCATAATGCACAGTCAGAGCCCCCGCCTCTGCTGGAACCATATTGAGCCCCATCGTCCTCTCGCTCGTCGCATTACGCTCATTGGGGCGCACCTCGTAGCCTGAGCGACCATAGTCATTTTCAGGCGCATCAGTATCAGAAGTGGTATAGGTCGTCATATCTGCATGACGGAATCCGGCCCCCCCATACTGCTGCGCCATGGGCGCACGATACGAACCAGTGACGTAGGACTCGCCGAAATCCTGGGCCGTCGCGGGACCCACGGCATCAGAACTCGTCTCAGGGCGTGTGGTATGCTTGAGCACCTGGACAGGGCGGGTCGTCTCCTTGATGACCTCGCCATTCGTGACGAAGAAGCGCGCGCCTGTCTCGTCAATATAGAACTTATCAGGGCGGTATTTGCGGACCTCTCCTGCCTCCTGCGCGGCCATACCAATGTAATGCTGGCCAGGCACAACCGGCTGGTTATAGGTCTCCTTCGGGTTATCGCTCGTGCGCAGATCATCCGTGCGCCGGATGTTATCAATCATGTATTGATTGACCTCAAACTGCTGGAAGCCGCCCTTGCCCGTCGCCGCGAATCCCTCATTCACACCAGGGGCCACCCGCACAGGCTCAAAAGGGCGTTCACCGGCGCGATTGCGCGGATCATTGATACGACTCTGCACAAAATCCGTCTGGTCCTCCATTCCGAAGGGGTTGCCAAAGGGTGCCCGCGCCGTGTCAAACATGGGCTCAATCTCCTTCTTGGAAATCTGCGTGACTCCTGACCCAGTATATGTGTCGAGAATCCCGGAGTTAGTCTGTGCGCCGACATTCTGGCGCACCCGACCACCGAAAAAGGGGACCATGTTATTGTGAGTAAACTCAGAACTACTCACCTGATTCCCTGTAAGATCACTTGTCACAAACCCTTCGATATAGCTCGGTTGAGCCCGGATACCCCCGGGATTCATGGCA
>Ga0214919_10005633_pt1 | contig 17630 bp, 18 predicted proteins | sample LL1503_MetaG_FD_177994 | JGI IMG/M metagenome (GOLD analysis project Ga0214919, IMG submission 177994) | Freshwater microbial communities from Lake Lanier, Atlanta, Georgia, United States - LL-1503 | ecosystem: Environmental > Aquatic > Freshwater > Lake | place: USA: Georgia | collected...
GACGTCATCAACACAACGATTGCGCCTAACGATGCTTGCACAGCGCCTAAGCGAATGATTTCAGACCAGCCAAAAGTTTTTGGATTCATTATTTTTTTATCCCATCAGGCTGCGCAGTGCAAAGGCGGAGACCATCATTCCCGCCACGAGCAAGGGCACACCAAACGCTGAAAGCTTTATTGCGCGCTCTATGGGTGAGGCGACGAAATACTGCATCAACTGTAATTGCCCAAGTACCAGCATGATCACGACCAATGCGGGTACGACTTTGTTCCAACTAAACAGCATCGCGATCACTGCCAATTGCGGAATGATCATCACTCGACACGCGGTGCGTGCTGCGCTATCGATACCCAACATCACGGGTAATGAACGCACGCCCATTTGCCTGTCGCCTTCAACGGCTTTGAAATCATTTAAGGTCATGATTCCGTGCGCGGCGATGCTGTACAACAATGCTAGCAGTAAAGAACGTGAATCGGGCATCGCTCCACCCATCATTACAGCCGCACCTGTTACCCAAGCGAGCCCTTCATACGACAAACCGCAGGCGGCATTCCCTAACCAACCATTTTCTTTTAGTCGAATTGGCGGCGCGCTATACGCCCATGCCAATACGAGTCCTACTACTGCTGCGCGAAATCCCCAAGTACCTAAAGCCGTGGCAACGAGCAGTGATAAGCCGGTCCAAAGTATTGCGATGTACAAACCCCAGTATCCTGGCATGCGACCCGAGGGAATCGGGCGTTGCGGTTCGTTGATCGCATCCACATGCCTGTCAAACCAATCGTTTACCGCTTGGCTAGTGGCGCACACCATGGGGCCGGCCAACACGATGCCGGTGATGATGATCGGCCATTGATCTTCAGTCGCCACCCCCGATGAAATCGCTCCGCAGGCAAACGCCCACATGGGTGGGAACCAGGTGATGGGTTTTAGTAATTCAGCAACAGCAGAAAAGGAGGGGCGACTCATGCAACCGATTGTGCCCGTGACAGTTTTAAGCGTCAATTAAAATTGACACTTTGTGCGGGGGGATATCTGGTTGGGGCTAAGCGAGCGCTTAGGCAGGAGGAGTGATTGAGGATTTTCTGAAGCGGGAAAAGGGTGCAAAGGCTTCTATTTAACTATCCCAAGAAAGACCGCCAAGCATCGATCAACTTCCAGCAACACGTTGGGATCTAGGCGGCCAATAGGTTCACCAAGCCGCTCAGCGGAAACTGTCATCGCTTTGTCGATCATTATTTGTGAAGTTATGCGAAGACCGTTTTCTTGACTGGGCTCTACCAACACACGAAAAAGGGGTGTATCCCGAAGATCGCTGGTTACTGGCAAAACGGTAACTGAGGGGTGGTTTTCGAAAAAGTCAGACTGCACCACCAGTGCTGGTCTAGGCTTACCAAAATCACCCTGAAGGGCGATGGTTACCAAATGACCGCGCATTAACGCCAGCCTTTTTGGTCTGAAATGTCCTCAATCCACTCTAATATTTCCGTTTCCTGAGGGTCATTGGTCAATCTGGCCGATTGCTCGCGACATAGTGCTGCGAAAGAAGCTTGCCGTGTGTCTGGCACCCAAAGCTGCACTGGGCGTAAACCCGCCATCCGCAATGCCTCGCGGTGCTTGCGTACTCGATCATTTGTTGGGGTAGCCATGGGATCCTTTCACGTTACATGAAACAGATTAACCCCAAAATTCGTTACATGCAACAAGAGACCAATCTATCTTGTCGTTCCCCCGGTGCCCAACGGTACTGCCCACTTTTAATAACAAACAAAATTTTTAAAACATGTCAGTCAATAAAGGACAACATTAATTGGGATATCGCGCCTGAAAATCTTTATAGCTCACGGCGATCCCATCTTTCAGCGAAGTTTGAGCTTTCCAACCCAGCGCATGCAGTGCCGAGACGTCCAGCAGCTTGCGAGGCGTGCCATCAGGCTTGCTGCTATCGAATTCCAATTCACCCTGAAAACCTACGACCTCAAGCACTGTTTCTGCGAGCTCGCGGATTGTTTGATCGACTCCAGTGCCGATGTTAAGTAAAGAGCCGGAGTAATCGCTTTCCATCAAAAACGTGCACGCATCGGCAAGATCATCGGCGAATAAAAATTCACGCATAGGTTTACCAGAGCCCCAAACTGAAAATGTTTTGTCGCCTGCAAGTTTGGCTTTATGTGCTTTGTGTATTAGCGCGGGCAGTACATGCGAGTTGTTTAGGTCGTAGTTGTCATTCAAGCCGTAGAGATTCGTCGGCATGACGCTGACATACTGACGACCGTACTGCTGATTGTGAGCATCACACAATTTAATGCCTGCAATTTTTGCGACTGCATACATTTCATTCGTAGGTTCGAGCGGACCTGTTAGCAAATACGATTCTTTGATCGGCTGTGGACATTCGCGCGGATAAATACAGCTACTACCTAAAAACATTAATTTTTGTATGCCGGCTAAATGTGCGCCATGAATCAAGTTCGATTCAATGCTGAGGTTTTGGAAAATAAAATCTGCGCGATAGGTATTGTTGGCATGTATGCCGCCGACTTTAGCGGCTGCGATAAATATATACTCAGGGCGCTCATTTTCTAGAAAAGCATAAACCGCTTTTTGATCGAGTAAATCTAACTGATCGCGGGTAGCAGTAATAAGGTTGGTATAGCCCTTAGCTTGCAGTGAGCGCACGATTGCACTGCCCACCATGCCGCGATGACCCGCTACGAAAATTTTTGCCGACTTATTCATGGTGATTAATTATTCGTGATGATCAAAGGCTTGGAAACCATGCTGCTTGACCAGGCTGTCACGTTTGGCCGATGTGAAATCACTCTGCGCCATTTCACTCACTAATTGTTGAAGTGTGGTGACCGGTGTCCAACCCAATTTTTGTTTGGCTTTAGTAGGATCACCCAATAAGGTTTCAACTTCGGTGGGACGGAAGTAGCGCGGATCAACGCGCACAACGGTGTCGCCGACTTTGCATTTTGCATCAGGGTTATTCACGGCGGTAATGCGTGCGATTTCGTTTTCACCTTCACCTTCAAAGGCGAGTGTGATACCGAGTTCTTTGGCAGCCAAATCCACGAATTCACGAACGCTGTATTGCACACCCGTGGCAATCACAAAATCTTCGGCAACATCTTGTTGCAGCATGAGCCATTGCATTTCAACGTAATCTTTTGCATGACCCCAATCGCGTAATGCGGACATATTGCCGAGATACAGACAATCTTGTAAGCCGAGCACTATGCGCGCTAATGCGCGAGTAATTTTTCGCGTAACAAAGGTCTCACCACGAATCGGACTTTCATGATTAAACAGTATGCCATTGCAGGCATAGATGCCATAGGCTTCGCGATAATTGACGGTGATCCAGTAGGCATACAGTTTAGCCACGGCATACGGGCTGCGCGGATAAAACGGCGTGGTTTCTTTTTGCGGGGTTTCTTGAACTAGGCCATACAGCTCGCTGGTGGATGCTTGGTAAAAGCGAGTTGTTTTCTCTAAACCGCAAATGCGTATCGCCTCGAGTAAACGCAGTGCGCCTATACCATCGGCGTTAGCGGTGTATTCAGGTTCTTCAAAACTCACCGCGACATGACTTTGAGCGGCGAGGTTGTAGATTTCATCGGGTTTGACATCTTGAACGATGCGAATCAAGTTGGTGCTGTCGGTCAGATCGCCGTAATGCAGTATGAATTTTCTGCCGTCGACGTGCGGGTCTTTGTACAGATGATCAATACGGTCGGTGTTAAATAGCGAGCTGCGACGCTTGATGCCGTGAACGACATAGCCTTTTTTTAACAAAAATTCGGCGAGATATGCGCCATCTTGTCCGGTAATGCCGGTAATAAGTGCAACTTTAGGTGTTTGGGCCATTGGATATATAAGTTCGAAGAAGTGCGCTGAATTAACCTGCGATTATCCCAGATAAGCAGGGTGTGCGACTAGCGATGGATAGAGATCGTCAGTGCTAGGTGGGGCAAGCGGGTGCTACTTATCCCCACCCAAATTGCCAATTTTGTATTGACGTAGTTTCACGTAAAGGCTTTGACGTGAAAGCCCAAGAATTTCGGCGGCAGTGGCGCGATTGTCTTGAGTGAGTTGAAGTGCGGCTTCGATGCAGAGTTTTTCGATTAGCTCGGTGGTTTCGCCGACGATTTCGCGCATGGGTACCCGGCCAACGAGTTCGCTGAGTTGTTCGACTGAGCGTGGGATTTCGTGTTGTGTTTCGCTGCCGAGACGACGGCCGATATCACGTATGGTGAAGCCGAGTCCACTCACTTCGCCGTGCGGTACGGACACGGCAGAAATTTCAACGGGTATGGATGCGCCGTTTTCGTTGCGCAGATTGGTCGCAAATAATTTAACCGAACCACGTTGACGTAAATTAGCAAGCAAGACATTCAAATCAATACCGGCGCGACCTAACCAACGATCCATTGACTGTCCGATGACTTGATCGGACCGACTCAGTTGTACGAGATCAGTAAAAGCGCGATTAGCTGCCAAAATTTCACCGTCGTTATCTGTCACAACAAACGCATCGGGTGTTTGCTCAAGTACGCGCAATACCAGTTCACCTTGTGCAGCGCTGCTGCTAATGGCGGCGCTAGTCTGGTTTTCATTAATGATGCGTACGAGTAGTAATTCGCCGCTTTCTTCTTGTATTACCGAGGCAGCTAAGGTCAATTGGCCCTTAGCTGAAGCTATCGATAATTGATCGGCTTTGCTGCTGGCGCGTACGATTTCAAGTAGCTTTGATAGTGTGGTGCCGGCTTTGGCATCGAAACAATCGAGGATGTTTCGGCCCACTAAACGACGCACGCTTTCGCCTAATGCTGAGGCGGCTGCTGGATTGGCTTCAACAATTTTTAAGGTTTTGCCTTCAACGACCATCACTCCTTCGGAGGTGAGGTCAAACAAAATTCGGTAGCGCGATTCGAGGTGACGCAGACGTAAATAATCGCGCTCCATCGCTTGCTGGGCATCGACTAATTGTTGCTGCAGTATCGATTGCGCGCGCAGATCGCGGCCCAACGCGATCATGCGACCGTTGGGCCCCACACGTATTGCGCAAAAAGATAGCGGCACATCAGGGCCTGAGGTGGCTTTGACATTCACTTGTCGCCAGATGGTTCGTCCATCAGCGTCGGCATCGTTCAATAGCTTGGAAATTTTTGGGCGCGTCTCAATGGTGACCGTGTCTATCCACGACTTGCCTATCCAGCTACGCTGACCACCTAAGACGGGCAGCGCTGCATGGCTGCTAGAAACATCCTGCACCACCCCCCGGCCGTCAACGACGAGCACGACGTCTGCCGCCGCTGAAAGCAGCGCAGCATTCGCTTCTGGGCTGAGCCCGGAGAGCGATTCATTGGGGGTTTCAAATTGTGTCAATTAGGGGAACCAATAGTTGGTCGTAAAACTGTTGTGGGACGGTCAATTTAAAAAACGACCGTAAAGTATTTTCTTATACAGTTGAGTGGATTGTGACCGCAATTATAAGGATATTCAAGCTAAATTGTCACTTGCAAGCGTCAGTTTAATCTGACTTCCCTTTGATGTTGGACAAGGTTTGCTGCCATCGTCAGTGCCGAATTAGCATCATCGGCGGTGCCATCGGCGCCCACGATGCTTACTAATTCAGGGCGGCGCAACAAAAGAGCGCCGCCGACCATGATGGCCAAGCGTGGGTTGCGTGAGGTTTTGCGGGCGGCTTCAATGGTTTTTTGAAGGTCATCAATTTCTCTGTCGGTGCCGGCTGACAGGGCTAAAACATCAAACCAGTCTATAGAAAGTGAGTCTTGTATTTCTCTGGGCTGGGGTGAGGGAATGGTCAGCGTGACCCAGCCTTGGCGCCTGAAAAATTCCGACAGCATCGATACCCCCAGGGTGTGCTGATGGCCGGGCAGGTTGGCAATCAGTATGCGTCGCTCAATCGGTACCGCCGTTCGCTGGGCTGCGTCGGATTGAAATGCGGGGCTGAGGTCGTACAGCATGGTCTGTATGCGCCATAGGCAGAGGGTTACTTCTGAGAAATTGCAGGTGTCCGCCTCCCACAACTCACCCAGATAGCGTGCCGAAGGTGCTAACAATTGCAGGTAAATAGCATCCATCGTGCTGCCAAGATCGCGTAACTCCGCAACAATGACATTGGCAGCGGCAACATCTTGGGCCAACAGTGCCTGAGTAAAGGCGACGATCTCATCGCGAGAAATGCTGTTCGCTCCCAGTGCTGTCAGGCGCGGATCGCGATGGGCCAACATCAGCCTAGGAATAATTTCAGCTCGAACAAGCTTCAGAAGAGAGCGCTCAATGTCGTAATTATCTCTTCTAATTGATGGTTCGGCAGTGGGTTTGAGCGAATTCTTGGCCTTGGTGGTTTTGCCCATGGGTGTCTGCTCCGTCGTGTTCCTGACTAACAGACGGCTCCGTAGAGTGAGTTTTCGAAGTAATGCCCAGACGATGCCAGAGGGCATTAGATGTGTCAACTGAACATTACGTAATCTTTAGTTGACATACTCATCAGTCACTCCTACAGTCCAGAAATCAGTCCCTTAAGGCAAGCGCACGTAATGTACGAAAACATCGCCAGTTCGGTAACACCCAGACCGCTGTACACGCCGGAAGAGCGGGTACGGCGTGACGCTACGCGTTGGACAATAGTCCAAGGGGTGCTGGCGCCCGTGCAATTCCTTGCTCTTATAGTGAGTGTGATTTTGGTAGTGCGCTTTCTGCAGACGGGCGAGGGTGAAACTGCCGCCACGATCTCTATCGTGGTTAAGACCATGCTGCTGTACGCCATCATGATTACTGGCTGCATCTGGGAGAAGGTGGTGTTTGGTTGTTACCTATTCGCACCTAGTTTCTTCTGGGAAGACATGTTCAGCATGATGGTGCTGGCACTGCACACCACGTATTTGGTTGCGCTTTATACGGGCAACCTACCAGTGCATGACCAAATGGTGCTGGCCTTAGTGGCGTACTTCACTTACGCCATCAACGCGGGTCAATTTCTATTAAAGCTGCGCGCAGCACGACTGCAGCAATCAAAGACGATTCAACAATCCGCTGTGCGCGTAATTAGCCAAGGAGCACACGCATGAATGCCGTGATCCCAATTCAAGCCGATATCGGTTGCGCCGATGCGCCGGTATTGCGCGAACGCGGCCAGCGCGAAGTCTTTTGTGGATTGACCGGAATTATCTGGATGCATCGAAAAATACAAGATGCCTTCTTTCTAGTCGTGGGTTCGCGTACCTGTGCGCACTTAATTCAATCCGCTGCAGGCGTGATGATTTTTGCAGAACCTCGCTTTGCAACAGCCATTATTGATGAGCGTGATTTGGCAGGTATCGCCGATGCAAATGAAGAGCTTGATCGCGTAGTGCGTCGTTTGCTTGAGCGTAGGCCGGATATCAAGATGCTCTTTTTGGTGGGTTCATGCCCATCAGAAGTGATTAAGTTGGATCTATCGCGTGCTGCGAGTCGCTTGTCGCAAGAATTCGTAAATAAGGTACGCATACTGAATTATTCAGGCAGCGGTATTGAGACAACCTTCACGCAAGGTGAAGATGCCTGTCTCGCCTCACTGGTGCCGCAATTACCTGCGTTTGAAAAAAATGCACCTACATCCTTAATGATCGTCGGTTGTTTGCCCGATGTGGTGGAAGATCAGTTTGCGCGACACTTAAAAGCGATGGGTGTGGAGAATGTGCAGTTTTTCCCGCCACGGTCATCGAGGACGATGCCGGCCATCGGTAAAAACACACGCTATTTATTAGCGCAGCCATTTTTAACCGATACAGCACGTGCGCTAGAAGCTCGTGGCGCTAAATATTTACCCGCGCCGTTTCCGTTTGGAGTGGAAGGCACCACCGAATGGTTGCGAGTCGCAGCGAATATGTTTGGTGTGAGCGCAGAGGTGTTTGACAAAGTGACTCAGCCTTCGCGTGATCGCGCAACGCGTGCACTAGAAAGGCATCGCGAAAAATTACAAGGTAAGAGCATTTTCTTTTTCCCAGATTCTCAGCTTGAAATTCCACTAGCAAGATTCTTGGCGCGCGAATTAGGAATGAAATTGACTGAAGTAGGTACTCCCTACTTGCATCGCGAGCATTTGAAATTTGAATTAGCGATGCTACCAGCAGGTACATCACTGTCTGAAGGACAAGACGTAGAAAAACAACTCGATCGTTGCCGTGCCATTCAGCCCGACATCGTGGTGTGTGGATTGGGTCTGGCAAATCCATTAGAAGCAGAGGGCATTAATACCAAGTGGGCGATTGAATTAGTGTTCTCGCCTGTGCATGGTTACGAGCAAAGCGCTGATTTAGCTGAATTGTTTGCGCGTACCTTTGTGCGCAAAGGTAAATTAGGTTTGGATAAGCCTGCATCGTTAAAGGCAGCGGATCTCGCATCGGAGGCTGCATGCAATTAACCCTCTGGACCTACGAAGGACCACCTCACGTTGGCGCTATGAGAGTAGCTACAGCGATGGAAAACGTGCACTACGTTTTGCATGCACCGCAGGGCGATACCTACGCTGATTTATTGTTCACCATGATTGAGCGTTTACCTAAGCGCCCACCGGTGACCTACACCACGTTTCAAGCGCGCGATTTGGGATCGGATACCGCCGAACTTTTCAAAAACGCTGCACGCGATGCGTATGAGCGTTTTGCTCCGCACGCGATGTTGGTGGGTTCGTCATGTACGGCTGAGTTAATTCAAGATGATCCAGGTGGTTTGGCTAAAGCGTTAAACCTGCCAATACCTGTAGTGCCGCTTGAGCTGCCTTCGTATCAGAAAAAAGAAAATTGGGGCGCTGCTGAGACGTTTTATCAGTTAGTGCGAGCACTCGCTAAACCGCGACGTGACGATTACGTTGCGACTAAACCCTCCTGCAATATCTTGGGTCCGAGTGCGCTGGGTTTTCGACATCGCGATGATTTACGTGAAATCACGGGGCTGCTCGAGCGCATGGGCATACAAGTCAATGTGGTTGCACCTTTAGGCGCAACACCCGCTGATTTGGCACGCTTGGCCGAAGCTGATTTTAATGTGGTGCTGTACCCCGAAGTGGGAATGCAAGCCGCACTCTGGCTACAAAAGAATTTCAAGATGCCGTTTACTAAATCCATACCAATTGGCGCACAAGCCACGCGTGAATTTATGGCTGAGGTAGCAGAGTTCGCCGGCATAGCCTTAGATCCATCAATCGAAGATGCGGTTTCACGAGCGCCTTGGTATGCCAAATCTGTGGATTCAACTTACCTAACAGGTAAACGCGTATTTATTTTTGGTGATGCTACGCATGCGATTGCCGCGGCACGTGTCGCGTCTGAAGAGTTTGGCTTTGAAGTTGTTGGTTTGGGTACTTACAGTCGCGAGTTTGCGCGCGAAGTACGCGAAGCCGCAAAAAAATACGGCATTGAAGCACTGATCACCGATGACTACCTCGAGGTAGAAGCCCGATGCGCGGAGCTATCCCCGGAGTTGGTGCTGGGTACGCAAATGGAGCGTCACATCGCTAAGCGTCTTGGATTGCCATGTGCCGTCATTTCAGCGCCGGTGCACGTACAAGATTTTCCAGCGCGGTATTCACCGCAAATGGGTTTTGAAGGCGCAAATGTGTTGTTCGACACTTGGGTGCACCCATTGATGATGGGTCTGGAAGAGCACTTATTAGGTATGTTCAAAGATGATTTTGAATTCCACGAAGGTGCCGCACCGTCGCATTTGGGTAAAGCGGGCGCGCCACGTACAAGCACTAGTAGTGCTGAACCGATTGTGGTGCCGGTGGAGACAGCAGCTTCTGCGAGTGCAGAGACTGATGAGCCAAGTTGGACTGCCGACGCGCAAAAAGAGTTACAAAAAATCCCGTTTTTTGTACGGGGCAAAGCGCGTCGCAATACCGAACGCTATGCGAAAGATGTGGGTGTGATGCACATCACGATAGAAACCTTGTATGACGCCAAAGCGCACTACGGACGTTGATGAACTAAGGCGATGAGCTGTAACGAAGTAATGAATAAAAAAGAACTGTCCTACTGACAGGAAAGCACTACCGAGGAGTCAAGCAATGAATATAGCGACCGTACCTGTAACTGAAATCAAACGTGATCGTCGTGCCGATGGCGAGGGCAGTGTGCAAGTGCAGCTCGATCCCAGCATGAAGATAGGTAATGCCAAGGTCTTTGCTATTTACGGTAAAGGCGGCATCGGTAAAAGTACGACGTCGTCGAATTTATCGGTGGCGTTTTCTAAGTTAGGTAAGCGCGTGCTGCAAATTGGCTGCGATCCTAAGCATGACTCGACCTTTACGCTGACTAAAAAATTAATGCCGACGGTGATTGATGTGCTGGAGTCGGTCGATTTTCATAGCGAAGAGCTGCGTGTCGAAGATTTTGTATTCGAAGGCTACAACGGCGTGATGTGCGTAGAAGCTGGCGGCCCACCTGCAGGTACGGGTTGTGGTGGTTATGTGGTCGGACAAACAGTCAAACTGCTGAAAGAACATCATTTGTTGGACGACACCGATGTGGTGATTTTTGATGTGCTAGGTGATGTGGTGTGTGGTGGTTTTGCAGCACCTTTGCAGCATGCAGATCGCGCGCTGATTGTGACGGCGAATGACTTTGATTCCATCTTTGCGATGAATCGTATTGTGCAAGCGATCGGTGCTAAAGCAAAAAATTACAACGTACGTTTAGGTGGTGTGATTGCCAATCGTTCTGATGCAACCGATCAAATCGATAAATATAATTCGCAAATTGGATTGCAAACTATGGCGCGCATTCCATCACTAGACATTATTCGCCAGAGTCGTTTGAAAAAAGCTACGCTGTTTGAAATGGATGATTCCCCAGATGTACGTATGGTGCAAAACGAATACATGCAATTAGCTGCACGTCTTTGGGCCGGTACTGACCCATTGATCTGCCAGCCGATGAAAGATAGAGATATTTTTGATTTGCTGGGATTTGATTGATCAGCTTGTTTTAAATAATTACGACTAACCGATTAAGAACCCCAGAAAGGGGACAAGATGGACAACTCCACGTACCAGGAAAAACGCGACCGGTTAGAGGAATACTTTGATCGCACGGCTGCCGATCAATGGGCCAAGCTCACCTCGGATGCACCGGTCTCGGGCATACGCAAAACCGTGCGTGCAGGTCGCGATCGCATGCGCGAAACCTTACTCAGCTGGCTGCCAGATGATTTGCATGGCCGTAGAATTTTAGACGCGGGCTGCGGTACTGGTGCGTTAGCGGTGGAGTTGGTGAAGCGCGGTGCCGAAGTCGTTGCGATTGATTTGTCACCGACTTTAGTGCAACTGGCACGTGAGCGTATGCCCAGAGATCTGGGTAAAGGTAAATTGGAATTTATCGCTGGCGATATGCTGTCAACCAGTTATGGTCGCTTTGATCATGTGGTGGCGATGGACTCGATGATCCACTACGAAAAACATGACATGGTCCAAGGTTTGGGTGGTTTGGCGCAACGCACTAAGCAATCTATCTTGTTTACGTTTGCTCCTAGCAATCCGATTCTCGCGACGATGATACGCGTAGGTCGTATTTTTCCGCGAGCTGATCGCGCACCGTTCATTGAGCCGGTATCTGAATCAGCGCTGCGTGATGAAATCGCTATCGCCGCTAAATTAGTGGGCTGGCAGACGGGCCATACAGAAAAAATTTCTAGTGGGTTTTACACATCGCAGGCGATGCAGCTAGTAACCGTATAAAAAGAATGATGGACATTTCCATTTGGTAGTCCATTCAGTAGTAAGACCTTAAAGAGTCTATTGGAGTCTATTAGAGTCCATAAGAGACGAATGAAGTCGAGGGAGAGAGATCATGAATAACACAAGCAATGAGATCAATTCGGTCGCAGATGCTAACCGCAAAGCGGTGACCAATACGATTTTTTCGCCGCGGTTTTACACGACTGATTTTGACGCAATGGATAAGCTCAATATTGATCCTGTGCGTGCTGAGTGGGATGCCATGATGGCTGAATACGAAGGTGATAACAATCATGATCACTTTCAACGCGACGCTACTTTTGCGGATGAGGCGCGTGATCTGGCTTCGAAAATGTCACCCGAGCTGCGCCAGGAATTTTTAGATTTTTTGGTCAGTTCCTTGACATCAGAATTTTCTGGCTGCGTGCTGTACAACGAAATCAAACGGAACGTAACTAATCCCGATATCAAGCAATTGATGGAGTATATGGCGCGTGATGAATCGCGTCATGCGGGCTTTATCAATTCGTCATTGAAAGACTATGGTTTAGGTATTGATTTGGGCGATTTAAAGCGCACCAAAAAATACACCTTTTTTAAGCCTAAATATATTTTCTATGCGACTTACCTGTCCGAGAAAATTGGCTATGCACGTTACATCCGTATTTTCCGTCAGCTAGAAAAACATCCAGAAAAGCGTTTTCATCCTATCTTCCGCTGGTTCCAACGCTGGTGTAATGATGAATTCCGTCATGGCGAATCGTTTGCATTAATCATGCGCGCCAATCCAAATTTGCTGCGTGGTGCGAATGTGCTGTGGATACGATTCTTTTTATTGGCCGTGTACGCCACTATGTATGTGCGTGATCATACGCGTCCAGAATTAAAACAAGCGATGGGTCTTGAGCCAACAGAATACGATTTTGATGTGTTCCGCATCACGAATGAAATTACCAAACAAGTTTTCCCTGTGCAGCTCGATCTTGATCACCCAGCATTTGCTGCCAATTTGACGCGCCTATTCCATTGCTCGCAAAAAGCGGAAGAGGGAATGTCAGCGGGTGGTTTATTCGGTTATGCGCGCAAGGCATTTTGGAGTGTGGCAGGCGCAGCGATTTTTGTGCGCATGTATTTCATCCCTGTGAAATCTCATGCATTGCCTGAGACCACGCGCATGGTTCCAGCTTGGTAAATATATGTTTGCGTGGCCTTGCCATGCACTCAATAATGAATAGGCTTTAAGTTTGTAATGAGCCAGTATTTACTTCCTGCGACGTTTACGTTGTTTGTCTGGTGGTTTTCGACGGGGGTGATTTTATATCTCGGTCGACTACCGCAATGGACTTTCAAATGGACGATGTTGAAATCCACCTTGCTGTTGGGTTTTGCGTTGGTGGGTTTGTCTATTTCAGCTTCGAGTGCGACCGTATCGTCAGCGTACTGTGCATTTACATGTGCCTTGCTGGTATGGGGCTGGCAAGAGATTGCATTTTTGCTGGGCTATGTGACCGGCGCGCGTCGTACTGAGTGTCCAGCTGATAGTCGTGGTTGGAAGCGCGCTTGGCATGCGACCGAAACGATTTTGCATCACGAGTTTGCATTGGTGGTGTTGGCAATGCTGGTTTTTGCGGTAAGTTGGAATAAACCCAATCAAACCGGTTGGTGGACGTATTTGGTTTTGTGGACGATGCGTTTGTCTGCCAAGCTAAATTTATTTTTAGGTGTGCGTAATCTTTCAGAAAATTTTCTGCCCGCGCATCTCTCATATTTGCAAAGTTATTTCACACGACGTTCATGGAATTGGTTGATGCCGATTTCAGTGATCGCAGCGGTGACTGTTCTCGTGCCTCTGTGGATGGCCGTCTCTGTTCAACCGGCTGACGGTTTTGCGGCGACTAGTTTATGTTTGGTGGCAGGACTGCTGAGTTTGGCGGTGGTTGAACACATATTCATGATCTTGCCACTACCCACCACTTGGTTGTGGAAGTGGGGCTTGCGCGCGAAAGCGTAATGCACTTGCTCTCGCACGCCCTCTGAAAAATTATTTTTTACCTAGTTCGTCATCCATATACGCACGCACTACATCATCGTAGTTAGTGTCGCGAACAAATCCCATACTTTCTCCGCGCGAGGTGATGAAATCGCCGGGCCATGTGCGCACGAGTTTCATAATCGCCGCATCTTCTTGCCACTGAATGAGTTTGACAGGGGCTTCGCCTGCGACACGACCCATCGCCGCTACCATCTCACCCACTGTAATACTCAGGCCAGGTAGATTCACAGCGCCTGCGCTGCCAAAGACTGCTCCATCCACTTCATGCGCATGAATTAGATTGTTAACGGTGCTGCGCGGTGAGAGTACCCACATGCGAGTGGTAGGTGGTACTGGGCAAATTGAGGCGACCCCGTTTAAAGGCTCACGAATAATGCCGCTAGCAAAACTGGATGCCGCTTTGTTAGCTTTGCCAGGTCGCACCGATACTGTGGGCAGACGCACTGAACGACCATCCACAAAGCCTTTGCGGGCATAGTCAGTCACCATGAGTTCGCACATCGCTTTTTGCGCACCGTAAGAGCCTTGCGGTGTAGCGGGTGTGGTGTCGAGTACTTTTGCTGGCAGGTCGCCCCCAAACACAGCGACCGAACTGGTGAATACAAAGCGTGGCTTATTCCCGTTACGGCGCGCTTGCTCCAGCAAGAGACGCGTTGCATCAAGATTAATACGCATGCCCAAATCAAAATCACTTTCGGCTTCACCACTGACCACGGCTGCCAGATGAAACACGGTTTGTATGGAAGGGGTGAGTGCGAGCGCTACGCTCGCGGCATCGGATACATCACCGGTCATCGATACGATACGTGGGTCGGTAAAGCCTTGTGCGACCACTTGATCGAGCAGCACAATCTGGCTCAGGGTGTGCTGTTTGCCGTCTGGGCCGGCGAGCGTTCCGCGTTCGAGTAATTTTTTTGCGAGCTTGACACCCAAAAAGCCTGCACCGCCGGTAATTAGTACGTCCATCGTGGTCTCCGCGATTGTTATAAGAATTTATGTGCGGATAGTGTAATGGATGTGGCGGCGGGTTTGATTTATGACGGCTTGAACAGGTTAAATTAATTTTTCCAGGCAGGTTGTTTTTGCAATGCCTGCTCAAGTAATAATGCGATGTCTTCACGTCCGTCTGTTCGGGCTTGTTGCACCAGTTGTGTAGATAAGCCGGTTCGGTGATCTGCCCCGTGTTGCAACAGACAGGCTACGACGCTGTGTTGTCCTTTACTCACTGCTAGTGTTAGTGGAGTATCGCCATCATCAACATAAGTGATGTCAGCGCCGTACTGTATTAATAATTCGGCGGCGTGAGTTTTGTTGTTTTCAATCGCAATAAATAACGGTGTTACGTCTTCATGGTTGGCGCAGTTAGGATCCGCTTTGTGCTCGAGTAGAAATTTCAGCATGAACGTATCTTCCAGCGAGATTGCATCAAACATCACGGAATTACCATTACTATCAGTGGCATTGATGTTTGCACCTTGCTTTAAGATCCATGCAATCATGGATAGAGAGTTACTTTTAACTACACTAGCTAAGGGTAATGTTCCAACGAGCTGGGGTCGGTTTAAGAGTTTAGAATTATTTTTAACTAATTTTTTGACGGCGTCTTTATCTTGGCGTTCCAAGCGCGTTGCCAGTAACTGACTTAGTAAGTATTCATCATCGGCATCAGGTATTAGCGAGCGCTCTTCTCGACTGAGTTCAATACCGGCCAAAAGAATGCGGGCTTTGTCTAGCGGGCTTCCATCGGCTAATTTAATTGAGCGTGCATGCGCTAAATCTCGCTGTGATTTAGGCGCATGCAGCGTTAGTGGCTGCTGCAAATCGCCACCGAGTAAAGTTATGCAATCGCCACGAGCCATGCTTGCTAGGTAAAACAAGGTCAAAGGATCTGCTGGTATTTCTTTGGATTCGCAAAGCTCTAAATAGTTTGCGGCCACCTCTAATGAATGACCCAGATGATTGAGTGAGGTGGTTTTTGAGCTGGAATATAAAATAAACCAGCCAGACTGCCACAGCGGTGTGCCGGGTTTGATTTCATCGGCTAATGCCTTAGCCTCGCAACTTAATACATGAATAAAAGGTCGACCCTTGTTCGTGCTGGATGGTGATTGAGCTGGGTTGTATAGAAGAAGATTTTCTAGCCACTCACGAGTCTGGTTTACGCGCTCTGAGTCTGTGCCCAAATCTGAAGCAAAACGGTGACTACGCTGACCTTTGACACCCACACTATGGCCGTGCACATGCAATAAAAGGTGGTTAGATTTTTCCTTGTGTTTGCCAAGTAGATCGCCAACGGCGCTGATGGAGGCTTTCGCTGATTCGAATTCAAGCTCATGGGTATGGAGGTGGCTGATTTTCGCTATGCGCCTGCAAAATTTAACGGAGTTGGGATCAATCTCCTTCTCGTATAAATAAACCAAAGCTGGCGTCGTATCTGTTGAAGCATTGTTTTGATGCGAGGTCGGCGTACGATTAGCAGATGAATGGTCGGTAGCGCGCATAGATTTTTGGCTCCGTAGCCGGAGGCCCTCAGTAATAAGTAGAGCCTCTGTGTGACTTTCACGCTGCTGGAGTTCCCTGTGTGTGCGTATCAGCTGCGTGCGGACGTGAGGGAAGCTCTTGTCGAAAAATATTTTCCACGGGTGGATCATCGTGCACGGTGAGCTGTAATTTATTTTCGTTGGCGCGGTGTAATACGCGTAATTCATCACCGACGATTTCTGTTGTGTGCCGCTCTATGCTGTCTTTGCCTACCCATTTGCGTGTTTGCAGATGGCCTTCCAGATAAATCAATGCCCCTTTTTTTAAATGATGTGCGGCCAGCTCGGCTAGCCGTTTATATAAAACGACTCGATGCCATTCCGTCGCATCACGTCGAGCGCCGGTGGATTTGTTTTTCCATGATTCGCTGGTGGCGACGGATAAATGAGCGACTAACTCGCCGCTGTTCAAGGTGCGTATATCGGGATCCTGACCGAGATGGCCAATCAAAAGCGCTTTATTCAGTGTTCCTGTCATCGTTGTTTCCGTGGAGAAGAGACGTGGGGGTGGACATCATGATGTGGCTGCCAAATAGCTAAGGTGCTGTGATGATTCAAGGCTTGTGCAGGGTCTGGCTGCGCTGTGGCAGATGAAGTGCAGAAAGCCGGCCGCAAGCGTCAAAAGGGGTGGGCAAAAATGTCTAGTCAGCCTGACACTTCGGGGTGTAGAGTTAGCACTGTGGCCGTCAGCTGGGATGTGATTAGTAAAAAAATAACTCACTCGATTGGCCTTCAACCCAGAAGTGGGTGATAGGGGACGGGGTGGAAAAATTCTTCGCGGGCACCGGCCTGATCGATGTGGTGTTAGCGGCTACGCTGCTGGAATGGATGGCGCTGGAAATATGGTGGCGCATCACTGCCAGAGGTCTCAATCCGGTCGAGTTGCGTTTGGTGCTGCTAGCTGGCTTGGCGCTCATGCTGGCTGTGCGCACTGTCTTGATGTCCTTGCCCTGGTTTATTACTGCGCTTCTTCTTTCTGCTGCTGGTCTGGTGCATTTGGCTGACCTCAGGCGGCGTTGGTCTGTTTCATCGAGCTGAGTTTTTTCGGAGAAGATTTTCATGCGTTTGAGTTTTCCTTTTTCTGCCATCGTCGGGCAGGAAGAAATGAAGCAAGCGATTTTGGTCGCGGCGGTTGATCCCGGTGTGGGTGGTGTCTTGGTGTTTGGTGATCGCGGTACCGGTAAATCGACCGCGGTACGTGCGCTTGCTGCCATGCTGCCGAAAATGCGCGCTATGGCGAACTGCCCGTATGGCTGTGATCCTGAGCCGGGCACACCTTCAT
>Ga0214919_10005634_pt1 | contig 17622 bp, 24 predicted proteins | sample LL1503_MetaG_FD_177994 | JGI IMG/M metagenome (GOLD analysis project Ga0214919, IMG submission 177994) | Freshwater microbial communities from Lake Lanier, Atlanta, Georgia, United States - LL-1503 | ecosystem: Environmental > Aquatic > Freshwater > Lake | place: USA: Georgia | collected...
ATGGTGGAGCAGAACTTCCATGCTGCCCGCTCCGTGGGCGACGGCGTCGCCGTGATGGATTCCGGCCGGATCGTCCACACGGGCCGCATGGCAGACCTCGCCGCCGATGCAAGCCTGCAGACCAGGCTGCTCGGACTCTCGCTCGACGCGCACCAATGACACACCCCACCCTCCCCGCAGCGACTGCAGAGGACTCTCTGCCGCGCATGCGCATGGATCCAGTGCCGATCCTGCTGCTCGCAGCAATCGTAGCCCTCGCCTTCTTCCTGATCGGGAGCACCTCGACGTGGGTGACCCTTACGATAGCCGGCCTGGCCATGGGGCTGCTTGTCTTCGTCATGGCCTCCGGGCTGACGCTGGTGTTCGGCCTGATGGACGTGATGAACTTTGCGCACGGACTCTTCATCGCGATTGGCGCGTACATGGCTACCAGCGCGATGAAGGCATTTTCGGGGCCGGCAAGCGCCGACAGCCTCATTTCAAACCTCGGCGCCCTCGGCCCAAGCCTGCTGGCCGCAATGCTTGTCGCCGCCCTGGTCGGGCTGTTCTTCGAGCGCGTAATCATCAGGCCGGTCTACGGCCAGCACCTGAAGCAGATCCTGATTACAACCGGCGGCATGATCGTCGCCGAACAGCTGATCCACGTCTTCTGGGGCCCGGACCTCATTCCCCTGCCCCGCCCGGAAACGCTGCGCGGCTCCTTCCTCGTCGGCGATATCGCAATTGAAAAGTTCCGCCTCGTGGCGGTCGTGATCGGCCTCGCAGTGTTCGCCGGGATGAGCCTGGCCCTGAACAGGACCAGGGTTGGCCTGCTTGTGCGCGCCGGCGTGGAGAACAAGGAGATGGTGGAAGCCATGGGCTACCGCATTCGCCACCTTTTCGTCGCGGTGTTCGTGGCGGGCTCCGCGCTGGCGGGACTGGGCGGTGCCCTGTGGGGCATGTACCAGGAAAACGTGACCGTCCATATCGGAGCGCAAATGATGGTCCTGATATTCATTGTGATCATCATCGGGGGACTCGGGTCCGTCGTCGGGTGCTTTGTCGGCTCGCTACTCGTCGGCCTCATCGCAAATTATGTCGGGTTCCTTTCGCCCAAAATCGCCCTAGGGTCAAACATCCTGCTGATGATGCTGGTGCTGTTCTGGAGGCCGCAGGGCCTTTACCCGGTCAACAAGCAATGACGCCGCTCAGGTCGCTGCTCTCGGCGGATTTCCCGCGCAGCCGCGCTCTGGCCGCGGTTCTCGCGTGCACCTTTTTCGCGCTCGCATTTGCCCCGTTCCTGTTTAGCAGTACGCGCGCGCTGGATGTCGCGGCCAAGGTCTGCGTGTTCATCGTGCTGGTTGCAAGCTACGACCTGTTGCTCGGGTACACCGGGATCGTGTCCTTCGCGCACACCATGTTCTTCGGGATCGGGGGTTACGGCGTCGCCATAGCGGCCACGCGGCTCGGTGCCAGCTGGCCTTCCGTCGTGGCCGGTACTGTCGGCGCGCTCCTCGTTTCCGTGGCGCTTTCGCTTCTGGTCGGGCTGTTCTCGCTCAGGGTGAAGGCGATTTTCTTTGCCATGGTGACCCTGGCGGTTGCATCGTTTTTCGCGATCCTCGCATCGCAACTATCGAATATTACGGGCGGCGAGGACGGAATGACCTTCAAGGTTCCTGAAATGCTGCGCCCGGCATACAGCCTGTTTGAAGATCCCATCCTGGGCGTGTCGATCAGCGGAAAGGTGATCACGTACTACCTGGTCTTTGTCGTAGCACTGGCGTTGTTTCTGGCCCTGCTGCGCGTGGTCAACTCCCCCTTTGGTCGCGTCCTTCTCGCAATTCGCGAAAATGACTTCCGGGCGGAGGCGCTCGGCTACCGCACCGTGGTCTACCGGACCGTGGCGAACTGCCTGGGCGCAGCAGTCGCCACGCTCTCGGGGGTTCTTTACGCGCTCTGGCTGCGGTATACCGGCCCGAACACCACGCTCGATTTCTCGATCATGGTGGACATATTGCTGATGGTGGTCATTGGCGGGATGGGCACCATGTACGGCGCCGCAATCGGAGCAACCCTCTTCATCGTGGCCCAGAGCTACCTGCAGGACCTGATGAAGCTCGCGAGCGATGCCGCGCAAGGGATACCGTTGCTCCCGAACCTTCTGCATCCCGACCGCTGGCTGCTGTGGATGGGCGTGCTGTTCGTCGTGTGTGTCTACTATTTCCCACTAGGCATCGTGGGCCGCCTTCGTGACATGCCTGCGGTGCGGAAATGACCTGGCCATCCGGCTCTCCGGTCAGGTGCGTGGCTCCTCGCCACCCCCGTCAGCCGGTAGATCCGCGTCCGATTTTGGCCCGGTGCCGACAAAGCGCGAGAGGAAGATGCCCAGTTCGTAAAGAAGGCACAGCGGAACCGCCAGCAGGAGCTGGGAGATCACGTCGGGAGGGGTGAAGATGGCGCCGACTACAAAGGCACCGACGATCACGTAAGGACGGGCTTCCTTGAGCTTCTCGATCGAGACCAGCCTGGCCCTCACCAGTACGATGACCACAACGGGCACCTCGAAAGTGACCCCGAACGCCACGAATGTGGTGAGTGCAAATGCCAGGTACTTCTCGATATCGGTCATCCACGCCACGCCCTCGGGCGCGATCGAGGCCATGAACTTGAACACGACTGGAAACACGAGGAAATAGGCAAACGACATCCCGATGAAGAAAAGCACCGAACTAGCGATCACCAGGGGCAGCACGAGCCTTTTTTCGTGGGCATAGAGCCCGGGCGCGACGAAAGCCCACATCTGGTAGAGAACGTAGGGCAAGGCGATCAGGAAAGCCACCAGGAAAGCGACCTTCATCGGGACGACGAACACGCCGACGACGTCGGTCGCGATCATCTGCCCTCCCTGCGGCAACGACGCGAGCAACGGGTTTGCCAACAGGCTGTAAAGGTCCTTGGCCCAGGGAAACAGGCAGACGAAAATCACAACCACGGCCAACAGCGCGCGTATCAGCCGGGTACGCAGCTCTACCAGATGGGAGATGAAGGTTTCCTGGGTGTTCATGCGCGCTTCCCGCTCAAGCCTTCTTTTCGTCTGGCAGAGAGTCCGGTTTTGCCGGCTCCGGCGAAGGGAACGGGGAAGCCACCGCCGCTACCGCCGGCACTTCCCCGGAAATCGAGCGATTGATTTCCTCTTCCGTCTTGGTCACTCCCGAGGTCACCGATGTCTCTATGCTCGCGGCCGCCTGCTGCACCGAATCGCGCATTTTTCGCAATTCATCAAGCTCGACTTCGCGATTGATATCAGATTTGACGTCCGCGACATAGCGCTGCAGCCGGCCAATGAGGTGCCCGACCGTCCGTGCCACGCGCGGCAGTTTCTCTGGCCCGATCACGATCAATGCGACGAGACCGATCACCACCAGCTCGGAAAACCCGATATCGAACACTAGAGAAACCCGCAGAAACGAAGGGCGCCCCTGGGGGCGCCCTGCATGAAAAAATAGGCTGGATTAAGCCTTGGTCTCGGTCTTTCCTGTGACCTGGCCATCGACCGTCGTGCCGCCCGTCACCTGCTGCGCAGGGCCCTCTGCAGGCTTGTCGCCGCCTTCGCGCATGCCATCCTTGAAGCCACGCACGGCCCCACCAAGGTCAGCGCCCATGTTGCGCAGCTTCTTGGTGCCAAAAACCAGCATCACGATCACGAGGACGATCAGCCAGTGCCAAATCGAGAGTCCACCCATATTTTCCTCCTATTTCCTTCTCAGGATCATCGGGCCGAGCGGTTCCGGCCCACCGATCACGTGCATGTGCAAATGATACACCTCCTGCTGCCCGACCCGCCCGCAGTTGATGATTGTCCGGAAACCGTCCGCGGCACCCGCCTCGCGGGCCAGGCGGCCCGCCATGGCCAGCATCTTCCCGAGGGCGGCGTGATGCTCCATCCCGGCCTCGTACAGGGTCGCCACGTGCGCCTTGGGAATGACCAGGAAGTGCACCGGGGCGATCGGGCTGATGTCATGAAAAGCGAGGATGTCTTCATCCTCGTACAGCTTGCGGGCCGGAATCGTCCCCGCGACGATCTTGCAGAAAAGGCAGTTTTCCATGGCCATCACTCCCCGTCGCGAAGCGCGTCTTTCCGGGCGGCTTTCTCGTCAATGCCGGAAATCCCCTCCCGTCGCTGCAGTTCGGCCAGGATATCGCCCGGCCCGAGCCCGTAATGGGACAGCATGACCAGGCAGTGAAACCAGAGGTCCGCGGTTTCACGCACCAGGTGCAGTCGATCGCCGTCCTTGGCCGCAAGCACCGTCTCGGTGGCCTCTTCCCCGATCTTCTTGAGGATTGCGTCCTCGCCCTTGGCGAACAGCCGCGCCACATAGGACGAGCCGGAATCCCCACCCTTGCGTGCATCAATGGCGGCGGCAATGCGCTCGAGAACCTCGTTCTGTCCGGGTTTCATTTTTTTCCGTAAATCAGGATAGGATCCTTCAGCACCGGGTCGATGCCCGACCAGCGGCCATTCTCGAGGCGCCGGAAAAAGCAGCTCTCCCGACCGGTGTGGCAGGCGATCCCTCCAACCTGCTCAACCTTCAGCAGCAACACATCGGCGTCGCAATCGAGGCGTATTTCGAGGACTTTCTGGACATGCCCCGACTCCTCGCCCTTGTGCCAGAGACGCTTTCGGGACCTCGACCAGTAGACCGCCTCACCTCTCTCGGCAGTCAGGCCCAGTGACTCACGGTTCATCCACGCGACCGTAAGCACCCGCCCGCTCTTCGCGTCCTGCGTCACGACCGGCATGAGGCCCTGGCTGTCCCAGCTCAATTCGTCGAGCCACTCTTTGACTTCGCCTGTCACAGCCTGACCTCCACACCCCGGCCTTGCATATACGCCTTCGCTTCGCCGAGCGTGAACTCGCCGAAATGAAATATGGAGGCGGCCAGCACTGCATCCGCATGCCCTTCCAGTACGCCTTCGGCCAGATGCTCCAGCGAGCCCACCCCGCCCGAAGCGATGACAGGAATGCTGATGGCATCGGAGATTGCACGCGTCAGCCCAAGGTCGAATCCACTGCGGGTGCCATCCCTGTCCATGCTGGTCAGGAGGATCTCCCCGGCCCCGGCAGACTCCATCCTTTTCGCCCACTCCACGGCATCCATCCCGGTCGGATTGCGGCCACCATGGGTAAACACCTCCCAGTGATCGCCTTGCCGTTTGGCATCAATCGCAACCACGATGCACTGATTGCCGACCTTGCCGGATGCCTCGCTTACCAGGTCGGGGTTCTGTACCGCAGCCGTATTGATGGATACCTTGTCGGCACCCGCGTTCAGCAATCGACGCACATCTTCGATTTTGCGCACCCCTCCGCCGACAGTGAGCGGAATGAAGACACAGGCCGCCACCGCTTCGATCACATGCAGGATGATGTCTCTGCCGTCGGAGCTCGCGGTGATGTCGAGGAAGGTGAGTTCATCAGCGCCCTGTTCGTCATAGCGACGCGCGATTTCCACAGGGTCGCCGGCATCCCTCAGGCTCACGAAATTCACGCCTTTCACGACCCGCCCGGCCGTTACGTCCAGGCAGGGTATGACGCGCTTTGCGAGACTCACTTGGAGAGTTCCAAAACCGCCACCCGGGAATCAGGCCTTGCCTGCCGCTTTATCAGCAGCAGCCTGCGCACTCTTGAAGTCCAGCTTCCCTTCGTAAAGGGCACGGCCTGCGATCGCGCCGACAATCCCTTCGGGGGCCAACTTGCAGACAGCCTGCACGTCCTCGATGCTGCCGAGCCCCCCGGAGGCGATAATCGGAATGCGTACTGACTGGGCGAGCTTCAGGGTGGCCTCGATATTCACGCCGGTCAGCATGCCGTCGCGGCCGATATCCGTGTAGACGAGGGCCTCGGCGCCGTAATCCTCAAACTTCTTGCCCAGATCGATCACGTCATGCCCGGTCATTTTCGACCACCCTTCGACGGCAACCTTGCCATCCTTGGCATCCAGGCCGACGATGATGTGCCCGGGAAATGCATAACAGGCGTCGTGCAGAAACCCCGGACTCTTTACGGCTGCCGTCCCGATGATCACGTAGGCGACACCGGCATCAATGTAGCTTTCTATCGTGTCCAGGTCACGTATCCCGCCCCCGAGCTGAATCGGCAAGGTGTCGCCCACCGCCGAAATCATGTCGCGGATGACTTTTTCGTTCTTGGGCTTTCCTGCAACCGCGCCGTTCAGGTCGACGATGTGAAGCCGACGCGCCCCCTGTGCCGCCCAGTTGCGCGCCATTGCGACCGGGTCGTCTGAAAAGATCGTTGCTGAATCCATTTCTCCCTGCTGGAGACGCACGCAATGCCCGTCCTTCAGGTCGATGGCTGGAATGATTAGCATGATTGGGGGGTCAGTAGGTGGACTGGCGCGTGGTGCTGGATCAGGGACGCCATTGGACGAAATTATTCAGCAGTCTCAGGCCGGCGGCCTGACTCTTCTCCGGGTGAAACTGGACCGCGAACATGTTATCCCTCGCCACGGCGGCGGTAAAGGGCAGGCCGTGGGTGCATCGCCCGCTCACCGTTGAATGGTCCGCCTCCGCAGCGTAGTAACTATGCACGAAGTAAAACCGGCTCGCGTCCGCTATGCCCTCCCAAATCGGGTGCGCAATCGTCTGCGTCACCTGATTCCATCCCATGTGCGGCACTTTCAGGCGTGTGCCGGAGTCATCCGTGAGCCCGATGGGAAATCTGCGAACGGATCCAGGCAATACTGCGAGCCCTTCGACCCCACCTTCTTCGCTGTAGCCGAACAGCATCTGCAGTCCGATGCATATGCCGAGGAACGGCTTGGTCCTTGTCGCTTCCACCACCGCCTCGGCCAGGCCCCTCGACCTGAGTTCGCGCATGCAGTCCGGCATTGCCCCCTGGCCCGGCACGACCACCCGCTCGGCCGCGCGCAAGTCCTCGGGGCGCGCCGTGACCCTGACATCCGCCCAGGGCGCGACATGCTCCAGCGCCTTCGATACCGAACGCAGGTTTCCCATGCCATAGTCAACGACAGCGATATCCATCGGACAGGCCCGTTAAAGCGTACCCTTGGTCGAAGGGACGACGCCTGCCGCGCGCGGATCCAGTGTTACAGCCATCCGCAACGCACGACCGAAGGCCTTGAATATCGTTTCGCATTGATGATGCGCGTTGTCGCCGCGAAGGTTGTCGATGTGCAGGGTCACCATCGCGTGGTTGGCGAAGCCCTGGAAAAACTCGTGCATCAGGTCGACATCGAATTCCCCGACAAGCGCGCGCGTGAACTGCACGTGATATTCAAGCCCCGGTCGCCCGGACAGGTCGACCACCACCCGTGAGAGCGCCTCATCGAGAGGAACGTAGGAGTGGCCGTACCGGACCACTCCGGCCTTGTCACCCACCGCCTTCGCAAATGCCTGGCCGAGCGAAATGCCGATGTCTTCGACGGTATGGTGCGCGTCTATATGCAGGTCCCCTTTCGCTTCTATTTCGAGGTTGATGAGGCCGTGCCGGGCCACCTGCTCGAGCATGTGCTCAAGAAACGGCAACCCGGTCGAAAACCTGACCTCTCCGGTACCGTCCAGGTCGACGCGGACGCGGATCTGGGTTTCCTTCGTGTTGCGGATGACTTCGGATATACGCATGACACCCCTCACAGCGCTTTACGCATGGCGGATAAAAGAATCCGGTTCTCTTCAGGCGTGCCCACAGTGATTCTCAGGCAGTTTTCCAGCGCTGGATGGGCGCCATGAAAGTTCCTTACCAGCACACCCTGCGCCTTCAGCGCCTCAAAGCATTTAACCGCATCGGGAACACGCGCAAGGTAGAAGTTCGCCTCCGACGGGAATACGGTGACACCGGCCAAGCCAACCAGTCCTTCTCGCAGGACCGCCTTCTCTTTGCGAATCATGCTCGCCTGTGCTTCAAGCACATCGAGTTTTCCGAGGATGAACTCAGCGGCGGCCTGGGTCAGTACGCTCACATTGTAGGCCTGCCGAACCTTGTTGAACTCACGCACCCATTCCGGCCTTGCGGCGAGGTACCCAAGGCGAATTCCGGCGAGCCCGAGCTTCGACACGGTCCGCATCACGACCAGGTTCGGAAACTCCCCGAGCCTGTGCATGAACGTCTTCTGGGCAAACACGTGATATGCCTCGTCAAGGACGACCACGCCATCGGTCGCGCGCACGATTTCCGCCACTTCATCTGCGTCGAAAAGCGCCCCGGTGGGATTGTTCGGGTATGCGATGAAGACCAGGGCTGGGTTGTGCTCGCGCACAGCTGCAACGAATGCTGCCGTGTCCAGCGAAAAATCCGCCCGCGTCTGCACTCCGACCGGCCTCATGCCTGCGAGAACGGCGTTCATCTTGTACATGACGAACGTCGGATCCGGATACATTGCGACCGCACCCGGTTTCGCCAGCGCCATGGTGACGATCTGGATCAGGTCGTCCGACCCGTTCCCGAGCAGCAACTCCATGCCGGCAGGCACATTCATGCGTGCGGCCAGAAGTTCGCGCAATTTCCTTCCGGTCGGCTCCGGGTAGCGGTTTATTTCTGCCTCGGCCAGCACCGAGGCCAGCTCAGCCCGCATCTCGGGTGGCAGCCTGTACGGGTTTTCCATGGCGTCGAGCTTCACCATGCCAGCGGCTTCAGCCACATGGTAGGCCTTGATCGCGAGAATTTCCGGTCGTACCAGCTGGTCAGGACTCTTTGGCATGTCGTTATCCGATCCGATATTTGGCAGAAAGCGCGTGGGCCTGCAGCCCCTCGCCATTCGCCAGCGTGACGGCAATTCCGCCCAAAGAGACCGCCCCTTCCCGGGATACACCGATCACGCTTGTACGCTTCTGGAAATCATAGACGCCCAGAGGGGATGAAAACCTGGCCGTCCCCGATGTAGGGAGCACATGGTTGGGTCCTGCACAGTAGTCTCCAAGCGCCTCAGATGTGTATCGCCCGAGAAATATGGCCCCAGCGTGGCGAAGTTTCGGCAGCAACGTATCCGGATCCTCTACGGACAGCTCGAGGTGCTCCGGCGCAATCCGGTTCGAAATATCGCAGGCTTCGTCGAGGTCCCGCGTCTTTACGAGGGCCCCGTGCGCAGACAGCGCGGAGGCGATGACGGAACGCCGGGCCATCTGGGGAAGCAGGGTTTCGATGCTGGTCGCAACCGCATCGAGAAACGCGGCATCCGGAGAAAGCAGGATCGCCCTTGCATCTTCGTCGTGTTCGGCTTGCGAAAAGAGGTCCATTGCGATCCAGTCGGGCGAAGTAAGCCCGTCACAGATGATCAGGATCTCGGAGGGACCGGCAATCATGTCGATCCCGACCGCACCGAACACCTGTCGCTTGGCAGTCGCCACATAGGCGTTGCCCGGCCCGACAATCTTGTCCACCCGGGGAATCCATTGCGTCCCATAGGCGAGCGCAGCCACCGCCTGCGCCCCTCCAATTGCGATCACCCGGTCGACTCCGGCAAGTGCGGCAGCAGCCATTACGAGGGCATTTCGCTCGCCGCCGGGCATCGGGCTGACCATGACAAGTTCGCGCACTCCCGCCACCTTGGCCGGTATGGCGTTCATCAGGACAGACGACGGGTATGCCGCCTTACCGCCGGGGACGTAGAGGCCTACGCGGTCCAAGGGGGTAATGCGCTGACCAAGTCGCGTGCCGTCGGAGTCGGCGTACTCCCACGACTCCGAAAGCTGCCTTTCGTGGAATCGGCGAATGCGTTCGGCCGCATCCCGCAGGGCTTGGGCCTGACCCGCCGGAATCGCACGCAGGGCACGGTCGAGCTCTTCGCGACCTATTTCAAGGTCGGCCATCGATGAAGCGTCCACCCGGTCGAACTGCCGTGTGTACTCGAGCAGCGCCTCGTCCCCTCGCTCCCGGATGGCAGCGACAATCGACCGTACTGCGGCCTCCACGCTTTCATCCTGCGATGCCTCATGACCGGCAAGTTTCCTCAGGCGCAACGAAAAATCGGCATCCTGCGTATCGAGCCTGCTGAGTGCCACCGAGGTCACCGCGAGTCCCCGACCGCGCGTGCAATGGCGTCAATCATCGGTTGCAGGGCGGCACGTCGAGTCTTGAGCGCCGCCTGGTTGACGATCAGGCGCGCGGAAACCGGCATGATGTCCTCGACCGCCACCAAGTCGTTCGCCTTGAGGGTATTTCCAGAACTGACAAGATCAACGATTGCGTCAGCCAACCCCGTAATCGGGGCAAGTTCCATTGAACCGTACAGCCGGATGAGATCCACGTGTACGCCCTTCTGGGCGAAATGCTCGCGCGCGGTGCGCACATATTTCGTGGCTACCCTCAGGCGCGCCCCCCTGCGCACGGCATCCTCGTAATCAAACCCCTTGCGTACGGCTACGATCATCCGGCATTTCGCAATCCCGAGGTCCAGCGGCTGGTACAGCCCACCACCGCCATGCTCGTGGAGCACATCGTGCCCTGCGACGCCCAGGTCCGCGGCGCCGTGCTGGACATACGTCGGAGTATCGGATGCACGCACGATGATCAGTCGAACATCCCGCCTGTTGGTTGCGATCACCAGCTTGCGCGATGTGTCCGGATCCTCCTCGGCGCGCAGGCCCGCCCGCCCGAGCAGGCGCGCGGTCTCTTCGAAGATCCGCCCCTTGGACAGGGCGATGGAAATGGTTTCCTTCATGGTCCGGTCAACTCGAAAATCCCCGCACAGGCTTGATTTTTCGCGCGTTTGGCGAAGCGGGAGGGGCGTCATTCTACCCCACGGGCCCCCAAGGAAGGCCTTCGCGGGCACGCAGGCCGGCTCGCAGCCTAGGCGAGCCTTTGCACGCTTGCGCCCAGCCCAGTGAGCTTCTGCTCGAGGGCTTCATAGCCGCGGTCAAGGTGATAAATGCGGTCGATAAGCGTTTCCCCCTCCGCAACCAACCCCGCAATCACAAGGCTCGCCGACGCACGCAAATCCGTCGCCATGACCGCGGCCCCTTGCAGCTTGTCCACTCCCCTGACAATCGCAGTATTGCCCTGGATGGAGATGTCTGCGCCCAGCCTTTGCAACTCGAGCGCATGCATGAACCGGTTCTCAAAAATATTCTCGGTGATCACGGAGGTGCCAAGCGCAACCGCATCCAGCGCCATGAACTGGGCTTGCATATCCGTGGCGAATCCGGGGTAGGGTGCCGTTCGAAGGTCCACCGCACACGCCCGTCCGGACATTTCAAAATCGATCACATCCCCTGCACACTGGATTTTTGCGCCAGCCTCCCGGAACTTTCCCAGCGTGGCATCCAGGGTGGCGGGCGCAGCGCCGATGATCCTGATCCTGCCGCCGCTCGCTGCTGCCGCCGCCAGATAGGTTCCAGTCTCGATGCGGTCAGGCATGACCGGATAGTTCGCTCCCGAAAGGCTGCTGACACCCTCGATCCGGATCGTGTCCGTCCCAGCCCCCTCAATCCTGGCGCCCATTGCAATGAGGCAATTGGCCAGATCCACGACCTCGGGCTCCCTGGCGGCGTTTTCGAGGACGGTTGTCCCATCGGCGAGCGCGGCGGCCATCATCAGGTTTTCCGTGCCGGTAACGGTGACCAGGTCCATCACTATTCTTGCGCCGGTCAGCTTTGAGGCCTCAGCGTGGATGTACCCGTGGTCCACCGACAATCGGACGCCCATGGCGGCCAGCCCCTTTAGATGCTGGTCAACCGGGCGTTGGCCGATGGCGCATCCGCCGGGCAGTGAAACCTTGGCGCGACCGCATCGCGCCACAAGCGGACCAAGCACCAGGATGGAGGCACGCATGGTGCGCACCAGGTCGTAAGGCGCGACTGGTTCGCGGATGACGTCTGCCTGAAGCGTCATCCGACCGCCCGCCCCCCGTTCAATTCGGACCCCCATCTGGGCGAGCAGCTTCGCCATGGTGGAGACATCCATGAGATGCGGGACGTTTTCAAGCTCCAGCGGCCCCGCTGCCAGCAACGAAGCGCACATGATCGGGAGGGCTGCATTCTTCGCGCCCGAGATCCGCACCTCGCCTTGCAGCGGCCGCCCGCCCCGGATCAAAAGCTTGTTCACTTGCCGTCCGGCCACTCGTCAGGGGCAAGCGTGCGCATTGAAAGCGCGTGAATTTCCTGCCGCATGCGGTCCCCGAGCGCCGCGTACACCAGCTGGTGCCGCTGTACCCGGCTCTTGCCGGCAAACGCCGCACTGACGACTACAGCCTCGAAGTGCTGGCCATCGCCCGCAACTTCAAGATGCTCGCAAACCAGTCCGGAACTGATGCCCTGCTTTACGCTTTCTGGCGTGACCATCGTTAACCTGTAAAAAATTGGATAGCGGCTTCGAGAGGGCTGCCTCAATGGCGGAGTTTATACCCCGTCCGCAGCATGGCGAGAGTGATGGCCGACAGAATTGCAAAGCAGGCCGCAACCACGACAAGGCTGGTCTCTGGTGCAACGTCCGATGCCCCGAAAAAGCCGTACCTGAACCCGTCAATCATGTAGAAAAACGGGTTGAAGTGCGAAAGCGTTTGCCAGAAGGGCGGCAGGGTGTGAATCGAGTAGAAGACGCCCGAAAGGAAGGTGAGCGGCATGATGATGAAGTTCTGAAACGCCGCCAGCTGGTCGAACTTGTCGGCCCAGATTCCTGCAATCAGACCCAGGGTGCCGAGTATCGCGCTGCCGAGCAGCGCAAACGCCGCCAGCCACAGAGGCGCCCGCACGGAAAGTTCGACAAACCATACGGTAACCGCGAATACCCCGAACCCGACTATCAGGCCGCGGGCAACCGCTGCAAGCACGTAGGCGCTGAAGAATTCAAAATACGAGATCGGCGGCAAAAGCATGAAAACGACGTTGCCGGTCACCTTGGACTGGATCAGGCTGGACGAGCTGTTGGCGAAAGCATTCTGGAGGACACTCATCATCACCAGGCCAGGCACCAGGAATGCGCTGTAAGTGACGTTCTCGTACACGGCAACCCTCCCGTCGAGCGCATGGGCAAAGATGAGCAGGTACAGGATCGAGGTCATGATGGGTGCCGCCACCGTCTGGAATGCGACCTTCCAGAAGCGCAGCAGCTCCTTGTAGAACAATGTCCGGAAGCGCGTCATTCGGTTCTGCTCATGATTCGCAGGAACACTTCCTCTAGGTCGGGGGGCTGGAGTTCGAACTCCTTGATCGCAATGCCCGCTTCGCGCAGGCGCGCAAGCACGCCCTCAATCTCGGAAAAATCGGCAAGCTTGATCGTGTAAAGATCCTCTGAATGCGACATCAGCCCGCCAAGCAGCCCTTCCGGAATCACCTCCCGATCCAGGCGCAGCTTGAGGTGCAATTCAGAAAAGGTCTCGAGCAGGTTCTTGGTCGAGTCGAGCGCCACCACCTGGCCGGCCTTGAGCATCGCGATACGCCCGCAGAGCATTTCGGCCTCTTCGAGGTAGTGCGTGGTCAGCACGATCGTGTGGCCTTCCCTGTTCAGGCTGCCAACAAACTTCCACAGGCTTTGTCGCAACTCGACGTCAACACCGGCGGTCGGCTCATCGAGGACTATCACGGGCGGCTTGTGCACCAGCGCCTGGGCGACAAGTACCCGCCTCTTCATTCCCCCGGAAAGGGCGCGCATGTTTGCGTCCGCCTTCGCGGTGAGATCGAGGTTGTGCATGATTTCATCGATCCAGGCGGAATTGTTGCGAATCCCGAAATACCCGGACTGAAGTTCGAGCGCCTCGCGAACCGTGAAGAAGGGGTCAAACACGAGCTCCTGGGGCACGACGCCAAGCAGGCTGCGCGCATTGCGGTAGTCGGCGACCACATCGGCACCCATGACCTCTACCGACCCGGAGTCAGCGCGAGCGAGTCCCGCAACCACGCTTATCAGGGTGGTCTTGCCGGCCCCGTTCGGCCCAAGCAGCCCGAAGATCTCTCCCTGCTCGATCTCAAGGCTGACCCCGCCGAGCGCCTGCAGGGCGCCATAGCTCTTGTATACGTCCCGGATTCGGATTGCGGAGGGCATGGCGTGCGAAGGGGCCCCGTGCGCCAAGAACAGGCGCCTGAAGCCCTATTGTTATTGTGAGCTGCCGGACACCGGCAGAAGCTCCTGAACGCCGTACAGCTGGGCAAGCGTCTCAAGCCCCTTGGGCAGATTGGCGACAGTCAGGTCACGACCGCCCGAGCGCCCCTCTCGAAGCCATGCGAAGGTTGCGGCCAGCAACGACGAGTCCAACTCGGACACTTCACCCAAGTCGATCACCGATGCACCACCACGGACTTCAGCCAGCCCCTCGTCCAGCACCTCTGTCACGTTTTTCAAGGTAACCGCACCCACCACCAACATGCGACCGCCTTCACGCCGAATCACTTTTTCTCCACCTTAGGCGCCGGCCCCTTGTTCTTCGCTGCCAACCCCTTGATGAGGCCGTCTATCCCGTTTGCCCGGATCTCGTTCGCAAATTCGGTCCGATAGTTGGCGACCAGGCTTACTCCACCGACCCGCACGTCATAGGCTTTCCAGCCGGACGGGGTCTTTTCCATATCGTAGTCCAATGTCACCGGCTCACGCCCGCCCTGGGCAATCCTGACCTGAACAGTCACATCTGTATCCGTAGGTTTCGCTCGAAGCGGACGGAAGTCGAACTTCTGCTCACGATAGACTGAAAGTGCGCTTGAGTAGGTGCGCACGAGCAGTGTCTTGAACTCTTCCGTGAGCTGCTTTTTCTGGTCCGGGGTCGACTTGTCCCAGTTGGTGGCAACCGCAAGACGCGTCATGGCGGAAAAGTTGAAGTGCGGCAGCACCTTTGCCTCAACCAGATCGACAATCTTCTTCTGGTTACCCGACTGAATATCCTTGTCCTTGCCGATGATCTCGATCACCTCGAGGGTGACGGTCTTGACCAACACATCAGGAAGCACATCCTGTGCAATCGCTGCGAACGAGAACAAAATACCCGCAACAGTCGCACCGAATGCGACCCACATCCTGCTACCTTGCATCGACATTCTTCAACCCCTCTCCGGCCGAGGCAGAAAGCATAGCCGAGCCGCTCTCCGACGCAGCGGCGGGAGCATCCAACGCTGCTTGCTTGAACTCCGGTTCCGCCGGAACCGAAGACTCGCTCACTGGCTGTTCAGCAGGGTTGGCGCGAGCCGACGTGCGTGGCGGACTCCCGTCATAGATCAGGTTGCGCCGACGCTGGAGATACGCATCTCTTTCGAAGACATACTTATCCAGCGCCGCCTCCTCTAGGATGCGGCTTGCATCCAGCAGGTCTGCGCGCATGCCTATCACGCGCGTCAGGGTCATCGCGTTCCGGGCCGCGACCGGCGCATGGTTTCGAACCGGGTCAACACGGATATCCAAAAGTCTGCCGACGGAATCCCTGGCGGTACTTGAGCCAAACAGAGGCCAGACGAAATACGGACCGTCACCCACGCCCCACCTGCCGAACGTCTGTCCGAAATCTTCGTTGTGCTTTTCGAACCCCATTTCCGAAGCCCAGTCCAGCACGCCCAATCCGCCGATCGTGGTGTTCACCGCAAACCGCATCCCATCGGTTGCCGCGTCGATCACCTTGCCCTGGAGCAGATTGTTGACCGAAATGAAGATGTCCGCGATGTTGGAAAAGAAATTCCTGACCCCGCTCTGGACAATCTGCGGCAGCGCGTCCTTGTAGGCCTTGGAAACAGGCTTGAGCACCGACTCGTCTATCGCCTGGTTGAAGCCATAGATCGACCGGTTGAACCCTTCAAACGGGTCGCGGGAGTCCCCGCCGGTCGTCGCACACCCGGTCGAGAACCCCAAGAGCACGATAGCCGACAGGAGTCCGCATCGGCTGCGGAAGGAACGTTTTGATTGGGTCACTTGGCTTCCTTGCTGTCTTTGCCGCTTTCCTGAGCCTTGCTGAACATGAATTGGCTGATCAGGTTTTCAAGCACCACCGCAGACTGCGTAAGCTTGACCCTGTCGCCACTCTTAAGCATTGCGGAATCCCCCCCCGCTTCGAGGCCAACGTATTGCTCCCCCAGCAGCCCCGACGTAAGAATCTTCGCCGAGGTGTCTCGCGGAAACTTGAACTGGCCCTCAATGTTCATCGTGACGGCCGCCTCATAACTCTCATTGTCGAAACGAACGTCTGCGACCCGACCAACAACCACCCCGGCGCTCTTGATCGGGGCGCGAACCTTCAGGCCGCCAATGTTAGCAAACTTGGCCTGCACCTGATATACCTCGGAAGTCGAAAAAGACGCCAGATTTCCGACCTTTAGGGCAAGAAACAGCAACGCCGCCAGTCCCATGGCGACCAAGGCGCCAACCCAAAGGTCGATCGTTGAGCGGTTCATTTTCCGTTTCCTCCAGTAAACATGAGCGCGGTAAGCACAAAATCCAGCGCCAGAATTGCCAGTGACGAAGTGACCACGGTACGGGTGGTCGCCCGGGATACGCCTTCCGCGGTCGGCGGCGCGTCGTATCCTTCAAATACTGCAATCCAGGTAACGGCGATCCCGAAGACCACGCTCTTGATCACTCCGTTCAGGATGTCCTGCCGCACGTCAACAGCCGCCTGCATCTGCGACCAGAACGCACCCTGATCCACGCCAATCAGATGCACGCCCACGAGGTACCCGCCGAAAATCCCTGCCGCCGAGAACAGCGCCGCCAGAAGAGGCATGGAAATCACCCCGGCCCAGAATCGGGGGGCTACAACCCTCGCAATCGGGTCCACCGCCATCATTTCCATGGCGGAAATCTGCTCGGTCGCCTTCATCAGCCCGATTTCAGCGGTTATCGCGCTACCCGCACGGCTTGCGAAAAGCAGCCCGGCGACAACCGGCCCGAGTTCGCGAACCAGCGACAAGGCCACCAGCACACCGAGCGCCTCGGACGACCCGTAGCGCTGCAGCGTATCGTACCCCTGCAACCCGAGGACCATCCCGACAAACAGGCCGGATACGAGAATGATGATCAGGGACAGCACACCCGTAAAGTAGATCTCCCGGACCGTCAGGCGAAACCGCCTGAGCGCAGTGCCGGAATGGAGCAGCATGTAGACAAAGAAGCGGCTCGCGAAACCCAGCCTCCAGAGCTTGTCTGTGACCGTCCGGCCCAGGGCCTGCAGCAAATTGGCGACTTTACTCATCAGGCAGCAGCCCTCCCGTCAAGCTCAGCAAGGTAGTCCTGCGCCGGATAGTGAAATGCGACAGGCCCGTCGGCCTCACCGTTTACGAACTGCCGCACGAAGGGCTGCCCGGAACGGCGCACTTCGTCTGCCGTTCCTTCGGCAACGATGCGTCCCTCGGACACGAAATAGACGTAATCCACGATATGCAGCGATTCCTGAACGTCGTGCGTGACGATAATCGAGGTTGCCCCGAGAGAGTCGTTCAGTTTCCGGATCAACCGGGCAATGACACCGAGCGATATGGGGTCCAGACCGGCAAAAGGTTCGTCGTACATCATGAGCATGGGATCCAGAGCCACCGCCCGGGCCAGCGCGACGCGCCTGGCCATGCCGCCGGACAGTTCGGAAGGCATCAGGCCGGACGCACCCCTGAGTCCGACAGCGTCAAGCTTCATCATTACGAGGTCATGGATCAGGGTTTCAGGGAGGTTTGTATGCTCACGCATCTGGAACGCCACGTTATCGA
>Ga0214919_10005636_pt1 | contig 17619 bp, 12 predicted proteins | sample LL1503_MetaG_FD_177994 | JGI IMG/M metagenome (GOLD analysis project Ga0214919, IMG submission 177994) | Freshwater microbial communities from Lake Lanier, Atlanta, Georgia, United States - LL-1503 | ecosystem: Environmental > Aquatic > Freshwater > Lake | place: USA: Georgia | collected...
GAAAATGGGGATTGCCTTCAAACGCACCTATAAGTTTTATCAACGCTGCACCAAATATAAGCACACCATATTTATGGGTAGATGCTTATAGTCCTTCTTATATATCTACAACTGTTACAAGTGATGGATTGACTCGTGTAGATACTGCGTTTGATAGATCTGGCAATGGAAGAAATTTTAAAATAGATACAACATATTCAAATGTTTTTTATAACCGTGTATCTACTATGAATCAGTTTAATTCTCTTTATTTTTCAACAGGTTTAACATATAATGGTCTTTTAATTAATTCAAACCCTTTGTATACATTTTCAACAAATAGTTTTTCTTGGTTTATGGTGTATAATCAAATATCGACGCCAACCGGTTCATCAAGAGTTTTTTATGCAAATAAAGGTTTAGCAAATAATGAAAATGATACATTTAGTTATCAATTGGCAAATATAGCTGGTACACCAACTCAAGCAACACCATACTACGTTCGAGGAACTTATCAGGGGGCTGGAGCGAATATAAATAGAGGTTCTAACTATTTAACAAGTGTTGTTGTAAATAATGGACCAGCATATGATACTGTGCTACCAAGTACATTTAATGTATATCAAAACTTTGGTTCTGGACCTACTTTAACATCCAATATTGAATATGCTGCGCCTTCTACAGTAAATATTAACTTTTTCGGTATTGGCTCCGCTTCTAATGCTATAACTACAGGATTTAATGGTTTAATATCAGAAATTATATTATACAATCGTTCTTTATCAAATGCTGAACGACAAACTATTGAAACGTATTTACTCAATAAATGGAACATATCAACGTTAGTATCAAATGTCCCTGTTACACGAGGATTAAACTTATGGCTAGATGCGTATGATCCAGCTACACTAATTTTTAGCACAAACACAAACTTAGTATCACAATGGCGTGATAAATCAGTATCAACGCTACATTTTAGTAATGCTTTAACAGATACTGCTTCAAAACCTCCTTTATATACAAGAAATCCTACCAATAATTTACCAGGATTATTATTTAGTAATAGTGCACCAACAACAGCATATTATACAAATTTATACAATTGTAATTTTAATTATCCAAGAACAACAGAAGCAACATTATTTGTAACATATGCAAATGCTACGAGTGCTGGGTTTTATGGCCCTTTATTTACAGTATTATCCAATAGTGAAGTATTTTATAATTCGGCAAATGGGTTTGGTTTAGAAATTACAAATAGTGATAACTCTATTAGTGTTCTTCGTTCTTCAATAAGAATTTATTCATCAGGCATAGCAAATACTGTGAATACTCCAACACTTGCTAGCGTTGTATTTAATAGTAGTTTTTCGACAACAGTTATAGCAGATATTCCACAAAACAATTTTGGTGTTGGTAGAAATGGTATGATAGGTATTACTCAAATAAGCAGTTTTATATCTACAAATTCTAATTTAACAGTAAGTACACTTAATTTTAATGTAAATCAAGCTGTTTTAGGAACACGAGGTCCTGGAACTACAGGAGATGCCCAATGGTATTATGCTGGATATATTCATGAAGTATTGTTGTATAACAGAACTCTCTCATTTGTTGAACGTCAACAAGTAGAAAGTTATTTATTGTCTAAATGGTACATTTAGATTCTAACACTTCTACTCTTTGTTGCAAATCCTTAATAGTCTCAATCAACAAAGGAATAATCTTTGTATAAGCAACAGTTAGCATATTATTATTTGTACTAACTATTGCTTCAGGCATAACCTTATAAACTTCTTGCGCAATGACACCAATATCATGGCTCCCATCCTTTTGCCAATCAAATCGCACACCTCGTATTTGCTTCAACATGTCTCCCGCATTTGTTAGAGTGCTAATATTTTTCTTATATCTCTGATCTGATACTGAGAAGAAGTTCTGAGCAGTCATATTACCATTAACATCTAATGAAGCATTTTCTACAGAATTCTGTTGGAAAGAAAAACTATTGTTACCAAGTACATTTAGTGAAGCGGCTCCACCCATTGTCAAATTACTAACGTAATTCCATTGACTAGTTCCAGATAAATCCATACACTCTAAATATGTATATGGCCTAGCACCATAAGGAAGACTCAAAGTCCCTTGTTGGTTCAAAGTCATTATAGTGGAATTTGCAGCATAAAAATTCATAGCAATTGTTGTAGGGCTTGAAGTATTATTTAAAATTATAGCAGTACTTCCTGATGATATTGTAGTTACACCACCAGAGGCACTAGAGCCACCAACAAATAGATTGCCGTTTTGAAAAAGACTTACGTTAGAAAGGTTCAATGGGCTTAATACTTGTATAGGACTAGTATCGTAATTACTAATAAAATTAACATTTATTTGTTTCTTATTATAATCTACCATTTGTTGTAATTGATTAACAGCAGTTTGTAAACCAGATGTTGTATTTAATCCTGATGAATTTGTGATAGTATTATTCAAATCTACAATATTCAATAAAAAATTCTTTATTTGAAGAGTATCTGGAGTTCCTTTTAAATTTATACTGTCCATGTGTTTCCTACTAAAATATAGTTTAATATTCTTTTAGATTAACATGTCTTCCTCCTATTCTACAATTACTAGTAATGTAAATTTGTTATTAGTGAATTCATCTACTATCACCAATTTTGCGCCATATATTGCTTATATATCAAGTGTTAGTATCCCCGGAAGAATAGCAACTGTTCGTGATGCTGTCGGTTTAGTATCATCGCCAGGCAGACTCATAATTGTTTCCACTTTGAAGGGTGTTATTTTTTCAGATGGTACTAGCTCAATAAGCATTTCTCAACCATTTGGTTATGTAACGTTGAGTTCTCGTGATAAAAATACATGGGATATTATTAATACATTTGCTTTCCCACAACCATCACCAGTATCTTATGTATCGAGTGTATATGCGACTGCAAGTATCAACGCGAATTCTATCGTTGCTCGTTCTTATATTTCAACAACGAATTTAACGGTTGATTCTATTTCATCTATAAATATTAGAGCATCAACAATCTCAACGGGAGTATTGTTAGCAAATAGAATTTCAACAAATTCTCTGTTTTCTTTTAATTCTCTTTTAACAAATATTTCTTCTCAAACTATTTCTACAACAAATTTATTTGCTTCTCTATTATCAACCAATCGTCTAAAAACAAATGATATTGGCACAAGTACTGTAACATTTAATAGTGGAGTCCAGAATTCTGTGTTATCTCTTTCTAATGACGGACAAGCACTATTAATTAATGGAATTCCAACTGGTACGTATAAATCTATTAGTAGTGCCACTACAAATCTCAATATGAATAATTTTAGTATTTCGAATGTGGATAATATTAATACAGCAAATTTAGCTGTTACAAATGTAGTTGCTACAAATTTAACTGCTACAACTTTAGTTGCTACAAATATGTTTACAAATTTAATAGATGTAAATAATATATCAACAAATAATATTAATACATCTACTTTAACATTGTATGATGCTTTTAATAATGAATATATATCTCCTATATTTGCGTCAAATAATAATATAATTATTAAGCCTAGTATTGTTTTAGTAGATTCAAATGATAATACTGGATTATTTGATTTATCAGGAAATTCCTTTTATATGTCTAAGGACTTATATCTAAATAAGTCATTAAGTATTGGAAACGTTGCATTTCCATCTTATATAAATTTAATGAATGGTAATATCTCAAATATAAATCAATTATCGTTTACTAATTTAACATCTAATATTACTTCGTTTAGTAATGGATTATCTATTCCAGCAACTATAGATTTGTCTAGTAATGAAATTATAAAGATATTACAAACTAGTACTATAACATCTGCTGCTACAAATATAGTTAATCCATTTTATTTTCAATTTAATAACAGAGCTGCAAACACTTTAACCTATAGTACATGGAGCCAAGCGTTAGCAAGCCAGCCAACCTTCTCTTTTAATAGTAATTTCTTTAAAATAAGTGGGGTTGCTAAATTTAATTTTAATTTTACTTCAGAAGTGAGCGTTCCATATCCCACTTATTTTGATCTTTCTAATGGGGCTATATCATTTTATTATACATTATATAACTCAACAAGAAGTTTAGAGTATATTGGACATACATTTACTTCACAATATCCGATAACTGTAATTCCATTTCCTAAGAATAGTAAAGTATATACATTTTCATATCAAGATACTTTTGATTTTTCTACTGACGGAACATCAAATGGAGATACTTATTATCTAAAATTGTATGCAAATTTTTCATTTCACACAACACCTGCATCTGCAGCATCTGATACTAATACTTTTACAACAGATAATCATACTGTAACTTTTCAACCAGTACAAGCCACTTTACTTGGGTAGCCGTCGCAATATAGCCACCTTAAAACCAATTCAATTATAGGAGCAAGGAACTATGAGTTCAACAAATTATTATAAACCATACACATCTGATTCAGAGTCAGGTTCTGAAGATACATCAGATAATGAATCAGTCGCATCATTCAGCAATTCAGCACCAAATTTCGCAACATTCGCACAGCAACTATTAATGATGAAGCCAACTCTTGCTGGCCCAGCAGTACTAGAGCCGAACATACAAGTGCTTTTACAAGAAAAACGAAAGTTTGCTTTATACAATAATCCTGCCGATGATATATTATCTGGCATATCTACATCTACACTTTACGTACCAGATGTTTCATCCAATTTGCTTAAAGCTACAATAACACAAGTTACAAGTATTATTAATGTAGATTCACAAGATCGTGATAAACAAGTATATCCGCAGCCAACGAATCTACAATTACGGCTTCCGAGAGTCTATAGGAATATTGTAAATTTTCAAATCGTACAAATTAAACTTCTATCTGCTTTCTACTACTTTCGTAAATCAAAGAATAACATTACAATATCAATTAATGAACAAAATAGGTTTTTAGATTATAACAGTAATGTTGTAACTGGTTCTAATATTACTGATTCTAATTATCCTAAAAAACTTAACATTGATACAAATACAATTCGTGAAGGTACCTATGACATTAATACATTAATAAATGAACTTACAATTCAATTAAATATTACACCTATTTTCTACGATTTTGTGGATGGCTTTAATCAGTTTGTACCATTATTTGCTTCTAGTGGAGATTTATCTGTGAGTTTTAATTTACCTGGTGATTATTTTTATGATAGTTTAGTAAATCAATACATTGTGAATCCTAGTATAGAGCAAATTGTTACAAAGTATTTCAAAAAAAGACTTGCGGGCCAGACATCTTATACAATTGATAATTTCAAAATTGCGTATTATTATCCAGTGTTAAAAGAAGCACTGCTTGATAACAATTATACTGGAGCTGCTATTAATTTTAGAAATGCTAACTCAGCATATTTACTAAGTGGTGAAACACCTTATACAAGATGTATCTACTACTTCCAAGGATTATCAGACCAATATGTATTAAGTGTTATTCAAGCAAATATTACTACATTAGATTCTTATCGTTTAGCACATACTTTTCGTTATACTCTTATTAATAAATATAATGTAGCATATGACACTTTCAATAATCATATTAGTATTACTACACCATCATTAAATACAAGTTTAGTAAATCTTATTAATTACAAGCAATCAAATTATTACGTTCAACAATTCACACAATATGGTATTACATCCAATCAATATGATGCATTATTTACACAAAATACTCTATTACTAGCTGTATTAACAGATATGTATAACTATTTACAGTCAAATTTTGCGGTCCAGTTTGGCGTTGAATACAATAGTTTTACTCTTGATTATTTTGGCAACATGTCTAATTACATTTATTTAAGAAGTGGTTTAAACGCGAATGTAAGTTCTAATTATGATATAAATGTTATTACAAAAAATATAACACCATTAAGTAATAATATAATATCATATTATCAAACACCACCAAAATATGAGTGGCCTAATTTATATTCAAACCCTTCATCAAATTTCTCAAATGGTACAAATATATCAAATTATACTGGTAATCCTTATAATTTACAAACAGATGTTCCAGAAGAATATCATAACTTGATTGATTTGACTGAAACTATTTATAACTCTAGATTACTCAATCACGCCGATGCGGTCGTGAATATCAATCCAGCATCTTATACTGTTTTTAGATTTAAATCCTCATATCGTCAGACTCTACAAGTAGAAACTTTACCTAGACCAACGAAATATAGATATCCAGAATATAATGTCGCAAACTATGATTTATCTCATAGTACCTTGTTTGATAATTCTTACAATTTTATTTATAATTCTAGCAACGCAAATTTAGCAAATCCAAATATCACTATAGTATCTTTACCAGGATTTGATTCTATAGCACAGTCTAATTTTAATATAAATCTTTCGAATTCATATGCGCTTTGGAGCAATACTTACGCAAGTATTTCTCTTACACAACCTTCTGATTATTATAGTTTTGTACCACCGCTACCAGATTCATCCAATTCTATTGCTTATAAATACAATATTACTCTAAATATATCAGCATACCCACAAGGCTCTAATTTTACAGGCCCATTAGATGTATTCTTGTACAAAGATATTGGCGCATTCTATGCTGATATTAGTCAATTCCGTAATGAACCTCCATTTAATTACATTTCATCCAATTTAATACCAATATCAAATACAAGTGTAGATATCTCTTTTCCATCTTATCAGGTTCCTACAAGTAATCAAATATTCTATGTTATTGTACGAGCGGATGAGCTTGCTCCACCCACAATAAACTATGTAATTACTCCTTATTTTACATCATCGAATTATATAGTTCTGTCAAACAGTCTTGTCGGTTTCAACCCAAATCTAAATCCTCAGAGTCAGTTGACAAACTTTTTATATGCTCGTTCATATGATGTTGATTATTTACATCTACCTTCTGGCTCTAACCTTTACCAGAAGAATCCAGTTTCAAATATCTTATTTCCTGATATTTCCTATAATGATGTTCCTATGGGATATGATACAAATGGTGTATCAACAGATTTAACTCATTATATTGGATATGTAAGAGACCAACCATTATCAAATGCTATTCCAAATACACTACTATATGCCGACCCTATGTCGCAGTATATTTTTAGATTACAAGCTGGCTATAATTCTACAACACAAACATATTTCTATCCAAATACAACAAACAAACTATTTACACCTCAATTAATATCAAATTATAATCCTACTACACCAGTTCAAAGACAGTTTTCACAAGTTCATTATTACGCGAATTCTTATTTACCAAATTCTAGTAATCAACTGCCACTTGAATCAAACTTTATTACTTCTTATTCTGCACCTTATAATTCAAACCTATTCTCTAACACCTTAACAGGTTACAATTTTGATTTATCTGGCAATTTACAAATAGCAAATGGTATTTATGGACTATCATTAATACCAGGACAAGGCACATGGGATATTCAGAAATACATGTTCAAATCTATATTTAGTCAATCAAACTGGAGCCAGTCGAATTCTAACAATTATACAAGCGACCCAAATCTAAACATAAAATATTTAGGTATATTTTATAGTTGTGTTGTGAAAAATAAAGAAATAGCAACTATTAATTTATCAAATGCAATTGCTACTTTAAGATTTTCTGGTTCATCGTTATATAATAGTTCTAATACAGATTATGGATTTGGATCAGAAGGTGGGACGTACTATGAATTTACTCGTGATATATCTTTTAGGAATGGTTATTATTCTTATTTATATGGATTTACTGAGAATGCTGCGTCTATAACTAACGACTATAATAATGGATATACTGTATTAGCATTTGATTCGAACTACCATGTAGTCCCTTTTATTGGAATAACTGGTTCTCTTGTGCCATACCCATATTATTCTGACGCAGTCGCTTCGAACGCCTATTTGGATGGAACTCCATCTCCAACTGGCGCAAACCTAATAGTTCCTAAAATTAAACTAACACCTGACAGTAATAGAGCGCCTCCAAATGGCTATGACCAAACGCAAGCACAATACCAGCAATCAATGCCAATTGGAACTACTTACCAAGCGTATGGCTCGAATCTTCCAATAATTCAATCGCAGATGTACACTTATTCAAATCTTAATATAAATACTGATAGAATAATAATGGATATTTCTGGTTACATGTTAACCCAAGGAAATGAATTTAGATTATATAAATATGACGCTACATCCAATAGACAATTCTATTTTGTTAATTCCTTTACACCAGATGAAATATTTTCATATGATTCAAATATAACTCTAGTGAATGTAGCAGCAAATGAATATGAATATGCGTTTTTAGGATTATCAAATGTATATGCGAATGATTACAGTCTAGTAATTAATACGTATAATCCAGTATCACAAGTAATAGAAAGAAAACAGAATATATTTTTTGGTGATGAATTTGCTGAACCAACTATTATATCAGTTAATTTCCCAAGTTTTACATATAATAATTTTGGAGGATATACTATTTCTACTAGGGATGAATCGAATAATATAAACGCCGTACTAGGAGTAAAAGAAGGATATAGTAATATTTCTTATAATTATAATGATTCAAATATAGAAAAAACACTTGTATTATCCTCAAATGCACTTTTAAGTCCTCCAGATCCAGCAAATTATTTATATTATAAGACTTATCAAAGTCCAAAAGAAAATCTTGGAAGATTTTATGTGTCTATTTATTTAAGTAATCAAGGATTTACTGATTTGTATTATATAGAACCAAATTTAGCATTCAAACAGAATGGAACTCTTTCACAAATAAACAAAAATCTTTGTGCTATAATTTCATCATCAAATAGTGGTAATAGTAATGCTGGCGATGGTACTTTCGCAAAAATAACAGCAATACAGTTCTCACCAGGTCAAGAATTCGATCAACTTGCCTTAACAAGAGTGCCAATTCAAGATATTATCTATGGATTTAAAAATACTACTAGAAATGCTTTTTATCAACTTACAACACTTACACCTACTAGTCTCCCATACGACTATATTCAATCCGTCCAAACATGTAGCTCAAATATTCCTACAAACGTTTATGAAATGGAAGCAGGATATTCTGGCGGGCTATGGTTCTCAGATTTATCAGGGCAGATTTATGGTAATCGTTTTATAAGTATAGATGGAATCGCAAATACTTTACAATATGCTTGGCAACTATTCTATCCAACTCAACGTGTCATATATAATAATATATCAAGACAAGTAAATCTCATGCCAGATTTATCTGGATTAGAATATCCAGAGCTGTTCCATACTCAACTCTTTTTCTATAAAGATCAAGCAACCTATCAAGAAGATTTATCCCAACCCAATACATGTCCATGGGGCAATGAATCAAATTTCTACATTAGTGACACACAATTCTCAGGATACAATTTTAACGCATATTCAACATTAATACCGTTAGAAAATAAAACAACAGAATATTATTTGGCACTAAGAAACTATTCACCAACAGAAAAATCGCAAGTGTATATGAGATTTTCTTTACCAAATCGCTATGATTATGGTTATGCTAGTTTCCAAGATATATCAAATGAAATGGTATTAGTTAGTACTGTAACTAGTAACTTTAATCCAAATTATGCGAGTAATCTAAAGTCTTTCAATAGCAACTTTATATTTGCTTCTAAAGTTTTTGGTAGTAATACTGTACCAGGATTTTATGGAGTTACATTATCAAATGTAACAGGGTTTGGAGATTTTATGAATTATTATATAAATTCCTATAATACTTATCAATCAAATATTCAAGTCATTAATAATATAACAACTTATGTAAATTCTAATATGTCTAATTTCATATCCTACGATTTACAATATATTATACCCCAAACCGCTACAAATCGTCAAAACTATACGGACCCACTATTATTTTCCATATTGTGGAAAACAACATTGCCTCTTCAGTTTGTAAATCTAGACGATAATTGGGGTCTAGGTTGGAATTTAGGTTATAGTAAAGTTGACACCCCATATGATTTGATTCAAACAGCCCAGTCTTTTTTCAAAATTCTCGATGACTATATTGTATTACGACTCAATAATGAGTTTGATGTAAATCGTGTTGATACTTCTGCAAAAGAAAACTTGTCGGCGACACATGAATCAACGGGATCTACAAAGGCATATTATGGTAAGTTGTTGTTAGCTCCATTTGGTTCTTACGCACAAACAATGGTAATGAATCCTATTGCATTTAATCCTCCATTAGGAAGACTAGATAAATTAACATTTACATGGTATGATACCACAAATACTGTAATTGATAACTCAGATTGTGAATGGAATGCAGTAGTCCAAATGGTAGAAAACATTGATATTGTTTCAACAATATTTAATCCTCCAATTTTAAATCCTAGATAGTAGATGGATCTATACCCAACAGAAGGAGTTTATCCTTTACAAAATGAAGGCCCAAAAGATTTTTTCCCACCCGTGTGTAATCAGTTTCACTTTGACCCTACACAAGTTATAAAGCATCAGTTACCAGAGCAGAAATATAGCATACCTCTGCCACTTGACCCTCGCCCTTGGACAAAAATATGCTTAGAATATGTCAATTCTGCTACAAATGAGCCAGCACCTAATATTGACCCTAACATCGCATTTCCGGCTGGTGGATTTTTTCAAGACCCTAACAGATATCTAGCATCTATCGATTCTGAATCTCAACTTCGCAGATTAGACCAGCCTTTAAGAAAATGCGATGCTGGTAAGTATGCCGCAAACGAAAATGGTGATATGTTTAACAATAGAATATTAGTTCCTAGTATTCAGTCTAAATTTACTCATATTCCAGAAATAGCTATGCCAAAAACTTTAATTAATATGGGACCTTATGCTTGCCGTGCCGAAGCCGATAAAATTAATATGGAAGTATCTGATAAACCATTCTTTAATGCAACAAAGCAAAACAGATATTATGTTAAATCTACTCTTCCTACAAATTTAAAAACATATCCAAACATCATGAATTAGATTTGGATAAAGCAATACTTAATATATAATTCGCAATCTCTTTCATATTCTTTGGTAACTTCAATGTAAATATCTTACCATCCAAAGGAATAAAACAACCAACGCTATCAATAGATTCTTCAAAAAATGTAGAGCCTATTGCTAACCTTAATAAATCACTACTTTCAAATCGAGTTCCTCCAATATTGTATAACATTTTATCAATTTGAAAATCAAAAATTTCTTGTAATCCATTTTCATTTTCAATACCTATAGAAGTTCCTAACAAATTCTTGTTACACAGCCATTCGCTAGTAGATTGTTCTATACAGCTTAAGAAAGTCTGAAATTCACTATCATCTAAATACTGCTTTAGTCTTGGTGCTCTGTACATAGCGACATTACGGCCTTCCGCTACTAATGTTAGAGCGCCAATTCTCCATATGTCAACGAGACAATCTTTCCACCCAATATTTAAATTAGTAACCCGTCTCCAACTTTCTAACACTTCTCCACGCCATTGGATTGGTACAACAAATCTAGAAGGACCAATTGTAAATTCATCAATATAATAATCATAAAACCGCAAAGGCCTTAGTTGCCCTCTTATTTTACCAAGAATTGTTGTTACAGTAACAATATCTTTTGGTTCCCATGAAATATTATTCTGTTTAGACCATCGTTCTAACATCTTATAATCAACATTTGGTAAGTCAGTTCCTTTGGGCAATCCTCCAAAACAACTTGTAACTAAAAATTGTATCGCATCTTTATGAATCGTCCAGAATTCAAAATCTTCTGAATAAATTCTTAAAGTAAAAATAAGTTTCTCTGCACTAGGGTCACGATATGGTATTTTAGCGATACTACAGAAATGTCGCTTCAACCATACACTTAGAAATCTTTGAAAATCTGGCATAGTTTCATTTGTAATCCATGAAGGTTTCTTCCAAAATAAATCACTTGGATATAATGAACTTACAATAAGTTTTTCATTATTGAACCAATCTAAATATTTATCTTCACGTAGCTTTTGAATATCTTCTGTATTCAAACATCCTAATATATCTTGTAGCCGTTTTCTAGTCTTCCCTAATTCAAAGTCACTTAGCATATATTTAGCAAGTCCATGATATAATAAAAGTGTGCTAGGGATTTCTCGAATAAATCGTGATAGATTTCGCTCATCATTTGTATAAGAAAATACTAGTTCTTTTCTAGCTCGAGTAACGGCAACATAGAATAATCTTCGCTCATTTACTATGTCTTCATTTTTCTTAGACGATGGAAATACATCATCATTCATATGAATAACAAATACATAATCCCATTCTAATCCTTTTGAAGCATGAACTGTTACTAAATCAATAGAATTTGTTTGTCCGCCAATAACATCTTCAATACCTATTTCAAAGATTCTATAACTTATATTTTTTAATATACATTCTTCTTCATATCTGTATAAATCACTATTCATACGACTCATAATAGCGATACTGGCATTTGGCTCTAACTTACGAATATTTAGTACTTGTTTAATAACCCAATTAGTTTCGTCAGTAAGTCTATAGAAAAAATGTACGTCAGGTTTTTTATGCTTTGGTGAATTTGCGACCATTGTATGTTTCCATGGTAAAGTAGGAATATTTTTCATAACAGCATTTGCTACTTGAATAATACTATCTGATGACCTATAATTAATATGAAGTTGATCGTCTACTAAATTTTTTAGAGACTTCTCAAGATTAATAATGAGTTGGACGTTGCTTCCTCGCCATGTATAAATATTTTGACAATCATCACCGACTACAATTAGTTTTGCGCCAGGTCTTAACATACGTTGAATCATTTTCATTTGAATATTATTAATATCTTGAAACTCATCAACAAAAATATAACGAATTTTAGAAACCCACTTACGGCCATCGTTTGTCGCTAACCACTTTTCTCCCATACTTATAAGTTCATCTACAAAATAAAGTGTTTGAATAGTCTTTGGAGAATATGTTTGTAAAAGATTTTTAGAAAGTCCATGAAATGTTCCCGCCCAAACTTCATTGTTTCCAATTAAATCAAAAAGTTTCTTTTTCATTTGCGAAGCAGAATTTCTTGAGAATGTTAAAAGAACAATTTTATTTGATTGAACATTATGTTTCTCAATTAAGTATGCTATTCTTGCTGTCAATGTCGTTGTTTTACCAGAGCCTGCTGAAGCAATAATTCTTTGATGAGTGTCTAATGGTCTTGTAATTGCTTTATATTGTTGATCGTTTACTTCTATCTCTTTTTTTGAAAATTTTAACATATGACCGCGTTTCTTACTATATTATACAACCTTCTAATCATTTAGATGGATTTAAATGATATCTTACAGACTATTATAGAATTTGATGAAAAGAAACCTTGGTCTATTATATTAACACAACTTATTTTTGATAGTTTCCGAAAGTTTTGTATAGATTATATTCAAGAACCTCGTGAAGTAATATGGGATTCATTATACGAATTATGTAAACAATATACTGATGAAGCATTTAAACAATACATTGATGAAGCATTTCAAGCAGAACATTACCAAGAATTTGATATGCAAGATTTATGTTTAGAATTTTTTAAATCATTCATAAATACTCTTAAAAGTGTAATTGAAGGTAACAATACAATTGAAGATAAGATTACCGATTTTTTAGATTATAATATATTTAAATACTTTGAAATTATCTTAATTGATAATACAGATTATTATTTTTTTCCAAAGACATTTGAAGATGAATTAAATCTTGAAATTTATGAAACTCTACGAATAAGATTACAGAATCCAACCGCTTCTATAGAAGTAAGTGGTGAATTAATGAATGACTCTATTGAAAATGTAGAAAAGATGAAAGCAAAAAGTGTAACACAAGCATTTGTAAAAAAGAGACATTCTAAAACTAAAAAAAGTTATGGTTCTCTTAGACAAGAGATTGCTTTTTCTAAAACAAGAAAACACAATTCTAAGTAGATGTTTCACTATTCTTCATCTAGTAGTCACGGCATTATTACAGATTCTGGTAAAAAAATAAAAACAACAAATGTACATGTGGAAAACGGGCAAGGTCTCATAAAAGTAAGTGTTGAAGATGAGAAAGGCGTACATTCCGATACTCGTCGCCTTACAAAGGATGAAATGAAGAACATAAAAGAGCATAGATTTATGCCAAAATTATTTACTAAAAATTTGACAAATGTTAAAAAACAGAAACTGCGTGGGAAAGTGAGTAAAACAGTTCGCAAGACTAAAAAGGTGAAAAAATGATAGAAGTATTATTAATACTATCATTCTTATTTTTAATATATGTTTTTTTCTATAAACAAACTACAAATGAATATACAATTACGCAGATTACATTTATTAATATGGGAAAACTTCAAGAATTGCTTTACGACAAGATACCAGTAGTAGTAAAAGATGCACCAGTACCACAATGTATTCAGCCAAGCACTTTATTAGCAACTCCAAGATTTTCTACAATTCTTGGTAATTATTTAACACAAAAAGAAGTGAATATACCAAATTCACCAGAATTTGAAAACTATATAGCGAATGAAACAGGGTTTCAAGTATTTAATGAACATTATTGGCATTCATATTTTTATACAAATGTTGTATCTCAGTATATATCAAAACTTAAATCAAAAATATGCTTTGGTTCTAGACCATTAAATTCTACAACTGCGATTTATACAATTATAATGCCTGTTATTGGCACCTACGTTTGTTCATTAATTAATAATGAATTTACAAAAGAATTACCTACAAATACAATTAAATCAATTGAAGAAGTAAATAAGAATATACAATATATTGATGTTATTTTAAAACCAAATACAATATTGATTCTTCCACCGCATTGGAATTATATTATGAATGAAAAAGAGCCATATAGTTATTATGGTATTATTGAATATCATGAACCAATTAGTTTATTAATGGATTATCTTACTAAAAAACAATAAAATTGTTTTAAAATTGTTTTTATCGTTTAGTAAAATGGATACTATGGATGATATTAAAGCATCAATGAAATTAATTATTGAGCAGACGAACAATGTTCTTAAACATTCTACGAGTGCTTTTAAGAAAGCGAAAGAAAAACTATTAGTTTTAAATGATGTATCGATGAAACCTTCCGAACAAACAAAAAAATGGTTTTACGAAAGAAACATTTTAACAATGAATGTTCCGGCTTTCTTTGATTTGGTATTTCAAGAAGCCTCTGTACGAGGCGCGTTAGATTTTAATGCAAAGACAATAATGTTTAACAATACTGATGCTATTACATTTGGATTTGAGCCAGATACTCCAATTCCAATTTTAACATTCTTTGAAAATCTTCCAAAGTATTTCGAATAATACAATAGATGCCTTCCACTGTTAATGAACCTAAATGGACCCAGCGCTTTCCCGATGCTTTAATTTGCAACTACTATTTTTATTTATCTGTAGCAATTCTTATTGTAGCTCTTTTATCTATTGTTGCCCACGGATATATTATATTTACAATACCATCTAAATTCAAGGTCCCTGTTGTTGCGAGTCTATTACTTTCTCTAATACAGTTTGGCATTATATATTACATCTATCTTTTTGCTTATTTACTCTGCTCACGCACTCTTCTAGATAAGAAGAGTAATCAGTTTGCATAAATAACCAAAAATTGAAATATAATTTGTAAAATAGTAATTTTATAAACTAAATTCTAAACACTAAACATCTAATGGACGCTATGGAACTCAAGAAGACACCTACATTAACATCACGAAATCCTCGTAAGCAGTCGATTGATGTATTAGCACTAGAAGAAGAAGAGAAACAAACTCCCACACAGCCAGAGCCTCTACTGACCGACAACGAAGATAGGTTTGTAATCTTTCCTATTAAGCATGACGACCTTTGGAAGAAGTATAAGAACCACATTGCAGTTTTCTGGACCCCGGAGGAAATTGATTTGTCCAAGGATATGAAGGATTGGGAGAAACTTAATGACAACGAGCGTCACTTTATTAAGAATATTCTAGGATTCTTTGCTGGCTCAGATGGAATTGTTATGGAGAATCTAGCAACACGATTTACTCGTGATGTTCAGTGGCCTGAAGCAAAGTTCTTTTATGCGTGCCAGAATCTTATGGAGGCGATTCATTCAGAGACCTACTCACTTCTCATTGATACTTACATAACGGACAAGCAAGAGAAGCATGATATTCTTCACGCCATTCAGACAATCCCATGCGTACAAAAGAAGGCTGAGTGGGCAATGAATTGGATTGATAGTCCAGAAGCCGATTTTGCCACTCGTCTCATTGGATTTGCTGCGGTTGAAGGTATCTTCTTTAGTGGTGCATTCTGCGCAATCTTTTGGCTAAAGCAGCGAGGTCTAATGCCAGGACTAACACTGAGTAATGAGTTTATTGCTCGTGATGAAGGTCTTCATACCGATTTTGCGTGCGCTCTGTATGGCAGAATTGCGAATCGTCTAACAAAGCAGAAAGTTTATAAGATTATTCGTGAAGCTGTAAAGATTGAGAAGTTCTTTATTACAAAGAGTATTCCTTGCGAAATGATTGGTATGAACGCTAAACTCATGAGTCAGTATATTGAGTTTGTGGCAGACAGACTTCTACTACAGCTGGGGTATCCTAAGGCCTATAACGCACAGAATCCCTTTGACTTCATGGAGCGTATTAGCCTAGAGAACAAGGATAACTTCTTTGAAAAGCGTACTTCGACTTACGCTATGGCCGGCATTGGTAAAGACCAGAAAGAAATGTCTTTTAGCACTACAGCAGATTTCTAAATAAATTTTATAAGTAAAAATAAGTTAATGGTACCACCTATTCGTTGGTATTACATTTTTTCTACATGGATATTTTTATTATCTGCAGCATATCCTTTGCATAAAATATCAACGTATCCATTGAATGTTATTGCGTTACCAGGATGCTTTGAAATACTATTAAATCCGCACAAAGAACATTGGGTTAAAAATGTATATATACTTGCTCTACATATTCTTCCATTTTTATGGATTCCTTATAGTGTATCCGTAAAAAGCTTACAGTTTTCTATCATATCAGTGCTAGTATATTTGATATTTATTAGTATATTAGGTGAAAATGTAATTCATATTTATAGTGAATTATTAAATGAAAACCATCCAACACTAAAATCGTTTCTTGGTGATAGATTTGGTATAATATTATAAAGTATCTATAAATTCAAAACCATATTTATGAATCCCTTTTTCAACTCTGTCAGGATGATATACTGCGTTAATTAGCTCTTCTTTATACATATTATTCTTTTTTCTTGCTTGTAGCACAAGTCTTTCATAGTCTTTTATTTCTTCAATAATGGCATTATGAAATCTATAGTAGATAATATTTTGACTGATTGGTTGTTGTAAAGAATCCTTGTTTGTATATCTAGGTTTCTTTTGAAAATATTTAAAGTATAATTCATTCACAGCATCATTTAATGTAATACCATTTAAACTACAGCCTACATAACGATAGCGAATCTTGT
>Ga0214919_10005637_pt1 | contig 17619 bp, 17 predicted proteins | sample LL1503_MetaG_FD_177994 | JGI IMG/M metagenome (GOLD analysis project Ga0214919, IMG submission 177994) | Freshwater microbial communities from Lake Lanier, Atlanta, Georgia, United States - LL-1503 | ecosystem: Environmental > Aquatic > Freshwater > Lake | place: USA: Georgia | collected...
AATAAGCGTATCTAGCCAGACGCCTCCCTCTTTGAATGCGATCGCAGATGCATAAGCTCCCGGAAGGGATGCTCGGTAGTGAAGTGCGAATGGCAAGAGTGACATCTTCTCTTTCAATTCTTCATTTTGAGTGATGATGATTGCGCATTTGAGGCCAGCAATATTCCAACCTTTACTTGCTGCGGTAACGGTAATACATACGCTTTCAGCATCAGCGCCCAATGCAAGTGTTGGGATGAATTTCGAATCCTTATATGTCAATGGCGCGTGAATCTCATCGCTAATAATGATTACGTCATACTTCTTAGCAAGTGCGATGAAACGAAGTAACTCTTCTTTTGTATAGATTCGACCCAATGGATTGTGTGGGCTACAAATCATATGTACTTTGATTCCGCTGGCATAAGCACTTTCAATCTCTGGCCAATTCAGCTCCCAAGGATTATTTGAGCCTTCATCGCTTCCAGTACGAGTAAATGGAACATCAACTTTTTCCATACCAGTTTCTGTTAACCAGTTATAGAAATTTTGATATACGGGTGAATTTACAAGGACTTTATCGCCAGGTTTAGCTATAACGCGCAATATTTCAACGACTGCCACTCCAACATCTGTTCCAATTCGAACCTGAAGTGGATCAACTTTCCAATTCCAACGCTCTTGCGCAAATTGCGCAAAGGATGTTCCCATTTCAGGAATATTGCCAAGGTAACCGAGATCAGATGCTTCAACCATTTCATGGAGTAATTTTTTTATAGGCTCAGCTACCGGAAAATCCATTTCTGCAACTGGCAATGGCAAAACATCGCGAGCAAAGCCTGTCCACTTCTCACTCTTATGTTGAAGAAGTGATGCTAAATCTGGGGCTTTTACATCGAGGTCGCTCATGGTTTGAGAATACCTTCAATTGCAGCTTTCGGTCTATAACACAGGGCTATGCTTGACGCATGAGCAACCAAATTGAAACTGAAATTGATGTAACACTAACTGACCGCAATCGAATTACCGCCCTATTTAGAATAATTTTGGTAGTACCTGTAGCGATATTTGTTGCATCCTTTACATCAGATTTCTCTTCAACTGGTTGGTCGACTGCGGGTCTTTTAGTATTGCCTCCACTGCTTGCCCTTGTTGTTCGTGGTGTATATCCAAGTTATGCGCTCAGTCTCAATGAGTCTCTTCTTGGACTTCAAACACGAGTCGATGCTTATTTATTTCTGCTCACCGATGAATATCCATCAATTGAAGAGAATGACATTGTCAGCATTACATTTCCAGAGGTTGGAAAAGGCGAAAACATGAGCCGGGGCTTACCGTTAGTAAAATGGTTCTTAGCAATTCCTCTTTATATTGTTGGACTGATTTATATTGCATATGCACTATTACTTACTCTTTGGGGCTGGTTTAGCATTTTATTTACTGGAACTTACCCAGAAACATGTGCCGAAGGCGTAGTGGGAACAATTGCTTATTGGAATCGTGTTGTTGGTTATGCATTCGTTCTAGTAACTGATGAGTATCCAACTTTTTCACTATAACTAGTCGATATTGCTTATTTCTTTAGATTACTTATTTTCTAGTATCAAAGAGACCGAGTTGATGCACCAACGTTGATCTGTAGGGACGCCATATCCTTCTCCTTCAAAGACATGACCCAAGTGTGACCCGCATGCTGCGCATCGAACTTCGGTGCGAACTCGTGGGAAGAGCGAGCGATCTTCAATGAGTTCCACTGCATCATCGGCACTTGGTGCATAAAATGATGGCCATCCACAACCTGAATGAAACTTTGTTTCACTTCTAAAGAGTTCAGCAGAACACGCTTTGCACTTATAAATTCCAACTTTGTCAGTATCGGTATATTCACCAGTAAATGGTCTCTCTGTTGCGGCATTTCGCAATACGTCATATGAGAGTGGATCGAGCTTTTCCCGTAATTCGGCTTCATTGATATTTACAGGATATTTCTTATCACTCACTGTGTTAGCTCCTGGCTAGGAAATGCAATTCCAGTGCTTGAATGACAGTCATATCCGTTCGGATTTTTTTGCAAGTATTTCTGGTGGTACTCCTCAGCAGGAAAATATGTGACTCCCTCGTTCATCGCAATCTCTGTAACGATTGCACCGTAACCTGAGGTTGATATAGCTTTTTCATACGTATCGCGAGTCGTGAGTGCTTGATTCAATTGCTCTGGTGTTGTCGTAAAAATCGCACTTCGGTACTGAGTTCCTATATCTCCGCCCTGTCTATTGAGCAAAGTTGGATCATGCATCGTCCAAAATTCTTCAAGTAAGCGATGATAAGAAATTTTTGCTGGGTCGAATTCAACTTTTACGGTTTCAGTATGACCTGTCGTACCTGTGCACACTTGTTCATACGATGGTGATGGACGTGTTCCACCCATGTAACCAACGCTTGTTTGCACAACACCATCGAGTTGCCAGAAACGTCGTTCAGCGCCCCAAAAACATCCAGTTGCGAAATATGCACTCTCAATCATCTGCATATTCTTTCAGTTGTGCTCGATATATGCATCCGCTGATAACCTTCTACTTAGCGCCCCCGTAGCTCAGGGGATAGAGCACCGCCCTCCGGAGGCGGGTGCACAGGTTCGATTCCTGTCGGGGGCACTCATAGGCGAGATATCTCACGTTAATTTTTCGAAACCTAGTGCCAATCACCTTGTGAATCTCTCAAATGCAAGGGAGAATTACAGCCTTGCACATCATTGATGATGTTGTATTTTCACGAATTACACCGCCTCTAACGAGGTCGTAGAGGAGATATGCCCATGGATTGGCGACACCAGTCGGCTTGCCGCGATGAAGATCCTGAGCTCTTTTTTCCTGTAGGAAATACTGGACCTGCAATAACTCAAATCGAAGAAGCAAAAAAAGTTTGTAACCGATGCATTGTTAAAGAACCTTGTCTTGCATGGGCACTTGAGAGTGGTCAAGATGCTGGAGTATGGGGCGGGCTTTCTGAAGATGAACGTCGCGCACTCAAGCGTCGCGCTGCACGAAATCGCGCGCGTCTACTTGAACAAAATATGGGAAATAATAACTAATTAGTTCAACGGAAAATTGAGTTCGGCAACAGTTCCTTTTTCAGAAGAACGAAGAGTCAAATCACCTTTCAATTCATTCTCAGTTAGCGTACGCACAATTTGAAGTCCTAAATTTGAAGATTGGGCTAAATCAAAATCCTTTGGAAGCCCAACACCATCATCACTTATTCTCACTTCACAATGAATATCAGTTCTGGTCACTGATATCTGAAGCGCCGTTCCACTTGCTTCTAATCCATGTTCGAGTGCATTATGAATTAGCTCTGTGACCACCAATGCCAATGGGGTCGCAATTCTTGGCTCCAGTGAGCCAAATTCACCATCACGGATTATTTGAAGTGTGGCCATACGTGGGCTCAGTTCTAACGCATGGGTTACTAAGCGATTGAGAACATCATCAAAGGCTACTGAAGCATCGGAGCTACTAGAAAGCGTTTCATGTACAAGTGCAATAGACGCAATTCTGCGAACAGCTTCTTCGAGTGCAGCACTTGCCCCAGGATCTTCAATGCGGCGCGCCTGTAGTCGCAACAAGGCTGATACGGTTTGCAAATTATTCTTTACTCGGTGATGTACTTCTCGAATTGTTGCATCTTTAGTTACGAGCTCTCGTTCACGTCTGCGTAATTCAGTGACGTTGTGCAATAAAACAATAGCTCCAACTCGATCATTGCCTTGAATCAAGGGAAGTACGAGTAAATCAATTGTTCCGCCAAGGTTTTCAACTTCTGCGCGGCGAATTACTTTGCCACTTAGTTGTGTTTGAAATCCTTCTTCATGTGCATCGCGACGTTCTTTACTCACTTTTTCTGCTACATCAGAGAGTGAAAAACTTTCTAATTCACCATTCCAGCCCATTCGATTGAATGCTGAACGTGCATTAGGGCTCGCATAAGAGATAACTCCGTTGACATCCAAGCGAATCAATCCATCTCCAACTCGAGGTGCTGGATCAAAGAGACTATTTGCATTTGGGTATGGAAAGTTTCCTTCAGCAATCATTCGATAAAGGTTGTGAGCAATTTCTCGATAATTGAGTTCTAGTCGGCTGGGCGATCTCATTAAATCTGCATTTCTATGACGAGAAATTACTGCAATCACTTGTTCCTCAAAAATCACTGGAATAGTTTCTTCCTTAATCATTAGCTCGCCAATGAGTTCAGGTTCTGCATCTCTAACAATTTCTGCTTCCGAAAGTGCACGTTCAATTCCTGGGCGACTCCCCCATGCAGCTTCATCACCAATAATGTCTTGTGTAAAAACTGTCGCAGCAGTTGTGGGGCGAATATGCGCAATTGCTACATGTCCTGTTGGCCAACTCTTACTATCTTTACGGAGCGGTACCCATAAAACAAGATCAGCAAAAGATAAATCAGAGAGTAATTGCCAATCAGCTATAAGTTCACGTAAGCGGTGAGATTGCTCTGGTGTAATTGAACTTCGGCTTTGAAGTATATTTTCGAACTGTTGCATCTCTTATTTATTCCCACTGGCAATACGTGCTAATTGATCTTCAATTTCCTGTGTGGCATACCACGTAAGTTCAATATCGCCCTCTTCATCGAGAATACAGGTGAATAGGCACTCAACGCGATCCCAGACCAATTCCCCCGTTAGTTCGATTGAATCAGTTTCTTCCACTGCAATCTCTTTGCTTTCAATCTCTAGGGCCAGCAAGGTACCTATTTTTGGATTGCTACTAACTAATTCCATAGCATCATTTGCCGCTAGTAAAGATAGCATGTATTCAATCTCTTCCTCATCATGGCCAATATTGTCCGTTAGAAATTTGATAGTTGGGGCATATAACTTTGGTGCATGAATTGATTTAGATGAAAGGAACAGGGCAATATCTGTAGGAGATAAAGGAAGATATGCGCGCATTCGGTAATTATATTGGAGATTATCGAGCTAATTCACTTGCAATCTTTGCAAGTGATTTTCTTAGAGGTGAACGCTCATTTGCTTCAATAAGGGTAGAACGAGCCCCTTCACTCGCCTGTACTGACCTACCATCACGTGAAATAACACGCATGCTCCCCGGGCGAAGTGGAGTGATTGAGGAAAGGAAGCGCGCCTCTTCACCATCACCTTTTTTGCCTTGGGATTTCATATTGAGAAGGAATCCTAACTTTGCTCGCATTGCTGTTTTTTCTAGCAATGGAAGAACTTGATCCAATCTATGTGCGCCTAACAAATCAGGCTTCGAAATTATCCATAACTCATCCGCGTTATCGCATGACCAGGTAGTCATTTTTGATGTCCAACGTTGATCAGTAAGTCGGTTTGATAATCCGGAAATAGAACCTAAATCAATAATTATTTGATCAAACTCATCTATTGCTTGCCTCATCAGTTCGTCAATACTATTTGAACGAAGTTGAGTGATTTCAGATATTGAAAGTTGAGGAGCAACACTTCGCCAGCCTTCGTCACTAAGAAGATTTCGAAGCGAGAGCAATACTGCAATTGATGGCGCTCTAAAATTGGCATCAACGAGTAGCGTTGACTTTTCAAGCACGCTGAGTTCCATTGCAATATTTATTGCAACTGTTGTACAACCAACTCCACTACCAGCTGAACCGACAGCTATTACCTGCGCGCGTCTCGTTGAATGTTGAACTGGTGATTGTTGGCGTATTAGTGGACTTCGTATTGAGCCGCGGACCAGACTGACAAGTTCAGTGAGATCCTTAGGAATCTCGTACAGTCCTGGAAAATTTTGATACTTCACTAAATCATTAGAAAATCCAATTGATTGTTTGACCATACGAGAAAGTTCTAGAGATGTAGCAGGGTTCAATTCTGCGAGATCAGGTGTGTATAACAAGAGAGCGCTCTTAGCTATTTCAAGATTGCTTGCGATGTATTTCTTGAGCGAAGCTGTGTCGAGCGCTCGATAAACAACAGACCATCCTTGAGCGAAAAGCCCACTTGCAATAAAGCCTTCTGATTGTGCATCGGCAATTGCGGTAATTACTATCGGTAATTCCTGTTCAGCCATGAGTGCTCACGACCACTAATCGACCATATGTTGTTGCATTGAGAACTCTTAGAACATCTGATGCTTGAACAGAAACCGTGAGTGAATTATCACTTCCAAAATTCTTACCACTCTTATCGATTGCAACTAAGTAGATTCCACTCACTATTAATGTGGGAGGCGATGGGCTCAGATTGTTATCACGCGAATCAACCCAATAGAGATCAATAGTTTCACCGCTCATGATCGCTGATGGAAGATCAGAGGAAGCTATTCGTAATGGAACTAGGTGACTTGATCCATTGCTCAGATCGCTGTCAATTGCATCCTTTGCAATGATGCCCTCGGCCGATATTCGACTTAGAACAAGAGTTCCAACAGGGTTCTCATTCCTATCGATATATACAGATGCATTCTTACCTAATGAAAATTTTGCAGTCGTTACATCAGTAGAAGCAATAAGTGCACCCGGAAGAAGTGTGTGCCTTGCTATCCAGTATTGATCTCCTCGATTTGATGTCGCTGCCAGAATTACAGCAGATAAAAATGATGCAATCACTAAGGTAATCGCGAGCGGTAATCGTGATGCTGATTTTTCTTTATATGTGACCATGCGGGCTACTCAATAGCCTCTGGTGACAATAAAAATAAGTTATCCACAATCATCCAAAAGTATGAGACGGCCTCATCCTTTTGGCTGATGTGCTGCGTAATTTTTTGGACAAATCTGTGCTTATGACAACACAACTCTATTTTGATGAACTACCAACATATAAGAGCGTGGTTCTTGAACCAGCTCCCATCATTCATTCTGATTTCTGGAACCATCCAGTACTTGACCTATTTCCAGCACCAGTTGTAGAAGTTATTGCACAAAAGGCGATGCTATTTACTACACCCTCATGCTTTGGTGAAAATTATGATCCTGATTTTGCTCCTCAACCAACATCTGCATCGGAACTACCTGAACTACATACGTGGACTCTCAAATTTGTTGTGAGTGTTCTAGAGATTTGGGCAGGAAAGAGGCAACCTGCTCAACTATCTCGATGGTGTCACCAAAAGATTTATCACGAACTTCTTAGAAATGTTGGAAGCCAACAAGATGTTGGCAGAGTTAGAACACTTCATCAGAGTGAGCCTCTGGATGGAATATGCGAATCAACAGTGACAGTGCGATATGGCGGAAGACTTCGATCACTTGTCGTTAGATTCGAAGGAATAGATAAGAGATGGTTATGTACTGCGCTAACACTCTTATAAATTATTTATTGAGCCCCACCGTGGCAACGCTTATATTTCTTACCTGATCCGCAAGGACAAGGAGAGTTTCGACCAACATCACCTGTTGTACGCACTCCACTTTCATCAGCAGCTGTGTATTTCAAGGCATCGGGTTGAGCAGGTTTATTCTCAAGACCTTTTGCATTTACTTTCTCATTAGATTCGACAGTTACTTCTACATTGAAAAGTAAAGCGGCAATCTCTTCTTTTATGCCATCCATCATCGCGGCGAATAGATCAAAGCCTTCGCGTTGGTACTCAACAAGTGGGTCACGCTGTGCCATCGCGCGCAGACCAATACCCTCTTGCAAATAATCCATTTCATAAAGGTGTTCGCGCCATTTGCGATCAAGTACAGATAACAAAACTTTGCGCTCAAGTTCGCGCATGACTTCATCTCCCAAGGATTCTTCGCGAGATGCGTATGCGGCAGCAACATCACCAGTAATTTGTGCGATTAGGAAGTCAGCATCGAGGCCAGCTCGGCTTCCGGCTGCACTTTCGACATCAGCAATCGATAGTGAGATTGGATAAATAGATTTGAGAGCGGTCCACAGCTTCTCTAGATCCCAATCTTCTGCATACCCTTCAGCAGTTGCTGCTTGAATATAAGCAATCAAAGTTTCATCGACGAACTCAGCGATTTGATCCTTGATATCTTTTCCTTCAAGAACTAAGCGGCGCTCACCATAAATAACTTGGCGCTGGCGGTTCATAACATCGTCATATTTCAAAACATTTTTACGCATTTCAAAGTTTTGAGCTTCTACTTGTGTTTGCGCAGAGCGAATTGCATTGCTCACCATTTTAGATTCGATAGGTGAATCTTCAGGAATTCCGGCTGCTGATAAGAAGCGTTCTACCATCCCTGAATTGAAGCGACGCATCAATTCATCTTGCAGTGATAAATAGAAACGAGATTCGCCGGGATCGCCTTGGCGCCCTGATCGTCCACGTAACTGATTATCAATGCGTCGCGATTCGTGGCGCTCTGTTCCTAATACATAGAGGCCACCGAGTGCAACAACTTCTTCGTGTCCTGTTTTTACTGCCTCTTTTTGACGAGCAATTTCAGTTGGCCAGGCGGCTTCATATTCTTGAGCATGATCAACTGGTGATATTCCACGACGCTGCAATTCATAATCTGCCATGAACTCTGGATTTCCACCAAGCATGATGTCTGTACCGCGACCAGCCATATTTGTTGCAACTGTTACGGCTCCAGTTACACCTGCTCGAGCAATAATCGCTGCTTCACGTTCATGATGCTTTGCATTGAGAACTTCGTGGGGTACTCCCGCTTTGCGCAAATAACCAGATAGTTCTTCTGATTTTTCAACGCTGACAGTTCCAACCAAAACAGGTTGGCCTTTGCGATGACGCTCCACAATATCTCGAGTAAGAGCTGCAAACTTTCCTGCTTCAGATTTGTAAACAAGATCTGCTTGATCCAGGCGAACCATTTCACGGTTTGTAGGAATTGGAATAACACCTAATTTATAAATCTGATGAAATTCTGATGCTTCAGTACTTGCAGTACCAGTCATTCCTGAGATCTTTTGGTAGAGGCGGAAATAGTTCTGCAATGTAATTGTTGCAAGAGTTTGGTTTTCATCCTTGATTTCAATACGTTCTTTAGCTTCAAGTGCCTGATGCAGGCCTTCGCTATAACGACGCCCTGCAAGCATACGTCCTGTGTGCTCATCAACGATAAGTAATTCGCCATTCATAACTACATAATCTTTATCGCGCTTGAAGAGCTCTTTCGCGCGAATAGCATTATTGAGGTAACCAATCATTGGCGTATTTGCTGCTTCATAAAGATTCGAGATCTTGAGCATCTCTTCTACGCGAGTCACTCCATCTTCAAGCACAGAAGTACTCTTCTTCTTTTCATCTACTTCGTAGTGAACATCGCGCTGTAATTTAGCTACAAGATTTGCAAACTCGACGTACCATTTGGTTGCCTTGTCTGCAGGACCGCTGATTATAAGTGGTGTTCGAGCTTCATCGATAAGGATTGAGTCCACTTCATCGACAACAGCAAAGAAATGCTCACGTTGTACGCAATCTTCTAAGCTCCATGCCATGTTGTCGCGTAGATAATCAAAACCAAATTCATTATTAGTTCCATATGTGACATCTGCGCCATATGCATCGCGTCGTTCCGCTGGTGACATATTGGCAAGAATTACGCCAACTCGAAGTCCTAAGAAGCGATGGATACGTCCCATCCATTCACTATCACGCTCAGCTAAATAATCATTTGTCGTAACAACATGTACGCCTTTGCCTGCAAGTGCGTTTAGGTATGAAGGCAGTGTTGCAACAAGTGTCTTACCTTCACCAGTTCTCATTTCAGCAATATTTCCGCGGTGCATTGCTGCGCCACCCATAAGTTGAACATCGTAATGACGCTGTCCTAATGTGCGCTTTGCTGCCTCACGAACTACTGCAAATGCCTCTGGCAATAAATCATCGAGAGTCTCACCTTGATCAAGACGTGATCTAAAAATTGATGTCTGATTGCGTAGCTCTTCATCAGATAATGCTGAGATTCGTTCTTCTTGGGCATTGACCAGTTTTACGAGTTTTTCAAGTTCACGAAGTTGGCGTCCTTCACCTGCACGCAACATTCGATCGAAAAACGCTGGCATATACCTCACCTTTTCTAATCACATGGGCTCGATTGGCTCCATGAGAATCAACCCTCCTATCGTAGGGGTTGAGCGACACATGCGGTAATTGCAGCCGAAACCTGTAGCCCGCCTGCGGAAAGCGCCCTACGCGCCTCTCGAAGAGTTGAGCCAGTTGTGACTACATCGTCAATCAAAACAATATCTCCATAAGTTCTTGCTTTATTTTCAACTCCAAATGCACCAACAAGATTCTGCTTTCGATCCATGGCATTGAGACCACTTTGATCCTTCACGCGCTTTTGATGAAAAAGGATATTTGAATATGAAACGTTTAGCTCATTGCACAGAGATTCTATAAAGTTTCGACCGCGTTTTCTTAGAGCATTCTTGGAAGATGGAATGGGAACTAATGTGAGATTTTTTAGATCTCCTCGATAGTTTTCAACAACATGGCGTAATGCATCTATCACCAGATTATCTGCACTTCTCTGATTTCCCTCTTTTGCAGCTACCAATATTCGAGCCGCGATTGGTGAATAGAGAATCGCAGATGTCACAACTAAACCTTCAACATGTGTTGTATAAATATGGGGGTGCCAAGCAACGCGACATTGCGAACAAATCGATGGTCCTAGGTTCAGGCATCCAATACATCTTTGAGGAAATACTAGTTGAGAGAGTTCTTCTATAAATTTCATAGAGAATTGTTGCAACCTAGATGAGTATCAAATTACTTCTACAAATGTTTGTGGATACTACGTCGTAGGTTTGAGCGTTATCAATCGCGCCTCAATACTAGAACCCTCTTTGCGCGGAAGGGTAAGAACAAAGTGGGCTCCATAGAGCGGGCGTCCCCACGCTTCTAATTCCCCATTGTGTAATCGAGCATCTTCTAGAGCAATTGAAAGACCGAGACCCGTTCCTCCGCGAACTCGTGCACGTGATGGATCTGCGCGCCAGAATCGATCAAAAACGCGACTCAACAGATGAGGTTCAATACCTATTCCATAGTCACGTACACCAAGTGCCACATCATGATCGGAATGTAGAATCGTGACTTCGATTGGTTTTCCGTCAGCATGGTCGATTGCATTTGTTAGCAAATTACGAAGGATTCGTTCAACTCTGCGAATATCTGCATTGAGCATAATTGCTTCATCGGGAACCAATAAGACCATCGACGTCGAGTTTTCCGAGGCAACTAAGGCCAAATCTTCAATACAACGTTTAGCCAAAGTGACGATATCAAAATCAACGCCTTCCAGAACCGCTACTTCAGCATCGAATCTACTTACTTCTAATAGGTCTTCCAATAAGCGTTCAAATCGATCGAGTTGTGCGACTAATAATTCGGCTGAGCGGGAAACATTGGGATCAAATGATTGGCGTGCGCTATGAATGATCTCTGATGCCATTCGCAATGTAGTCAATGGAGTCCGTAGTTCGTGCGATACATCTGAAACAAAACGTTGTTGAACTCTTGAAAGGTTTTCAAGACGAGCAATCTGCTTTTGAAGAGATTCCGCCATCTCGTTGAATGCATTTCCTAGAGTGGAAATTTCATCACGCGAATGAGCATCCATGCGTTGATGAAAGTCACCGGCAGTAAATTCTGTAGCGATTCTGGCAGCTTCTCGAACAGGTCGTACAACCTGTCTAACTACGAGCCATGTGATTAGCCCGATGAGAAGTAACAGCGCAAACCCAGTTAGCAAAAGGGAACTTCGAATAAGTTCTAGTGTCGCTTCTTGATTGGCCAAAGAGATTAAAAGATACATCTCGTACTGGCCCGCATTAGGTACTTTAACTTTATCGCCAAGAATGATTACAGGAGTTGAAGAATTACCTGGATAAGCGAAATATGAATACGTCCACTTGATCTCTGAAGATTTACGAATTTTAATCTTGAGTCTTTCCGGGATTGAATTCAAATCTAAAAATTCAGATTTTATTTCATAATTATATTTTGTACTTTCTTGACCAGGCGTTTTGAGAAATGCGATCAATCGTGTGTTTTCAGCCGTTCCTAAACTTGTAGCCGAGGTAATAACATCATTTATAACTGAGCGAACAATAGGTTCAGATTCGCCTTGAGCAAGCGCTAAGCGATATTGGGCATTGAAAAATGTCGAGCGCGCTTCGATAATTGCCGAATCAAGATTTACTTGTTTTACACCTTTTGAAAGTTGATTGTTGAGCGCAGAGCCAGTGAGCCACACTACAGATAACGAAAGCAAAACTGTTGAGAGAATGACGCGAAAAGCTAGAGAGCCACGAAGTCGAAAGCCCACTCTCTGCATTTTATGAATGTACCAATGCTCCTGCTTTGTAGCCAACTCCTCGAACGGTTACAACAATTTCAGGATTTTCAGGATCGTGTTCGATCTTTGATCGTAATCTTTGAACGTGAACATTGACTAAGCGAGTATCTGTCGAGTGGCGATAACCCCAAACTTCGCTCAAGAGGGCATCTCTCGTAAATACGCGCCCTGGTTCTTTAGCAAGGGCCACGAGTAAATCAAATTCTAAACGAGTCAAAGAAATAACTTTATTCCCACGAAGGACATGGTGGGCTTGTACATCTATTGAAAGATCGCTTATTGCCAAAAGGCCGGCAATATCTGAATTAGTTCTTCGAAGTCGAGTTTTAATTCGCGCAATTAATTCTGAAGGATGACGAAATGGTTTGACCATGTAATCATCTGCGCCAGCCTCAAGGCCAAGAACCACATCGTGGGTATCACCTTTTGCCGTCAACATAATGATTGGAACCATTGATTCAGCGCGAATCAATTTACATACTTCGATTCCATCAATTCCTGGGAGCATGACATCGAGTAGAACTAAATCTGGTGGATTATTTCTAAAGACTTCTAGAACTTCATCACCGCGGCCAACTAAATCAACATCAATTCCAGCACCGTTGAGAACGATGCTAAGCATTTCGGCAAGGTCCTGATCGTCATCGACGACCATAACCAGAGTCATTGTTAGCTACCGTGTTCCCACGAGTTCAAGTAAAGATCTTGAGCTGGTGTGAGTACATCGATGTGACCACCCATGCTAAGGAGCTTAAGTTTTGCAACTTCCTTATCAATATATGTTGGCACTTCATGTAATCCTGGCTTGAGATTCTTTGCCTCTTGGACAAGGTATTCAGCAGTCAGTGCCTGATCAGAGAATGACATATCCATAACTGATGCAGGATGACCTTCAGCCGCACCAAGGTTTACCAAACGTCCTTCTGCAATAAGAAGTAAACGACGGCCATCAGAGAGTACGTACTCATCTGTTTGGTGGCGCATCTTTGCATTCTTGCTCTTTGCATTCTTTTCAAGCCATGCAACATCAATTTCAATATCAAAGTGGCCAGAGTTAGCCATGATTGATCCATCTTTCATTACTGCGAAATGCTCATCGCGAAGTACGTCGCGGTTACCAGTTACAGTAATAAATACATCGCCAACTTTGGCTGCTTCAAGCATTGGCATAACGCGGAATCCTTGCATCATTGCATCAAGTGCCTTCGTTGGATCAATTTCAGTAACGATTACATCTGCGCCCATACCCTTTGCACGCTCTGCAACACCTTTACCGCAATATCCGAAGCCAGCTACTACAACAATTCGACCAGCAAGTAAGAAGTTAGTTGCACGAAATACTGCATCGAGTGTTGATTGACCTGTTCCGTAACGGTTATCAAACATGTGCTTGGTATCTGTGTCATTGACAGCAATCATTGGGAAACGAAGTGCGCCCTCTTTCGCCATTTGGCTTAGACGGATAACACCTGTTGTTGTCTCTTCGCAACCACCAGTGATATTTGGAATCAGTTCTTGACGTGTTGTGTGAAGAGTATTTACTAAGTCGCATCCATCATCGAAAACTTGATGTGGTTCGATATCAAGTGCTGCATTGAGGTGTGCGTAATAACCATCGCGATCAACTGCATTGCGAGCAAATACGCTAATTCCATATTCGTGAACTAAAGCCGCTGCTGTGTCATCTTGAGTTGAAAGAGGATTTGATGCACAGAGTGCGATCTCAGCGCCGCCTGCTTTGAGTACGCGCATCAAGTTCGCAGTCTCTGTTGTTACGTGCATGCATGCAGCGATGCGAATACCTGCAAATGGCTGTGACTTTTCAAAACGTTCGCGAATTTGTGCAAGCACAGGCATATTGCGCTCTGCCCATTCAATGCGCTTGCGCCCTTGGGCAGCAAGAGATGCATCAGCAATTTCGTGACGTGGAATAGTGGCGGTTACAGGTACATTCACAATCGATCTCCTCTGGGTCAGGGAGATAGGTTACCGTCCCGCGTGCGAAAGAGCGCGTTTACAGCGCTCACTTACCCTTGATTGCCTTGAGAACCTCGTCACGTACCTTCTCCATACGTGCCTGCGTCTTTGCTTCGACATTGAGGCGCAGTAGTGGCTCTGTATTCGATGATCGAAGATTGAACCACCAGGTATCGCCATTGACCGTCAATCCATCAAGATGATCAATCTCAACCCCAGATTGAGAGCCGTACTTTTCTTCAATTTTTTTCATCTCGGCCGGGGAATCAGATACGACTGAATTTATTTCACCACTGGATATGTATCGTTGAAATGGTTTTAGCAATTTAGAAATTGGTACATTGTTTGATCCAAGGGCCGCGATTGCATGCAGTGCAGCTAATGCACCCGAATCTGCACGCCAAAAATCTTTGAAATAAAAGTGACCAGAATGTTCTCCGCCAAATATTGCGCCACTATCGGCCATCATCTTTTTTATATATGAATGGCCTACTCGACTTCGCAACCCTTTACCACCGTTTTCTTGAATTACTTCAAGAACAGCTCTAGATGAAATCAAATTATAAATTATTGTCGAACCAGGAACTCGGGCTAATTCTCTTGCTGCAACAAGGCATGTAAGGTCGGATGGATTTACTGTCTCACCATTTTCATCAACTAAAAAGCATCGATCTGCATCTCCATCAAATGCAAGGCCTAAATCTGCCTTGTGTTTCTTTACGGCCTTCTGTAAATCCCTAAGATTCTTGGCATCAATTGGGTTTGCTTCATGGTTTGGAAAAGTTCCATCAAGTTCAAAATACATTGGAATTAATTCAACATTGAGTCGCTCGAAGATCGCTGGTGCTGTGTAACCAGCCATTCCATTTCCAGCATCAACAACTATTTTGAGGCGACGCATCTCGGTTATGTCAACGAGTGAGAATAAATAATCGACATAATCTCTAAGCATTTCAACTTCTTTTTCAATCCCCATAGAGCGAATGTGCATTGGCGAGCCTTGTCGCACGAAGTTCTCTATTGTTAGTAATCCTGATTCTTTTCCTATCGGGCGTGCTCCGCTTAGGCACATCTTGATTCCGTTGTATTCGGCGGGATTATGGCTAGCCGTAAACATCGCTCCTGGAAGATTGAGTTTTCCTGATGCAAAATACAACATATCTGTTGATGCTAATCCGATTCGAGTTACATCTAAACCTTGCGATGTAACACCTGCCGAAAATGCATCTGCCAAGATAGGTGATGATGGACGCATGTCTTCACCAATAACAACAGAACCTGGTTCGCGTTCTTGTTGTAAAAATCGAGCAAATGCAACACCAGTTGAAAAAGTAAAGTCTGGAGTTATCTCGCTATCGACTAAACCTCGAATATCGTAAGCTTTAAATATTGCAGGGATTTGATTATTTGTCATGATTAGTAATTTGTTGGCACTGCGCGCAAATGTCCACGACGACCAATGTTAGTTTGCGTACTTGAATTCGCAGTTTTTAGTTCATCGGGTGTATTCACATTTGCTGCTTCTCGAACAGCATCTGCAATAACCATTAGGTCATCATCAGTTGGTCCACTCGGATCATTATTTAGTTCTTGGCGAATTACGTTCCATCCCTGTGGAACTGTAAGTCGCTGACCATGGGCAACACAAAGATCGTAAGAATGCGGCTCTGAAAATGTTGCAAGTGGGCCAAGCACGGCAGTTGAATCGGCATAAATGTAAGTAAGGGTCATAGTTGCTGCCGAGCGACAACTCACTCGAGAACAACTCCTACCTAACTTTGCCTGGGACGCCATACCCAAAGATTAGTGGGGCGGCGGATTATTAGGGATTCAAGACACGAATATTTGAAAGTGGGATTGCAGCTTTCGTAAGAACACTTCCAGGTGTCAAAGGAATATAACCATATCCATTTATGGAGCTAACTAAGGCTCCCCCTGTGACGTTCTTACTTGTCCGAACGATTGTTATAACTCGTGCACTGTTAGGCACACGCCACGTTGCGATATCAGTTGCCTTCACTCGAGCAATCTTATGTTTTCCATTAGAGAGTCGCGTATCAATAGTCACATCGATAATGTCGCCAGCAAAAACGAATAAGGGCGTCAAACCAGAGACAGCAATAGACATTTCTTGCAACGGTGCAGCAGGAGTACTCCAAAGAAAATCACTTCGTCCCGAAACTACAACTCGTGAAAAGACGGATGAAACTATTGGTTCATCAGAAGTTATTCGCAGAGCAAATGCACTGGCCGATAGATCTGGAGTTATTCTAAATTCTGTAACAATTCCGTTCTTAATTTCACGTTCATTTAGCCCCACTGGAATGAAGCGTCCATCAGCCGATAAAATCTCGGCCGAGATTCGCGCAGCTAGTTGACCAGGTGCGAGAACACGCAGAACGTACTCAGATTTTGCAGATCTGTTACTCCTTGATTTTTGATTTGGGATAGCGGGTATCACTTGAACCTTTGATACATCTTCAACTGAATTGACCATATCGCCGCCAAGGCCGCGTAAGCCTTTACCGCGTTCATCAACTACAAAAGCATTCACGCGACCAGAGCGAGCGGAAACGTGTATTGCTAGTTTTTGTTGACCTGGTGCTAATGAATCCAAACCTTGAACGCTATAAGTGCGAGCAGGGACCGTTAGAACTTTAACCGCTTGCGCACCAGATTCACTCCAGACCTCAACATCAATAATCGCTTCACTCAATCCGCTATTTACAATAAGGAGTCTGCCTTTACTAGTGATATCTGCAGCACCTCCAACAAACCATTGTGAAGAGATTGGTCCCGAGCAGAGAGTTCCACCGGCCCAGCTTCCACTTCTGCTCTGCCAAATAGTTGGTGTGATGCCAACTGCATCGATCAAAATTGCATCTTTTGTGATCGGTAGTCGAGCAAAACCTGTAGGAGACATTGTTGTTTTTTTGCTTGCAACATATCGATACTTTGTTTTCTTGCCTGATACCGAAACTTGAGAAGCTAAGCCAGGAAGAGTTGGTGGACATACGACGACAGGATAATTTTTAGTGTAGCCACTGGAGAAAACTGAATTATCAAGATAATTACTGCTAACAAGTGCAGCGGCAAGGAGTCCGACAACAATTATGGGGCGGCGAATTTTCATGCCAGCTCCTTCTCTGAAATCTGTGACTTTCTTCGGCCCGCAGGAAGCGCAAGAACAATCACAGTTACGAGGAAAATTAGTTGAAGAGAGAGCCATCCGCGGCGAATTGTTCCATCATGGATTAGCGAAAATTCACCAGACGACAACGCTTTAAATGTTGGTAAACCATTCTCATTTTTGCTTCGCTCTAAATACTGTCCATCCTTGAGAAC
>Ga0214919_10005638_pt1 | contig 17616 bp, 11 predicted proteins | sample LL1503_MetaG_FD_177994 | JGI IMG/M metagenome (GOLD analysis project Ga0214919, IMG submission 177994) | Freshwater microbial communities from Lake Lanier, Atlanta, Georgia, United States - LL-1503 | ecosystem: Environmental > Aquatic > Freshwater > Lake | place: USA: Georgia | collected...
GCACGGGCGATCGGGCCACGGTACAGGATTTGTTGCCCGGGGTGCGCGCGGTGCTCGATTGGTATCGGCGCCACACGGATGCCGCGGGTTTACCGGCAAAAATGCCGTACTGGAATATCACCGACTGGTGTCCGTGGTGGCCGCGCGGGGTGGTGCCGGGCGCGGATACGGGCGCAACCTGCATTCATGCGGCGCAATACATCAACGCGCTCGATGAAGCGGCGTGGCTGTTACGTTATTTCGATCGCGGGGCCGAGGCGACGGCGCTCACGACGGAGGCCGCGGGGCTGCGCCAGAAAGCGCATGCGCTTTTTTGGTCCGAGAGCGAAGGGTTGTATTTTGATCGTCCGGGTGGTCCGGAAATTAGTCAGTACGGCAATGCGTGGGCGATCCTCGCGGGCTTGGCGGGGGAGCGGGAGCGGTCGATTATGCTGCGGCGTTTTCCGCACGATCCGAAACTCGCGCCGGGCTCTTTCTTCTGGTGGCACATTGGTTTCAAGGCGCTGGCGATCTGCGGTCGCTCCGATGATATGCCGCAATACTTGGGCCCCTGGCATGAGTCCGTCAGTTACGGCTTATCTACTTTCGTCGAGGAGAACAGTTACTGGCGCTCGTTGTGCCACGCGTGGTCCGCGCATCCCGTGCTGGAATTCCAGCAGCGCATTTTGGGCGTCATGCCCGTCGAGCCGGGATTCACGCGGATCCGCCTGCAACCGAATCGTTGTGGACTCACGCACGCGCAAGGCAGCGTCTGCACACCGTTCGGTTTAATCACCGTGGCGTGGCGGGTGACTGGAGCGACTTTCACGCTCGAGGTCGCGGGACCTAAAAATATTCCCGGGCAAGTAATCTTGCCTGACGGCAGCACGCAGGAATTTGCGGGCGGTCAGGCTAGCTACAAGGTGGCGCTCCCATGATGGCCGAGCTTAAACTCATACTCGACGGCGACCGCGCGGTGGAAATCCATCGGGTCGGTGGCGGGCGTTTGCTGCGTTATGTTTTTCGGCCCGAGACATCTTTGGATGAGGCCGCGCGGCCCTACGCGCATCCGGTCTGCACTTTAGCGGGAGAGGAGTTGACCAATTTTCGGCCCAACGATCATCGCTGGCAGCACGGCCTGAGTTTCACGATTAATTGTTTAGCGGGCTATAATTTTTGGGGTGGCGGCACCTATCGCCGCGCGGATGGTTACCAATGGCGTGATGATCATGGCACGCAGCAGCACACCGCGTGGGTGGAGCAGAGCAGTAATCATTTAGCGCATCTTTTGGACTGGCGGGTCGGCATGGCGGGCGAGCTGCTTTTGCAGGAGAGGCGGGCGTTAACTTTCACGATTCTTTCGGCGCAGGCCTGGTCGCTGCGCTGGGTGGCGACGTTACAAAATGTGGCGGGTCGTCCGCTGGCGTTGGGTCAGTATCATTCGCATGAAGGGCTGACCGGTTCGCATTATAGCGGTCTGCAATTTCGGGGCACCCGCGATTTGCTCGACGAACACGGCGATGCTTCTATCGGAATTTTCGCGGAGGGTGATCGCGTGGGCGAGGCCGCGGTGCATGGGGCCGCGAGTTCGTGGATGGAATGGCGCGGGCAGAAAGATGTTTCGCAGCGGCGCGTCAATCTTCGCTTCACTAATAATACTGGGCCGCTGCACTGGTTTGTGCGCCGGAGCAATCCCCTCGCGGCGCTGCCGTTTCAATATGAACACGATCTCTCACTCGCACCGGGCGCTGCTTTCACCATCGACCACACGTTAACGTTTACCGACCTATGAAAACTAATCGACGGACATTTATTCAAGGGCTGGGCACGGGTGTGGTGGGCGCGTGGGCCAGCGGGAGTGTGGTCGCGGCGGCGCCGGCGCCGGCTCCGGCCGTGGGGTCGAGTTGGCCAATTTTTGACGCCGCCCAACCCGCTGCCTTTTGGCGAGCGGTGCGCGCGAGTTACCCTCTCCTCGAAGATCCGCTTTATTTAAATACGGGCGGGCTGGGCCCCGTGGCTCAGCCGGTGCTCGATCAGATGATCGCGACCATGTATAAGCTGCAGCAGCATTCTGAGACGGGGTATGATTTGTTTGAGCCGGCGCGCGTCACGGTGGCGCAATTCATCGGCGCGCAGTCGCGAGAAATTAGCTTCGTGCGCAACGCCACCGAGGGCAATTGCATCATCGCCGCGGGCTTGGCGCTCACCGCGGGCGACGAGGTTATTTTTGAATCCCACGCGCATCCCGGCGGATCTTTCCCTTGGTATAATCAAGCGAAGTTGCGGGGCATTACGGTGCGCTTGTTCGAGCCTGACCCGACGAGTGCGGAGGCTAACCTAGCGCGGATTCGTGCGCTGATTACGCCGCGGACTAAGGTGATTCAGGTGAGTCACGTCACGTGTACCACGGGTCTGGTGTTACCGGTGGCCGCCATCGCCCGCCTCGCGCAGTCGCAGGGGATTTGGTTTCATGTCGATGGCGCGCAGGCGGTCGGCATGATCCCGGTAAATCTGAATGCGCTCGGGTGTGATTCGTATGCATTTAGTGGACACAAGTGGCTGGGCGGACCGCACGAAACCGGAGTGTTTTATATTCGCCGCGATCGCTTGGCCGAGGTGGCCCCTACTTATATGGGGGCCCATGGTGCGGAGTTACCGTTCTTGCCCGGTGAGCTGAAGTATTTTGACGGCACGAAGCGCCACGAATACGGCACGCGCAACGCGGGGCTGATCACGGGCCTCGCCGAAGCGGTGCGCGGGCAAACTTTAATGGGGCCTGAGCGCATCGCCGCTCACGGCCGCGAGCTCGCTACTTTATTACAGACGGAGTTGGCGCGAATTGACGGAATCACTGTGCTCACGCCGCGCGCGGATGATATGCGCGCGGCCATGACCTCCATTCGCCACGCGCGCGCGGGGGCGCATAAATTATTTACCTATCTCCTCGATGAGCATCGGCTGCGTTGTCGTCCGGTCACGGAGCAAGGGCTCGAAGTAGTGCGTATCTCGACGCATATTTTTAATTCCCCCGCCGATTGCGAACGCGTGATTAACGGGGTGCGCGCAGCGGCGCGGGCGCTCTAATTTATGCGCGCGCGTCCTTTAATTTTTCCCGCCGCGGATTTAGTCCGCCACTTCCGCGATCAGTTCGATCTCGACGGGGGCGCCCGCGGGCAGGGCATTAACGCCGACGGCAGCGCGGGCGTGACGACCCGCCGGGCCGAAGACGGCGACCAGCAAGTCAGAAGCGCCATTAACGACCTTGGGCTGCGCGGTGAAATCATCGGTGCAATTAACGAAGCCGCCCACGCGCACGATGCGCTGGACGCGCGCCAAGTCACCGAGTTCCGCTTGGAGTACCGCGAGCAATTGCAGCACGCACGTCCGCGCGGCTTGCGCTGCTTGGGCTTCCGTCAGCTCGCGCCCGACTTTACCGGTGAGCGGTTTACCGTCGGCGCCCCGCGCGATTTGTCCGGCCAAAAAAATCAATTTACCGCTCCGCACGGCTGGCGCGTAGTTAGCCATCGACGGCGGAATGGCGGGCAGGGTCAGGCCCAGCGCGGCGAGGCGTTGGGTCGGCGTCGACGTAGCCGCGCCGTGGGCCGTAACGATCAGGCAAGAGATTGCCAGCAGACCAATCATCAGGGTGGTTTTCATAAAGTTTTTATTTCTGTCGTCGTGAGTCGCACACCGCAACGCCAGAACGCCAGCGGTGATGGAATCGTGTTTGGTCGCTTGACGGCGCTCAACTCAGGTGCGCCGCACCGCGTGATTTTAAATCGTGAACGCATTCTAGATCTTAACACACGCAGGATCACTGATCGCGTGAAACCCTAAACCTTACTTATTTTATGGTCATCAAAAAAATTACGGGCCCGCTCTTGGGTCTCCTGCTCAGCACTCTCGGGGTTGCCGCTCCGACGCCAAAGCCCGCGTATGATTTTTTTATCTGCGCGAACATCAACCGCAATTACACCATCGGGGCAGAAATTTTGACGATGAATGGAGTTTTCCAGCGGGATGCCGCGGGGGCCTGGCAGCACCTCGGCTATAACGATATGGGGGTCACGGCCGTAGCTTTTGATCCGCGCGACCGCCGGGTTTGGTACACGTCGGCCCTCAACGGTCTCTGGCGCACGCTTGATGGCGGCAAATCGTGGCGGATGTGCAATGGCTGGGAGATGACCGAAGCGCGGGATGTCGCCGTTGATCCGAACGCGCCTGATTACGTTTACTTGGCCTTGCCTGATGGGGTGGCCGTCTCAGCCGATCGAGCGCAGACGCTAGAGCGCCGCGAAAATGGTTTGCCCGATCGGGGCAAGTACACGCAGGCGATCAAGGTCGACCGCACGCGCGCGGGTCGCGTGTTCGCGGGCTGTGAGACCGGTATTTACCTGACGGAAGATGCCGCCGCGCATTGGCGGCAGGTCTTGCCCACTAAAGAAATGGTAACGGATATTCAGCAATCGCCGCATGATCCTCAAGTGTGGTTGGCGGTCACGCAAAATGCGGGGGCTTGGCGATCGACGGACGGTGGGGTGACGTGGATCAATTTTCCGAATGTGCCGAAGGCCCGCGCGCTTTATAATGTAACCTTTGATGTCACTCAGCCGCTGCGCTACGCCATCGGCAGTTGGATTTATGGCGTGATGACGACGGAAGATGGGGGCGTCACTTGGCAGGACCGCAATGCCGGTCTGCCGGCGCCGCATCGCGTGTGGCGCGTAGGCATTGATCCCGCGGGCTGGCTTTATGCGAGCGTGTATGGCGAAACGCTTTACGTCTCAAAAGATTTTGGTCGGACCTGGCGAGCGGATGCACTGGCCGGGACCGGCGTAAATAATTTTATGATCCTCCCACGGAGCACTAACTAATCACCCCTTTTTTTCGCCATGAAACCTATTTTTTCTCTGGTTCTTTTGTTAACGCTTACGGCGCTCAGCGCGCAGGCCCGATCGGCCTTATCCGGCCCGGCGCCCTCAACGGCGCCGGTGTTGAATGAGCAACAACGGCAAGCCGACTATGCTCGCCGCATCGATGAGGTGATCGATTTCGCGGCGGGCGGCGCTAAATTTAAGACGAATGATCCGGCGAAATTAGATCTCGTCACGATCGGGGCTAAGTTGGTGCGCGGCCAAGATTACGATTACTGTTCCCGGCGTGTCATCGAGTTGATGAGCAAGCCCGGCACGGGGCCTTTTTGGATGTTTCCTACCGTGTCGACCGCCTTTTTAGGGCGCGGCCGATTGTCGCCCGCCGCCTTGGCTTCCATCCGTGAGGCGTGGCGGACGGCCCGGCAACTGCGCGGCGATACCGAGAATCATTGGATGATGTACTACGCGTCGCTCTACCTGATGTCCGAGCTGTATCCTAACGATCCCGCGGAATCATGGTACACGGGGAAGTCGTCGGCTGAGAATCTAGCCGAGGCGCGCGCTTATCTCATCCACTGGACGGATCTCTCGACGAGTATGGGGCAGGGAGAATTCAATCCGACCGAATACATTGGGGAATATGCGATCCCGTTACTTTTTCTGGCCAGTTGGGCGAAGGACCCAGCGATTAAAGAGCGTGGGCGTTTGATGCTCGATTGGCTTTTTGCTGAATTGGCCACGAATACGCTAAACGGCGTGCTGCGGGGACCTAATTCGCGCACTACTGAAGGGCCGGTCGTCGAGCGCTGGAACGCGATGGCATCATCTTTTAGCTGGATGCTATTTGGTAATACGCCACCGACGGCGGGGTATGGTGGCTGGGGGCTGTATTTCGCCGTGGTGGCAAAAAATTATAATGTACCCGAGGTCATCTACCAGATCGCGACCAACCGGTCAGCGGACTACATCCAGCATGACCGCGCCCGCACCCGCCGGCGTTGGCGTTACAGCGACGAACTTTCTCCGCTGGTCTATAAAACGAATTACCTGCGGACCGATTATGCGGTGGGCTCCACGCGCGGCGGAATGATCGATCCCATTCAGTCGCACGTGTGGGACGTTACCTGGGCTGAAGCGGATCCGCGTAAGAAACATAACACGATGTTCTCGATGCATCCGCATTCTTCCATGGTCGCGATGCAATCGGCGTTCACCTGTTATCCTGAGCCGATGATTAAGGCGGTTACGATGGAAGGTAAACCCACGTATGATTCGCCGGATAAAATTCTCGGCAGTTCGCCTTACGAGCAAGTGTTTCAAGATCTCGATACGGTTGTGGCGCTCTATGACATTCCAGTGGGGGAACGCTTTCCGCACATCAACGGATTCTTCTCCAAAGATTTGGTTAAGGTGACGGAGAGTCCCTCCGGCTGGATCTTTGCTCAGGGCGGGCACGCCTACCTCGCCTACCGTCCTCTCGCGGGCTACACGTGGATTAAATACGGCCACTTTTCCGGTGGTTGGGCTAAGGTGGGGCTCGATCTCGGCGGACGCATTCTCACTAGTCCGCACTTAAAAAATGGCACGATCGTGCAAGCGGCGAGTGTCAGTGAATTCCCCAGCTTCGCGGCTTTTCAGGCGGCGATAATTGCGCTCCCGCTACAATTCTCCCTTGAGCCGGTGCCGACCGTGAACTTCACCACGCTGCGGGGTAAAAAGGTGACCTGCGCCTATGGGCAAACGCCGACGGTCGACGGCCGCCCGCTGGATTATTCTCAGTGGAAATTATTTGAGGGCCCGTACCTTAATTCTGAAGTGGGTAGCCGGCGCCTTACTATTACTCACGGTCAATTGGAGCGCGTGCTGGATTTAAATGCGCTGACCGCCACCGACCGCGTGCGGACCCCATGAGCGATCGCGCGCGCCTGAGAGGTGGGTTAACGCTCTCGCTCGGCGCGCTGCTGTTTAGTTTGCCGCTGAGTCAGTTGTTCGCGGAGGCGCCGCCGTGGGCTGATTCAGCCCGAGCTGGTCATGCGATGCTGACGCGGCTCTGTGATGATTTCGGTGGGCGGCTTACGGGCAGCGTCGCCAATGAAGGAGCGCTGACGCAACTCGCCGCTGAGCTGCGGGCGTTGGGGCTGCAGCCGGAGCGAGTGCCTTTTTCGATGCTGGGGTGGGAGCGGGGTGCAGATCAGGTTGAGTTGTTGGCACCCTTGAGTCGGCCGTTACGCGTGGCGGCGCTTGGCTATACTTCAGCGCACGCTCCCTTTGAGGCCGAGGTGGTTGCTATCGGCGCGGGCGGGGTGGCTGATTATCCGACGGACGTGACCGGAAAAATTGCGCTCTTAGATCCCGCCTGTGCGCTCACGGCGCGGGAATTTTCGCAACTGGCCTTCCAACGGGGCGCGCGGGGTATCTTGTTTATCAATCGCGAAGGCGGCGGCCAGTTGTTGGCCCGCACGGGAAGTTTTGTGGGCGAACCTTTAGTGCTGCCGGTTTATTCTTTGGCGCAGGAAGAGGGGCGGTGGCTGCAGCGTTTATTGCAGCGAGGCCAGACGGTACGCGTGCGGGTGGCGACAAAATCGCGGTGTCGCGTTGTGACCACGGCAAATTTAGTCGTGCGCTTGCCGGGCCGCTCGCCGGATCGCCTGATTGTGGGCGCGCATTTTGACAGTTGGGATCTCGGGCAGGGCGCGCTCGATAACGGGATCGGCACCGCCCAATTGTTTGCGCTGGCCCATGCTCTGCGCGGCCGTGAGCTCGCGCATACCATTGAGCTGATCTGGTTTAATGGCGAGGAGCAGGGCCTGTGGGGTTCGCGTCACGCGGCGGCGCAATTAGGCGCTGACCCCATCATCGCCATGATGAATCTCGATATGGTCGGGGTACCCATTGCAGTTAATGCGTTGGGTGATACCACGCTGGTGCCGGTGCTGCAGCAGTGGGCGCAGCAGCGGAGTCCCGCGGCGCTCCCGCGGGGCGTGGAGAATATTAATTGGTTTGGTAGTGATCACACGCCTTACCAATTAGCCGGCGTGCGGGCGCTCACCTTTAACGGGCCGATTCCGCGCGAGTCGGTGCGCTTCTATCATGATTTTGCGGACACAATTGATAAGTTGCCGGAGCAAATTATTGTCGATTCGACGGCGGTGATTGGTGACCTCGTGCTGACTTTGGCGACTAGCCCTGCCGTGAGCGCCGCGCGGCGTACGCCGCTGGAGACGGAGAAATTGTTTACAGATTTTGGGCTAGAGCGGCGCATGCAGGCCGTCGGCTATTGGCCGTTTAAAGTTACCCCATGACAATTAATCAAGGCACGCTGGCGCCGGAATCATTCACCAAGCAAGGCGGGGTTTACGGGCGAGCCGGCTCGGCCCATTGACGTAACGCGCTTCAAGCAGTACCTATTTTTACCCCTGTTATTATGCATATTCTTGGCCTGCACCTCATCGACGCGCTCATTATCGTCACCTATATTGTGGTCGTTTTAGCTATCGGAAAAATTTTATCCCATGGGGTGAAAGGCGAAAAAGATTTCTTCCTGGGGGGGCGCTCGCTCGGTAAGTGGTTTCAGTTTTTCCTGAGCTTTGGCACGATGACGGATCCGGGGCAGGCGACGACGACGGCGAGTTCAGTCTATCGGCAAGGGGCGGGAGGGGCCTGGCTCGCGCTCATTACCTTATTTTTGACTCCCTATTATTGGTTCACCGCGGTGTGGTTTCGGCGCGTGCGGCTGACGACGATGGCGGATTTATTTCAAGACCGCTTTGGCCGGCGTTTCCTCGCCACCTTATATGCGGTGACTACGATCATGATGGTGATTGTCTCGATTGCCGCCGGCAACGTGATCGCCTTGAAAACCTTGCAGCCGTTGATGGTGAAAGAGCCAGCGATCTACTCGGTCGCGGAAAAGCAAATGGTGGCCGACTATTATGAATTTACTGCCCTGCGCAAAGCGCGAGCTACCACGCCGCTGGCCGGAGCAGCGGTATCCCGCTATGCAGGGCTCAAAGATTCCTATGATCGCGGCGCGTTGCAGCCGCACGTCACTTATCTGCAGCCGGCGACCTTTTATTGGGTCACTTCTATTTTAGTGGCAATTTTTGTGATGCTGGGGGGGCTCAAGGCCTCCGCGGTGGTCGATGGAGTGCAGGCGGTTCTCGTGATTATTATTTCTGTGATCTTAATTCCCTTTGGTCTCGCCAAAATTGGCGGAGTCGCGGGGCTGCACGCCAAAGTGCCGGAAGTGATGTTCAATTTATTTGGGGGCGGTGGGTCGAGTGAATACACGTGGTATTCGATCTCGGCCTTATTGCTGGTGCAATTTCTCGGCATTGTGGGCTCGCAGGCTAATATGGCGATCGGGGGCTCGGCCAAGAGTGAGATGGCTGGGCGCATCGGGGCCGTGTCCGGCGGATTCAGCAAACGCTTTGTCACGATCGCGTGGGCCTTTAGCGGTTTAATTGCGTTGGCTATTTTCGGGCCTAATTTAGCGGATCCCGATCAAGTGTGGGGTTTATTGACGCGCTCGCTTCTGCCGGTCGGGTTGATTGGCGTGATGATCATCGGCATTCTGGGTGGTAAGCTCGCGCTGCTCGGGGCGCAATCGGTGGTACTCGCGGGGCTGGTGGTCAAAAATTTATATGAACCGCTTTTCCCGGGCAAAACGGAGGGCCACTATATGGTGGTGGCGCGTTTGACGGTGCCGGTGGCGCTGGCGTGCGGGATCGGCGTGGCCCTGTATTTGAATAGTGTCATCGCTTTGTTGAAATTCGCAATTGTGCTGCTGGTGATTTGGGGCGTGCCCATCACCCTGATTTTTCTGTGGCGCCGCTTGACCGAAATGGCCGTTCGCGTGCAAGTCCTCGCCACGGTTACGTTGGTCGCAGTGATTCCGTGGAGCGTGCCGGCGATTCCCGCGCTGGCGCGTTCGGCTACTTTGACGCAAATGACGCGCGAGCAGGTGATCATGGTGAGCGTGCCCGGAAATTCGGCGCTGACGCAGCCGCATCGCATCGAGCCGGTCTCGATTTATTTTGAAGAAGGGGTCGTGCGGAGTAATCCGCAGGACTTGCAGTCAACCAAGACGGGCAAGGGACTGTTTCGCATCGAGGTTTATTTACTCGCCGTCCTCGGGGTGGATGTGGCGGGTTTCAATCCGGCGCAGTTATTGATGACGCGTTATTTAGTCGATGCGTTGTTGCCGCTTTTAATTCTCATCGTGGTTAGTTTGCTGACGGCTCCAACTGATCCGGCGCGGGTGGCGCGTTTTCATGCGCGCATGAAGACTCCGGTGGGGACCACGCTGGAGGAAGATGCGGTCGCGGTCGAAGCGAGTTACGCCCACCCGACGCGTTACGATCACCTGAAACTATTTCCGCGTTCCCAATGGGAGCTCACCAAGTGGAATCGCCAAGATGGGTGGGGCTTTCTCGGCTGCTGTGCGCTCGTGGGCTTTATCCTCGTGTTCTTTAAGGCCGTCTTACTGCTCGGCAGTTAACGGCGAGCCTACGCGCTACGCGCTGGCGTTCGTGCCCTCGGTCAATCCCGCCGTCACGAACCCGCGCCCGAGCTGATCAGCTTACGGGGTGGTGCGCGGGAAAGTTATGGCAACAGCTGCGCCGGAGGAAATCTCCAAGAGACCGTTTTTTGCGGCTAGGGGCACGGCAAAGCCAGCGCGGGCGAGGCTATCGGTGTGCACGAAAATCCGAATTTTTTTATCCAGGCGGGTGATCGGCTGGATCTGCAAATGGGCCGCGCGGCCATCGGCCGTCACCGTTAGGCTGAGGGTCACCGTCCCCGCCGCCGTATGCCAATTATCCAAGCGGTTAACGGCCCCCGCGTGCAACCATTCGGTGGGCACGCTCCCCAGCAAGTGGAGGGTGTTCTCACGGTCGTAGGCGAGCATGGCGCCGGTGAGATGCGCAAACATCGCCGAGGCAAAACAGTGGGGCTGGTCGCCGGCGAGTTTCAGCGGATCACCGATCAGGGTTTGTTCTTCGACCCACGTTCCGCGCGGCGAGGCGTGATTGGCCGCGGCGTAAAGCATGTCGGCTGTTTTGGCGTCATGACCGAGGATGAGATGTTGGCAGGCGATGAACATCCCCATGCCGGCCCAATTACCACCGGGGAGCCAACCCAGACTCACGGGGAGTCCTTGTTTTTCGACCGACGCCAGCAGCGCCAGCGTGCCGGTGAGTAATTCATGTTGAGAGGAGATCCACCCTTCGCCGTTGAGGTGGGCATCGAAGATTGCCCATTGGGTCAGTTGGGGGATCGGATCAGCGCCCTTGAAGCCAACGCGGACGGGGAGGTAGAGATTGCCGTGCGCATCGCGGCGTTGGTCGCGCCGTCGGTGGTGATTAAAAGAAGTGAGGAATTCCTGCGCGAGGGCCTGAATCATCTGGGCATCAGCTTCGTAGCCGAGCGCGTGCGCGGCGCGAACCGCGGCGTTGAGTCCGGTGATGGTGCAATACACCGAAGAATATTCTGCGCCAATATCCATGATGCCGCCGTCGCTGAAGCCGGGAGGAAATAAACCAGCGTACGGCGCGTCGGGCTGCGCCAGCGTCCGGTTGCGGAGCGCGCGAATCCCTGACACTCCGCGCAAGATTTGGGGCCAATGGGTGCGAGCGTACTCCCAGTTTCCGGTGATTTGCGCGTCACGTTCGACGCCCCAGAGGACCTCGGCGGTGGTGCGATAAATTTGCTGGGGATGTAATTCGTCAATGATGCCGCTGGCATTTTGATGGCTAAAGAGGGCCTCCAGCGTTTGGCGGCCGATGGCCGAATCACCGAGCATTGCGGCGAGCTCAGTGAAATAAACGGCATCCCCCGCCCAGAGCCCCCGATACAGGGTGAAGCTGGAATTGAACTGGGACTGACCGTTAATATTTTCTCGGGCCTGATAAAGGGTGCGAATGGCCGCGTCGACCATCGCTTGAATCGCGGGGTCGGCCACCGTGATATGACCGAAGGGGATGGCATACTGAGCCCACTGGGCGCGCGCTTGAGCGATGGCCGCCGGGACGGATAATTTTTCGGCAAGGGCCACATCGGCGGCAGTCGCTTGGCCGGAAAAAACGAAGGCCGTGACGTCTTCGGTGCCAGCAGGGAAAGTTAACTGCCAACCAGTCGCGGTCGGCTCGATCTTGGTCGCTTGGGGACGCGTGAGCACCAAAGGGGCGCCAGCATAGGTCAGCAGCCCATTGCGAGCGACCTTGAGGACGCGGCCGGTTTTAATGGTTAACTGGGGTTGAACCGCCCCGGTATAATGGGCGTGGATGAGATCGGTGCGGGCGGGTTCGCGGCTCACTTCTGTGCCACAGGCGATGCGCAATTCCGCGCGATCTTCGGGACCGGTGGAGCCCGCGACGAGTTCGGCGCGAGTTAATTTAATTTCTGGCGGGTAAAGTGCGATGCACGCCAAAGTCGTATTGGGATCGCGGCCTTGCGGTGCGATGATGCTGATATCGATCCAGCCATTGCGATCCGTGTCGACGGCCTCGAACAAGAAAACTTGCGGCTGATTGAGCGGCGCATTGAGCGCGAGATCGAGGAGCATGGGAGTGGCGCCTTCGACCTGCATGTCGGCAAAGCGCTCGCCGAGGCGAAGTTTATAGCTTTCACAAAAACCGAGCATGACGCGCTTAGCGGCGCCGGGAGTAACGCGTACGCGGTAACGCAGCGGGCGATTAACGCCCCAGGCGACGTTGCGGAATTCGGGGGAAACGGTGGCGTCGGGCTGAGCCCAGCCCAGCGCGCCGGTGATGCCATCGAGTCGTTCCCATTGGGCGGTGCGGCCGTTGGAAACCGCGGGCGCCGCGGGCGGCAGGGCGAACGTTGTGAGTTCGATCACCGCAGCGTCGCGAGTGAGGATAGTGCGGACGGCAGGGAGACGAGCAGACTCGAGCCAAGTTTGCTCCTTCAGTTTGAAAGCGTCACCCACCGCGCCCGCTGTGACGATGGTCGAGGGTTGGACATAGGGGCCCGGCCCGAAATCGTAAAGGAGCGCGCCCCGCTCGTCTGCCATCGGCTTGTGCCAGTCATCGGGTGCGCCGAGCGGCTGATGCCACGTGGGCATGCCAAAGCGCAGGTCTACGACACGCGCGGGGGTCGGGTCGGGCGTCGTCGCTCCACTCAGGAGGGGGAGGCTAAGGAGTAGGACAGGCAGCAGGCGAGGTGGGCACAGCATGGGTTAGAGAATTGCGGTAAAAGCATGCAGCACAAAATGAATGTGAATGAAAATTTCGTCTCGGTTGAATGCTGGGTTGTGTCAGCGGCTTAACTTGCTCTGCTTTGGGGTAATTCTATGCGCAATTTTTGGCTATTCTTAGCGATCCTGCTCACCGTTGCTTCCACGCGCGGCGCGACGCAAGCGGCGGTGAGTCCCTCCGTGTTGGTCGTGGGCGGGGCCATGAGCGATGGCCCGCATTTTATTGCCAGCACGCGGGAGGTCATGCGCCGACATTATGCGGGCTGCCAAAAAATCGTCCTCGTGCTCCATGCTGATTTACCCCGCGATCAGAATCGACGGGAAGTCCAGCTGAAGGCGGCCTTTGGGGAAATCGGTTTTGCGCACGTGGAATCCCTGCATCATGCGGATCTGGCGGGGCAGCGGATGTTATTGGAGCAAGCCGATGGAATTTTTGTGAGCGGTGGCGAAACGTTTGTGCTGTTGGCGGAACTGTACCGGACAGGTCAGTTGGATCTGATTCGGTCGCGCGTGGCCGCCGGGGTGCCGTATGGTGGTTCGAGCGCGGGGGCCAATGTGGCGGGGCGGTTGATTGGCACCACCAACGATTTTCCGGTCGCGGAAATTCCTAGCCGGCGAGCGCTGGCGATTTTTCCGGCGGTCATTAATCCGCATCATCCGGCGCCTTCCGCGCGAGGTGATTTTGATTATCGGGCGGGGAAAATTAATAATTATCTCGGCTTCAACCCCACTGAGATCGTGTTGGCGTTGGGCAATGGGTCGATGGCGCGTCTCCATGATGGTCGGGTAACGTTAGAGGCGGGGCTAGGCTGGGTTTATCAAGTGAAGAGCCGCCGGTCACTGGTGCCCGGTGATTTGATTCCCGAGCTGCTGCCCGAAAAATAATTTTAGCGGTGATGAGACCGCTCGGCTCAAGTCGCCGAGCCGCCACAAAAAGCCCAGAAGGCGCAAAACCAGACCAAGGCATGGCCACGAAAAAAACGAGAAACACAGAAACGGACCAAGGCATTTTTGCCCGCGAAAAACGCGAAACGACGCGAAAGGTTCGAACTTAAACTCGCCGCCGCTCCCGCGCGACAGAGGATCGGCCCTCTCACCTCTGACCTTTTGCCTCAAGCCTTCAGGCCGCCACGAAAAACCCGAGAAACACAAAAACGAACCAAGGCATTTTTAACCGCGAAGGGCGCGAAGTGACGCGAAAGGTTCGAACTTAAACCTTAAAACTTTCGCCTCTAGCCTCTAACCTCTGACCTCTCACCTTTCGCCTCTCTCCCCTACCGCCGCCTACTTAGCGGGGCCGAAATCGTAGGTCAGGTTCCACTCGCGGGTCTCGCCGGGAGCAAGATTGAGGGCGAGATAAGGTTCGAGCGAGAGGGTGTTGCCGTTGGCCCACAGGACGCATTTAAAGGGGACGAAGTCGGTGGTGAAATGGACTGAGGTCAGCTTCGGGTGCGTCAGGGTTGCGACTAAGGGCTGGCCCAGGGGGAGTCCTAAAAGCTCCAGATGGCCGCCGTCGACTCCGATAAAAGGGCGATACATAGTGAGCGTCCGCCCCGTTAATTTATAACCGATATTTTCCGCGAGTTGCGTGCCGGCGGGCAAAGTGACGACCTGCAAGCCATCGGTCTGCAGCGCGAAAAAAGGATGGGCAAACCACTCGAACTTGAGCGGAGTGCGGCCGCGATTAGTCAGGCGCGAAGTGGAGCGCAGGTGCCGACCCTCTAAGGCGATAGTGCGTTCAATTGCATAGGACCAAGGACCCACGGTTTGCGCCGTACGAAAAATTGCCTGGGTGGGGGTGAGTTCAGTTTCCCAGTGGCAGGGTTGGGTGACGCTGACATTTCCTGCCGCATCGCGGCCGAGTTGGCCGGCACCGGGAGCGAGGCCGATGGGGCCAGCCCAGAGCAAGGGCTGGCCCGTCATCGTACTATGGCGAAACGATTCGGGCAGGCCTTGGCCGTTGCGCGGGATCGGATCGGGCTTGGGCCATTCGGGGCCAGTGAGCAGATCGCCGACATGCTGGTCGTGAATTTGCCAAATATACGCGCCCCAGCAGAAGCGGGGTCCGAGGTGAGCATGTTCCGCGACCGGATCGAGCAGATCGACGGTGAGTTCGGCGTTGGCGAGATGCAGCATGAGCAGAAGAACCGTGAGGTGAGAGCGCGGGCCGGGGGATACTGCGCGCGCGCTGAGGAAAAAGTTAACGCAGGCGCATGAGGCGCAGCGTGGTGCTCTGGCCGTCGAGGACTAAAACAAATTGGCCATGTGGACGGGCGTGGATTTCGATACTTTTACCCACGAGTTCATAGGTGATCGGCTCAAAGCCTTCCCACACTTGACCATTATCGAGGCGGAAGCGATTAGCTGATTCCCATTTCACCACGGTGCCGACCAGCGGAGGGAGCGTGCGCCACTCTGTGTCATCGAAGGCCGGCAGACCAAAGCGCTGGAGCCAACCAGCCTTGGGTTGAACTAGGGGCATGGGCGCAGGGATCGCGACGGCGGCGGCGCGGGCGGTGACGAGCGCCGTTTGAAGCTGGGTAGTCGCCGCTGCTTGTTGGCGAATCAGAGCGGCATCGATGACGCCGAGCTCATCCGGGCTGAGGCGATCAAGGCCGGCGCGTTGCCATTCTGATGGCGTGAGCACGGCTTGGAGGCCGGGAAATTTTTCCGCGGCCGAGCAGGCGACGGTGAGGAGTAAGCAGAGGAACCAGCGGGGGGCCAATTTCATGGAGAAAAGTTTGAGGCGATCGCTCTCGGTGAACGAGGATAAAATATCTAACTCGACTGAAAATTCACGAAGATCCACTAGCCGATCTTGCACGACGCGGGGCGCTTCGAGTTAGAGCTGCAGAAAATCATCGCCCGTATTTTGGGCCGCGACCATGCGGGCGAAGGGGCCGCCGCGGGCGACGAGAGTACGGAAATCACCTTCTTCAATGATGCGGCCGGCCTCGAGCACGATAATACGACTGGCGTTGCGGATGGTGCTGAGACGGTGGGCGATGGTAATCACGGTGCGCCCGGCGGCGAGCCGGTCGAGGGCTTCTTGGATCAAGCGCTCGCTTTGATAATCAAGCGCGGAAGTAGCTTCATCCAAAATGAGGACGGGCGGATTACGCAAAATGGCGCGCGCGATGGCCAGGCGTTGGCGCTGGCCACCGGAAAGGGTGACGCCGCGCTCGCCCACGGCGGTCGCGTAGCCGTTGGGCAAACGCAGAATAAACTCTTCGGCATTCGCCTGCTGCGCGGCTTGTCGTAACTCGTCGTCGGTGGCATCAGCGCGCGCAAAACGCAGATTGTCGCTGATGGAGCCGGAGAGCAGTAGGCTGTCCTGCAACACCACGGCTAATTGTCGGCGAACCCAGCGCATATCCCATTCTGACTGCGGCACTCCATCGATTAAAATTTGGCCGCTGCTGGCCGCGTAGAGTCCAAGCAGTAAATTTGCTAGCGTGCTTTTGCCCGAGCCGGAAGGTCCGACCAAGGCGACCTGCTCCCCGGGTGCAATGGAAAGATTAATTTGGTGGAGCACGAGTTGCTCGGGGGCGGTGGGATAGGCGAAGTTAACGGAGTCGAACACGATATCACCGCTGAGGCGGTCCGCGCGGCGCGTGCCTTGCCATTGTTCGACGTAGGCGGAATCGATAAGATCCTTGATGCTCTGGAAACTTTCGCGGCCGATGAAAAATTGCTCGCTCAAGCTGACAAAGGCCTGGATGGGGCCGAGGACAATGGGCAGACCCGCGACGAAGGCGAAAAGGGTGCCGTAGGAAATGTCGCCGCGAATGGCGAGCCAGGCCCCTGCGGCCATCACCACGAGCGCGATGACTTGGGTGCTCACATACCAAAAGGTGCCAAAGATAGCATTGAGGTAGCTCTGGTGGATGCGTTGGCGGGCAAAATCTAAACTGCTGCGGTCCAAGTCAGCCTCGGCTTGTTTTTCCTCGCCGAAGCTGCGCACCAAACGAAGGGCGGAAATATATTCGCTGGCGGTGCCGGTTAGTTGCTCCTGCGCGAGCCGGGCGGCGTGATTGCTATACTGGATGCGGGCGAAGAAATAATATTTAGCGAGAGCGTAGGCGGGGATAATGAGGCCGAGGACCAAAGCGAGGCGCCAATTGAGAATCGTGAGGATAATAAAAATACTCACCCCGTAGAGGACGTTGGGCAGAAATTGATTGAGAATATTATAAAGCAGCGCCTCAACTTTTTGCGTATCGAAGGCGTATTTTGCCAGTAAGCGCCCCGTCTTTTGTTGGTCTAAATAACCAAAGCTCAGGAACTGCAGCTTGAAGAAAATCCGACTGCGCATCTCGACCATCATTTGCGCCATGGCTTGCGCGGTGACGTGGGCCCCCCAGACCGAGAAAACATAATGCAGGGCGAGTAAGAGCAGGAACCAGCCGCTCAGTTGCAGAATGGCGAATGTATCGCGGGCGGGGACCGCGACATCAATCATGCGTTGGAACAGCCACGCGCACGGGGCGACCGCGAGGGAGCGCAGCAGGGAGAGACCAAAGCCAAGCCAGAGACGGCGGCGGCTAC
>Ga0214919_10005641_pt1 | contig 17606 bp, 12 predicted proteins | sample LL1503_MetaG_FD_177994 | JGI IMG/M metagenome (GOLD analysis project Ga0214919, IMG submission 177994) | Freshwater microbial communities from Lake Lanier, Atlanta, Georgia, United States - LL-1503 | ecosystem: Environmental > Aquatic > Freshwater > Lake | place: USA: Georgia | collected...
CTCGGTGAAGAAGCCGAGGTCGCCTGTTCGACCGTCGTCTCCAACGCCAACATCAAGGATACCGTGATCAAGATGGGCGGCGAAGACGCTTTCGAAGCGCCGTTCCTCGAGGAGGCCAGGAAGGTTCGCGTCAACACGTCATCCTGTCAGGTCTACATGGGCGTGCGCGAAGGCGAGACCATCCCGCACATCGGCGACCTCGTCTTCACCTCCGAGGCCAAGCCGTTCTCCAGCCAGGAGCTCGTCGACTTCCATACCAGCTCGCGCACCTACTCGGTCTACTACCCGGACACCCGTCCGCACACCAAGAAGCCGCATTACGCGATCGTCACCTCGGTCAACCAGAAGTTCGAGGACTGGGCGCAGCTCTCCGAGGCCGACTACGCGACGCACAAGGCGCGCGTCATCGAGGAGTCCTTCAAGGGCCTCGAGAAGTTCATCCCCGACATCCGTTCGAAGGTCGACCACGCCGAGGCCGCCACCCCTCGCACCGTCCAGCGCTACGTCCGTCACGTGGGCGGCACTTCCTTCGGCACCAAGTTCGAAGGCCTCAAGGTCTCGATGGCCCTGCCCGAACAGGTCGGCGGCTTCTACCATGCGGGCAGCGTCGGCATCATCATGTCGGGCTGGTTGGGCACCATCAATTACGGCGTGATCGTCTCGGCCAAGGCCGACGCCTATCTGCGCGATCCGAGCGCCAATCCCCTCGGTGACGCCGCGGCGAGCGCGGGCGTCTGAGCCTGCCGCCCGCCTGCCGGCTGTTCCGGCGTCTTGACGGTGGCCGGGGATTGTCGAATCTTCCCTCATGGCCAACGACTCCAAGGAACGCGGTTTCGCCGAGAAGCTCGAGCACGGGCTGGAATACTTCATCTTCGCCAGCCGCTGGGTACAGGCGCCGATCTACGTCGCGTTGATCTTCGCGGCCGTCGCCTACGCGTGGAAGAGCGTGCAGGAGCTCCTGCATCTGCTCCACGATTTCGCGACCGCCACCGAGAGCACCATCATGCTGGGAATCCTGTCCCTCGTGGACATCTCGATGGTGGCCAACCTCGTCAACATGGTCGTCGTCGGCGGCTACGTGACCTTCGTCTCGCGCATCGACTTCGGCGAGAACGGCGACCGCCCCGACTGGCTCGACCACATCAACGCCAACACCCTCAAGGTGAAGCTCGCGGGCAGCCTCGCGAGCATCTCGGCGATCCACCTCCTCAAGAGCTTCATCGACATCACCGCGGCCGCGGGCGACAAGCCGCTGACGCCCGCGCACGAGAAGGTCATCCTCTGGCAGGCCATCATCCACGGGGTGTTCCTGGCCTCGATGATCCTCTTCGCCTTCGGCGAGAAGATGCAGCGGCATCCCGATCACTGAGCCTTCGGAGGGAGGTCGCTGACCCAGCCGACCACGTAGCGCTGCAGTGCGGAAGACCAGCCGTAGTGGATCCGCAGGCGCTTGCCGGCAGGATCCGGCTTGGTGTCGATCGTCGCGTCCAGGCTGATCTTGCGGCCGGCGTGCACGACGACCATCGCCGCCTTGCCGCTCAGGCCCTGGCGCGTCGGGTGGCGCAGGTGCGGCGGGATCTCGTCGCCGTCGCACGCGCTGCCGATGCCGCCCTCCATCCGGACCATGCGCATGAAGTCCAGCGCGCGCATCGCGGCGTGGATGTGTTCGAAGCAGTCGAAGTCGCACGTGAAGCCGGCGTCGATCGCCGACTCGAGGATGAGGTGGTCGGCCATGCTCGGCATGCGGGCCGCCCAGGCCAGGAAGTGGCCGACGTTGGGCTGGTGGCCGGCGACGGAGTGGCCCATGACTTCCTGCTTGGGGCGGCGGACTTTCTCCTCGCGGACCTCCGGCCCGAGGCCGGCCACGATCGCCTGGACGACCGCTTTGTCCGCGGCGCGGAAATCAAAGGTGACCTCGTTCGTCCGGCCGTCGACGCCGGCCGGCCCGGCGTCGTCGCCGGCGATGCGCACGCCGATGTCGCCATGGAGTTCCGGTCCGCTCAGGCGGACGCAGTCGCCGTGAGCCGGCAGCACGAAGAACGTGGGCAGGCCTTCGCCCGCGCCGCCGAGGGATTCGAGGCGTTCACGGAGCTTCATGGCGGGGAAGGGGGTGCGCAGGCGGCGGCGGAGGAGAGGGCGAGGGCGGGAGGGAGGAGAGGAGCGGCGTTTCATGGTTAGGTTTTAAGAAGAAGAGAGGGTGTCCCTGCCGTGCGGTCCGTGGGAAAACGGCGCGCGGCTGGAAGGGTGAACAATGGAATGGAAGGATCGGACAGGGACGCCGGGGTGGGCGGAGAACTGGCCGAGGAGCTTACTATGCCCGGCGCCCGAGGGATGTCCAGAGGGCGACCGCCGGTTTTCCTAATTATTATAACCCCCTGTTTTCTGGGCAAAAAGAAGGGCTCCCCGACCGGGGAGCCCTGGGGCGACCGGGGTTGGCCGGCTTAGCGAGCCTTGGCGGCCACCGGGATGCGCATGCCGTAGAAGCTCCGGTAGACGAAGAAGAGGGCCACCAGGAAGATCGCTCCGCCCAGGAGCAGCCTCGGGCCGGCTTCCATCTTCACGGCGATCTCGACGGCGAGCAGCCCGAAGAGCGTCGTGAACTTGATGACCGGGTTGAGCGAGACCGACGACGTGTCCTTGAACGGGTCGCCGACCGTGTCGCCCACGACCGTGGCCGCGTGCAGCTCGGTGCCCTTGGCCTTGAGGTCGACCTCGACGATCTTCTTGGCGTTATCCCAGGCGCCGCCGGCATTGGCCATGAAGATGGCCTGGAACAGCCCGAAGAAGGCCATCCCGACCAGGTAGCCGATGAAGAAGAACGGGTCGAAGAGGGCGAGCGACAGCGAGAAGCAGAAGATCACGACGAAGATGTTCGTCATGCCCTTCTGCGCGTACTGGGTGCAGATGCGCACGACCTCCTTGGACGAGTCCGCGGCCGCGGTGGAGGCGTCGAGCTTCATGTTCTCCTTGATGTAGACGACCGCGCGGTAGGCGCCGGTCACCACCGCCTGGGTCGAGGCGCCCGTGAACCAGTAGATGACCGCGCCGCCCATGAGCAGGCCCATCAGGGCCTCCGGGTGCACCAGCGAAAGCTTCTCGAGCACGTTGAACTTCGCGTCCAGCGCGCGGTAATGTTCCTGCAGCATCATGATGATGCCGAAGACCATCGTGGTCGCGCCGACCACGGCGGTGCCGATGAGCACGGGCTTGGCGGTGGCCTTGAAGGTGTTGCCGGCGCCGTCGCCCTTCTCGAGCTGGTGCTTGGCGCCTTCGAAGTCGGGGCGGAAGCCGAAATCGCGCTCGAGTTCGGCCGCGACGCCGGGCTGCTGCTCGATCTGCGAGAGCTCGTAGACGGACTGGGCGTTGTCGGTCACCGGGCCGAACGAGTCGACCGCGATGGTCACGGGGCCCATGCCGAGGAAGCCGAAGGCGACCAGGCCGAAGGCGAAGATCGGCGCCGCGAAGGCGAACTGCGCCGGCATCAGCGCGGCGACGGCGGCGTGCGTGGAGAGCAGGTACGCGCCGAACATCAGGCCGAGGATGCAGAGCCCGGTCCAGAAGGCCGAGTAGTTGCCGGCGACGAGGCCCGAAAGGATGTTGAGCGAGGCGCCGCCTTGGTCCGACGAGGTGACGACTTCCTTCACGTGGCGGCTCTCGGTGGAGGTGAACACCTTGGTGAACTCCGGGATGAGCGCGCCGGCGAGCGTGCCGAGCGAGATGATCGTGGACAGGACCCACCAGAGGCCGCCGCCTTGCGAGGACAGGAGGAAGTAGCTGGCGAGGTAGGTGACGGCGATCGAGACGAGCGAGCTGATCCACACGAGGTTGGTCAGCGGTTGCTCGAGGTTGAAGTCCTTGGCGCGTCCCCAGACGGCCTGGCTCACGGCGTCGTTGAGCCAGTAGCTCAGCAGCGACGTGACGACCATCAGGATGCGCATGGCGAAGAGCCAGATGATGAGGGTCGCGCAGAGCGCGGGCTTGGCCGCGAGGGCGAGGGCGAGGAACGCGATGAGGGCCACGCCCGTCACCCCGTAGGTCTCGAAGCCGTCCGCCGTCGGGCCGACGGAATCGCCGGCGTTGTCGCCGGTGCAGTCCGCGATGACGCCGGGGTTGCGGGGGTCGTCTTCGGGCAGCTTGAAGACGATCTTCATCAGGTCCGCCCCGATGTCGGCGATCTTGGTGAAGATGCCGCCGCAGATGCGCAGGGCCGAGGCGCCCAGCGATTCGCCGATGGCGAAGCCGATGAACGAGGGTCCGGCGAGCTCCTTCGGCAGGAACAGCAGGATCGCGATCATGAAGAACAGCTCGATGGCGACGAGCAGCAGGCCGACGCTCATGCCGGACTTGAGCGGGATCAGCAGCGTGGCGAGCGGGTTGCCGCGGAGCGCCGAGAAGGCGGCGCGCGAGTTGGCGACGGTGTTGATGCGGATGCCGAACCAGGCGACGCCGTAGCTGCCCAGGATGCCCAGCACCGAGGCCGCGAGGATCACGGCGACGTCGGCGAAGCCCTTGTGCTCGAGGCCGGCGAAGTAGTATGTCATGCAGGCCGCGATGAGGACCCAGAGCCCCGCGAGGAACTTGCCCTGCTGCCAGAGGTACGTCTTGCAGGTGCCCCAGATGATCTCGGAGACCGCCGCCATGGAGCGGTGGACGGGCAGCGCGCGCGTCTGCACGTACTGCCACCAGCCGTACGCGGTCGCGAGGGCGCAGACCGCCAGGCCGATCCAGAGCACCTGGTGGCCGCTCAGCGCGCCGCCGAGGAACGAGGTCTGCCCGAGGTCGGGGATTCGGATGTCCGCTTCGCCGGCGCGGGCGAAGGCGGGGAGGGACAGCAGCAGCGCCGCCGTGAGTTTCTTCACGCAGTTCATGGGGTGTGGGGGGTACGACCGCGGGGTGCGGGCGAGGTTCCCTTTCTGGCCGCAGAGCCGCAGGCCTGCGAGGGAAAAATACCTACGGCCCGGCCGTCATTTATAATCGTTTAGTAAAGCCCCGTCAGTCCAGGAGGTGGGCCCGGAGGAACAGGATCGTGGCCGCGAACTGATAGTCGGCGTTGGTCTTCTTCACGAAGCCATGCCCCTCGTCCTTGGCCATCACGTACCAGACCGTGCCGCCCTTGGCCTTCACGGCGTCGCGCATCTGCTCCGCTTCGGTGAACGGGACGCGCGGGTCGTTCTTCCCCTGGATGATCAGCAACGGCGAACGGATCTGGTCGGCGTGGTTGGCCGGCGAGATGCGGTCGAGGAAGGCCTTCACCTCGGGCTTGCGCTCGTCGCCGTATTCCAGGCGGCGGGCGCTGCGCCGGTAATCGGAGGTGTCCCGCAGGAACGTCGCGAAGTTCGCGATGCCGACGTTGTCGACGCCGCAACGGAAACGTTCCGCATAGTTCACGAGGCACGCGAGGCTCATGAAGCCCCCGTAGCTGCCGCCGTAGGCCGCCACGCGGCGCGCGTCGAGCCGGTCGGACTTCGCGACCCAGTCGAGGATGGCGCCGACGTCCTTGATCGCGTCGCCGCGTTTCACGCCGTCGTCGAGGGACAGGTACTTGCGGCCGTAGCCGGTGGAGCCGCGGATGTTCGGGTAGACGAGCGCGACGCCCAGCTCGTTGAGGTAGAAGTGGAAGCTGCCGCGATAGCCCGGCCGCGACTGCCCTTCGGGGCCGCCATGGAAGATCATCAGCGCCGGCCGCCTGCCGGGGAATTTCTTCGCGTCGGGGTAGTAGACGAGGGCCGGGATGCTCACGCCGTCGAAGCTCTTCACGCGGGTGATCGTCGGTTCAAGGCTGGGGATCTCCTTCTTCGGCTTGGACGTGCGGTTGGTCCAGCGCGTGACGGCGCCGGTGTCGAGGTCGGCCGACCACGCGTCGCTGGCGGAGTCTTCGCTGTTGAGGGAGAAGCCGACCTCATGGCTGCCCGGGCGGAACAGCAGGTTGCTCAGCACGCCAGCCTTGAGCTTCGGGGCGGGCAGGGCCTTGCCCGTGGCGAGGTCCCAGCAGCGGAGTTCGGAGAAGCCTTCGACGTTGAAGGACACGACCAGCCGGGCGCCGTCTTCCGAGACGACGAGTTCCTCGCCGTCCCAGGCCGGGCCGCCCGCCAGCTTGCCGAGCGTGCCGGCGGCGACGTCGATGCGCGTCGGACAGAGGAAGTCGGATTCGTAGTTCGCCAGCGCATACACGGCCTTGCCGCCTTCGGCGAAGGCGGCCTGCGTGAAGTAGCAACGCACGGACTTCGGCGTGATCTGCGTCTTCTGGGCGCTCGCGACGTCCATCGTCCACAGGCGCGCCTCTTCCTGGCCCATCGATTGGCGGAGCAGGAGGAGCGCGCCGTCGGGCGACCATTCGACCGGACCCCAGCCGGCCGAGGTGCCCGTGTGCACGACGCGCTCGGCATAAGGGGCCTGGGCCTCCTTGATCACGATGTCGCTGTCCTTGCCGTTGCGTCGGTTGGTGGCGAACGCGATGCGGCGGCCGTCGCGCGACCAGCAGGCCTCGATGTTGCGCGACTTGCCGTCGGTCAGGCGGACCGGCTGGGCCTTCGGGTCGGCCGTGTCCTTGAGGTAGAGCTGGAAGTTCTCGTCGCCGCCGACGTCGGCGGCGTAGAGCAGCAGCGAGCCGCCGGGCTGCATCTGGCCGCTCTTCACCGGTTCGACGCCGCCGGTCAGCGCGATCCGCTTCGCCAGCGGCGCGGCCATCACGTGGAGGTGCGTCGCGTCGCCGATGCGGGTGGTCACGATCGCCTCGCGCCGCACGGAGTGCCAGCCGCGGAAGCTCGCGCCGCCGAGGTTGAGGTAGGGCGACAGCTCGGCGGTCAGCGCGGGCGGGACGGGCGGGACGCCCTCGGCGACGATGTTCGGCGGCACGGCGGCCGGGACGGCGACGACGGACAGGCAGAGCAGGACGGAGAGCAGGGAGGGGCGGCCCATGTCGTATCTTTATTATGACAAGCCGGGGGCAGTCGAACCAGATATGCGGCTCGACCTCCGCCGGCCGCGGATTAACCCATCCTCATGCCCCGACTCCTGCTCCTGGCCGCCCTGCTGCCCCTCTCGCTCGCCGCCGCGCCCGAGAACTATCCCGTCAGCGCCTCCGTCGCCGCCGTGCCGCACCCGGCCGCCGACGCCCCGGGCTTCGTGTCGCTCTTCAACGGCAAGGACCTGGCCGGCTGGAAGACCAAGGGCAACTGGGTCTATGACGTCGACGGCACCGTCACGCTCAAGCCGCGTCCGGGGGAGACGGGCTGGAAGCGCTTCGACGCCTATGTCTTCACGGAGCGCAAATACCGCGACTTCGTCCTCGACCTCGAATTCAAGATCGAGCCCACCGGCAATTCCGGCGTCTTCTTCTGCGTCGCCGACCCGCTCGACCCCGTCGCCAAGGGCATCGAGCTGCAGATCCTCGACACCTACGGTCTCGCCAAGCCCGGCCATCACGACTGCGGCGGCATCATCCGCGCGATGGCCGCGTCGAAGAACATGGTGAAGGCGCCCGGCGAGTGGAACCGCTACACGCTCACGCTCAAGGACCGCCACCTGACCGTCGACTTCAACGGCGAGCGCACGATCGTCCTCGACCTCGAGGCCTCGCCGATGAAGGACCGGCCGGCCGACGGGCACATCGGCTTCCAGGACGAGGCGAAGCGCGTCTGGTACCGCAACGTGCGGATCAAGGAACTGAAGTGAGCGCCGGCCTCAGCGCAGATCCTTCCAGGGGGCCTCGCCGCTGACGTCGACCATGAACGGTCCCTTGCTCGCGCCGGGCGAGAGGATCGCGAGGATCGTCGCGTCGGCCTTCGAGGCGTTGAACGTCGCGTGCACGACGCCCGCGGGGATGTGCGCGGCGTCGCCCGGCTTGAGGATGCGCTTCTCCTGCTCGACCCATTGCTCCACTTCGCCCGCGAGGACGTAGATCATCTCCTCGAGCTCCGGGTGCGTGTGGAAAGCGTGGCCTTCGCCGGCGGGCAAGGTCGCTTCGCAGACCTGCAGGTCCTTCGCGCCGGTCAGTTCGGGCCGGGTCAGCCAGTAATTGGTCCGGCCTTTGTACTCTTCCTTGATGGCCTCGGCCTTGGTCACGAATCGCAGCGGTTTGCTCATGCTGGTTCCTATGCCGACGGCCTGGATGTGAGCAAGCCCGCGGGCCGGGCGTTGACAGGGCGGAACCCCGGGGCGAAAAGGGTGTCCCCCCAAGATACCCCATGAAACGTACCCTATCCCTCCTCCTCGGGCTTTCCTTGTTCGGCGCGGCCTCCGTCGTCGCCCAGGAAGCCAAGAAAGACGCTCCGAAGAAGGATGCGCCCAAGAAGGCCGCCGCTCCGGCGGTGAAGCTGCCCGTGCAGCCTGCCGACGTCGCCGCGCCTAAGCTCGGCAACGACGGCCAGATCAATCCCGGTTTCGCCAAGTCGCATGAGGCCTTCCTCGCCGTCGCCAAGAAGGGCGAAGCGCAGGTGGTCTTCCTCGGCGACTCGATCACCGCCGGTTGGGCCGGCAACGGCAAGGAAGTCTTCAAGGAATACGCCAAGTACAACGCCGCCAACTTCGGCATCGGCGGCGACCGCGTCCAGCACGTGCTCTGGCGCGTCGAGAACGGCGAGTTCGACGGCATCAAGCCGAAGGCCGTCGTGCTCATGATCGGGACCAACAACGCCGGCGTCGCCGACAACTCCCCCGAGCAGATCGCGGCCGGCATCAAGAACATCATCGACGCCATCCATAAGCGCTCCCCCGAGACCAAGGTCCTCCTGCTCGCCATCTTCCCCCGCGGCCCGAATCCGGCCGACGCCAACCGCGTGAAGAACGAGAAGGTCAACGCGATTATCGCCAAGCTCGACGACGGCAAGAAGGTCCACTTCTTCGACATCGGCGCCAAGTTCCTCAAGCCTGACGGCACGCTGGAAAAGTCGGTCATGCCTGACCTGCTGCACCTCAACGCCGCCAGCTACCAGGTCGAAGCCGACGCGATCCGCGAGAAGCTCGCTTCGCTCGTCAAGTAAGCGGTCTCGTCGTCCGGACGAAGGGCCGATCCTCGCCGAGGGTCGGCCCTTTTTGCGCCGGCTTTACTTCCCCCAGCCGGCGGGCAGGTCGGGCAACGTCGCGGTCAGGATCTCGTGGATCGCGACGCGTTCGTCGTCGGCGAGATGGCCGAAGGAAGGCGAAGGCGGGAAGGCGCGCAGGCCGGAGGAAAGCCGGAGCAGGACGATGTCGCGCAGCTCCTTGGGCAAGGTGGCGAAGCTCTGCGAATAGATGAGCGGGCTGCAGCGGTAGGTGAAGAGGCGGGTCCGCAGGTCGAGGTCGCGGAGCGAGCGGCCCTTCGTATCCGGCTTGCGGGTCTTGGCGTACGCCTTGGCGAACACGCCGTCGCTTCGGAGGCCTTCCGCCGGCCAGGGGGCCTCGTCGCGGCAGAGCAGGGCGTCGAGGATCTTCTCCGCCTGGCTGTCGAAGACCACGACGCAGGAACCTTGGGGAGGCGCGTCTTTCGGCAGGCCGAGGATCTCGCGCATCGCGGGCCAGCGATGGAGGGCGATGCGGGCGTCCTGGTTGGCCGTCGAGAGGACGTTGTGCACGTGCACCTGATGGTCGTGCATCAGCATCGGGACGACGTCGCTCGTCTTGAGCAGGTAGCGGCGGGTGTCCACGACGCCCTCGAGCGTGGCGAGGTTGCGCGTCGGCATCGCGTTCGGGCCTTCGAAGTCTTCCACCTTCCTGCCGGTCAGGTTCGCGCGGTGCTGGAAAGGGTCCTTGGTGCCGGTGAGGTACCAGCCGCCCCAGCGTTCCGCGAGCGGGGTGGACGGGGCGATGTTGGCGCCGCCGGAACCGCTGAGCGGTTCGCCGTTCGCGTCGGGGAAGACCGAGCGCGTGCGCAGGGAGGGCGTATGCTCGTGGCGCGAGTGGCAGAGCAGGCAGTCGCCGCTCCGCTCGAACAGAGGCTCCTCCTTCGTCGCATGCTGGTCGAGGAGGTAGAAGGTGGTGCCGAGCTTCGCGTCGAAGATCGCGACCTCGAACGAGCCGGTCACGGACCAGCCGACGTAGGCTTCGTCGGAGAAATAGAGGACGCGCGGCGTCTCGGGGTTGATGAGGTCGCGCTGGAGGCTCGTCTTGCTGAACACGAGCAGCTGCGACTCGACGGGGATGCCCAGTTCGTCGAGCAGCCACTGCAGGCGCTTCTTGGCCGGCAGGGAGCGGACCTCGTCGGCCTTCTTCAGGAAGGCTGCGTTGATCGCCGTGGCGCGATCATGGGCCTGGGTCGCCGAGTAGCTGATCGGCGGCTCTTCGAAGGGCTCGACCTGCTGGGCTCGGGCGGCCGGGTTCAGCGTAACGGCCAGTCCGAGGACGAGCAGGCGACGAAGGAGGGAGGGCACGTTTCCATGATGGCGAACCCTCCCTCCGACACAAGGCCGGGTTATCGGCGGATGCCTTCGTGCAGCTTGCGCAAGGCGGCGGCTTCGATCTGGCGGATGCGCTCGCGGGAGACGCCCTGGAGCTGGCCGATGGCGTCGAGCGTCAGCTCTTCGCCGTCCAGGCCGTGGCGCAGGCGGGTCACCTCGAGCTCGCGCGGCGTCAGCTGCGCGAGGACTTCGCGCAGGGCGTCCTTGAAGTCGGCGGCCTCCGCCTGCGCGGCCGGCGTCGCGGCGTCCTCGTCCTTCAGCGTGTCGCCGAGCGTGGTGTCGCTTTCTTCGCCGAGGGGCGCGTCGAGCGACTGGCCGTGCTGCTGGTAGCTGCGGAGCTCGGTGATCTTCTCCGGCGACCATCCGAGGACGTCGGAGAGCTCTTCTTCGACGGGCTCGCGGCCGAGTTTTTGGAGCAGCGTGGCCTCGGCTTTGCGGAGCTTCGACAGCTGCTCGTGGAGATTGCGCGGCAGGCGGACGGTGCGGCGCAGGAAGTTCAATTCCTTCATGACGGCGCTGCGGATGCCCCAGAAGGCGTAGGTGCTGAACCGGTGGCCGAGGTCCGCGTCGAAGTCGCGGGCGGCATCGAGCAGGGCGCAGTTGCCGGCCGGGATGAGGTCCATCATCTCCTCGCGAGGGACGCGCATCTGCTTCGCGGCGTGGTACGAGAGGCGGAGGTTGCGGTTCACGAGCTCGAAGAAGGCCGCCTGGGCCGAGGGGGTCAGGTTGCCGGCGTCATCCTTGCCGGCCTTGATGAGACGGCCGAGACGCAGCTCTTCCTCGGCGACGAGGCGCGGCCAGCGGTTGGCTTCGTTCAGGAACTGCGTGAGGCTGTCGGCTTCGCCGGAGCGATCCGGAGCGGGGACGACGAGGCTGACCTGGATTTCGCCGAGGTCGGGGAGGTCGGAGCGGAGGAGGGAGGTGAGGGCGTCGTGCTTGGCGGTGCGGGGGGTGATGTTATTGATCATGTGGAAAATGAAAGGGGTCTGTATATATAGGGCTGAAAATGGGGGGTCGGCGGGGTGTCTTTACACAAGTTGTTGATAAACAACCTGATAAAATCGTATAATATTTCCAGACGGGGGTCCCTAGGGCGGGGTGCCGAGATGCCTAGGTGGGCTGACGGGACTCATTATGCCCACGACTGAGATGATGTCAAAGGGGGTGGCGGGACTTTTCCGTCATAGGGGCCAATTGACGGTTAATGGCCGACTTTTTGGGTGGGAACGGGCGTCTCTTTGGGGAGTCTATTAGGTATGCCCCGCCTGTTGACCCTTTGCGTCGCCGCTCTCGCGACCCTGTGCCTGCCGCTTTCCGCCGCCGACCGGCCGCCGAATATCCTGATGATCATCTCGGACGACCACGCCTGGACCGACTACGGCTTCATGGGTTCCAAGTCGGTCAGCACGCCGAACCTCGACAAACTCGCGGCCGAGTCGCGCGTGTTTCCGCGCGGCTATGATACCAACTCGCTCTGCTCGCCCAGCCTCGCCTCGCTCCTCACCGGGCGCCACGTGCATCGTCACGGCATCACCGGCAACGACCCGACCGTCCCTGCCGTCGCCGGCAAGCCGGCAGCCAAGCAGAAGTCGTCCGCCTTCCTCGAGGGCCGCGACAAGCTCGTGAAGCTCTTCGAGCAGTCCCCGCTGCTTCCTCGCCTGCTCGCCGAGCGCGGCTACGTCAGCCTGCAGACCGGCAAGTGGTGGATGGGCGACTACACCCACGGTGGCTTCACCGAAGGGATGACCAAGGGCGGTCGCCACGGCGACGAAGGCCTGGACATCGGGCGCAAGACGCTGGCGCCGCTCACCGAATTCATCACCCGCAACAAGAAGGAAGGTAAGCCGTGGTTCGCCTGGTATGCGCCGATGATGCCGCATGACCCGCACACGCCGCCCGAGCGCCTCCTCGCCAAATATCGCGGCAAGGCGCCGACCATCCAGGCGGCCCGCTATCTCGCCATGGTCGAGTGGTTCGACGAGACCATCGGCGACGTGCGCGCCCACCTCGAGAAGGAGGGCCTGACGCAGGATACCATCGTCGTCTACATCTCCGACAACGGCTGGATTCCGCGCGCCGACAAGCCCTTGGTCGACTTCGAGCGATCCAAGATGTCGCCCTTCGACGGCGGCGTCCGCTCGCCGATCCTCGTCAGCTGGCCCGGCCACATCAAGCCGACCGTCATCGATGACGCCGCCAGCGCCGTGGATATCATGCCGACGTTGCTGAAGCTCGCCGGAGCCAAGGTGCCCGCCGACGGCGACGGCATCGACCTCCTCGACGACGCCGCGCTCCGCGCCCGTCCGTTCGTCCCCGGTCAGAACTCGACCCATGACATCGTCGAGATCGGCAAGCCTGCCTCCAGCCTCCGTTACCGCTGGCTCGTCGCCGGTCAGCTCAAGCTGATCGTCTCCAGCGGCCTCAACGGCGCCACCGAGCCCCCGCGCCTCTTCGACCTCAAGGCCGACCCCGGCGAAGTCAAGGACCTCGCCTCCGCCCGACCTGAGGACGTCAAGCGCCTCACCGCCATGCTCGACGGATGGTGGGACGGCCGCTGAAATCTCCCCGCTCTCATATCACGATGAACACGCAACGATTCCTCCTCGCCGCGCTCGCGGCCGTCCTCGTCGGCTGCCAGTCCGCCGAGACCTCCGCCCCTGCCCCGAAGGCCGCCGCCAAGGCGAAGCCGAAGCCGGCGCCTTCGCAGTACGTCTTCTATGTCGGCACCTCCGGCCCCAAGGCCCAGGGGATCCTCCGCTGCACGCTTGATGGCAAGACCGGCAAGATTTCCGCGCCGACCGTCGCCGCCGAAGCGAAGTCCGCTTCCTATCTCGCGCTCAGCCCCGATGCCAGGTTCCTCTACTCCACGGCCGAAGCCGCCGAAGGCGCCGTCGCATCGTTCGCGGTCGAGGGCGACAAGCTGCGCCTGCTGAACACCGAAGCCTCGAAGGGCAAGGGCCCGACGCATCTCGCCGTCGACGCCGCCCGCAAGAACCTGATCGTGGTCAACTACGGTTCCGGTTCGACCACCGCGCTGCCGATCAAGGAGGACGGTTCCTTCGCCCCGGCGAGCTCCTCGATCCAGCACGTCGGCACGGGGCCGAATGCCGGACGCCAGGCCGGACCGCATGCGCACGGCGTCTACTTCCATCCGAAGAACGGACGCGCTTACGTCGCCGACCTCGGCACCGACGACATCTTCATCTATAAGTTCGACCCCGCCAAGGGCCTGCTGACGCCGAACAGGCCGAAGTCCGCGCGCGTCACCGCCGGCGAAGGTCCCCGTCACCTCGCCTTCCATCCGAACGGCAAGTTCGCCTACGTGAACACGGAGATGGGCCTGAACGTCGTCGCCTTCACCGTCGAACGTAACGGCGGGCTGAAGCAGTTCCAGAGCCTCCCGACGCTCCCGGCCGGCGCCGACGCCAAGGGCGCCTCGACCGCCGAGATCTTCGTCCGCCCCGACGGCCGGACGCTCTACGTCTCGAACCGCGGCCATGACTCCATCGCCGTCTACTCGATCGCGCAGGACGGCAAGCTCACGCTGCTCCAGCACATGCTCGGCACGCCCGCCCAGCCGCGCGGCTTCGGCCTGAGCGCCGACGGCCGCTGGCTCGTCTGCGCCGGCCAGAAGTCCGGCACGCTCAACGCCTATCGCATCGGCCGCGACGGCAAGCTCACCGACACGAAGCAGTCCGTCGAAGCGCCGGCCGCCGCCGCGATCCTCTTCGTCCCCTGATCCGTCCGCGACCGCATGCGTAGCCCTTTCCTCGCCGGCCTGCTCCTGACGACGTCGCTGGGCGCCGCCCCGGTCGACTTCGCGCATGAGGTCGTGCCGATCCTCCGCAAGCACTGCGTGGAGTGCCACGCCGGCGACAAGAAGAAGGGCGGGCTTTCCATGAACACGCGCGCCTCGCTGCTGGAAGGCGGCGAGAACGGCGCGGTCATGGTCCCCGGCCAGGCGCAGAAGGGCAAGCTGCTCGAGGCCATCGTCAGCGCCGATCCCGACTTGCGCATGCCGCCGAAGGGCGAGCGCCTGAGCCCGGCCGAGGTCGCCACCTTGCGCGCCTGGGTCGAGCAGGGCGCCGTCTGGACGGACGGCTTCGCCTTCAAGCGGCCCGCCTACGAGCCGCCGCTGCGCCCGCGTCAGCCCGTCCTGCCGGCGGCCCGCGACGGCCGTACGCACCCGATCGACCGCGTGCTCGACGGATGGCTGGCGGAGAAGGGCGCCCCGACGCCGACCGTCGCCGACGACGCGGCTTTCCTGCGTCGCGTCTCGCTCGACCTGATCGGCCTGCTGCCTTCCGCGGAGGAGGCCCGGGCGTTCGTCGCCGACCGCCGTCCCGACAAGCGCGCCGCGCTCGTGCGGTCGCTCCTCGCGCGCAATGTCGACTACGCCGACCACTGGATGGTGTTCTGGAACGACCTGCTCCGCAACGACTACGCCGGCACGGGTTACATCGACGGCGGCCGCAAGCAGATCACCAACTGGCTCTACGTCTCGCTGCTGGCCAACAAGCCGTACGACCTCTTCGCCCGCGAGCTCATCGCCCCTTCCGCGGACAGCGAAGGGTTCGCGAAGGGCATCATCTGGCGTGGAGCGGTGAGCGCCGCCCAGATGCCGGAGCTCCAATATTCGCAGAGCGTCTCGCAGACGTTCCTGGGCATCAACATGAAGTGCGCCTCCTGCCACGACAGCTTCGTCGACCGCTGGAAGCTCCGCGACGCCTACGGTCTCGCCGCGATCTACTCGGACCATCCGATGGAGCTCGTGCGCTGCGACATCCCGACGGGCAAGCCCGCCGCCGCCGCCTGGCCTTTCCCCGAGCTCGGCCAGGTCGACGCCGCGAAGCCGCGCGAAGAACGCCTCGCCCAGCTGGCCGCCCTCATCACCCATCCGGAGAACGGCCGCTTCCAGCGCACCATCGTCAACCGCCTCTGGCATCGCCTCATGGGCCGCGGCGTCGTGCATCCGGTCGACGCGATGCAGACGCAGCCTTGGAACCAGGATCTCCTCGACGTGCTGGCCAACCGCCTCGTCGAATCGAAATACGACCTCAAGGCGGTGCTCGAATTCATCGCCACCTCGCAGGCCTACCAGTCGCGCGCCGAGGTCCTCGCCCGCGACGCGGAGGACAAGGGCTACGTCTACCGCGGCCCGCGCGCCAAACGCCTCACCGCGGAGCAGTTCGTCGACGCGGTCTGGCGCCTGACCGGCACCACGCCGGCGAAGATCGTGCCGCAGGTGCCGCGGGCGGCGCCAGCCGCGGGCGCCGCGAAGAAGCCCGTCATCGAGCCGTTGCTCGCCGCGCCGATCTGGTCGGGCGACATCGCCGGCGGACGACTGCCCGCGGCCGGCGAGACGCGTTCCTTCCGCCGGCAGCTCCCGCTGGACGCCGACGTGGAATCCGCGACCTGCGTCGTGACCTGCGACAACGGCTTCGAACTCTATGTGAACGGCAAGAAGATCGGCGCCGGCGACAATTGGGCCGACCCGAAGAGCTTCGACCTCTCGGCATCCTTGCTGAAGGGCGTCAACCAGATCGTCGTCGTCGGCCATAACGCCGGCAAGGCGCCGAACGTGGCCGCGTTGTTCTTCCAGGCGAACGTGACGCTCAAGGGCGGCGCGCGCGTCCGGTTGGCCACCGACGCCGCCTGGGAGTCGACGACGAGCGTGCCCAACGCCCGCGGGGCCTTCGTCGCCGCCGGCAAGGCCAAGGCTTCCGCCAAGGCTCCGGAGGTCGTCTGGCAGCCGGTCTCCCTCGTGAAGGGTGACGCGTGGCGCGTGGCCGAGGCGCGCATGGCCGAGATGCTCGCCGGCATCGAGGCGTCGAGCGCCGTCCCGGCGCGCGCGAGCCTGGTGAAGTCCGACTTGTTGCAGCGCGCGTTGGGCCGTCCGAACCGCGAACAGATCGTCTCCATGCGTCCGAACGAGCTGAGCACCCTCGAGGCCATCGACCTGTCCAACGGCCAGGCGCTCACGAACCTCCTCTCCGCGGGCGCCGCGAAGCTGAAGCAGAAGGCTTGGGCGTCGCCGGAAGAGCTCACGCGCTGGCTCTATCTTTCCGCATTGAGCCGCGAGCCCGCGCCCGCCGAGCTCAAGGTCGCCGCCGGCATGGTCGGCGCCGAGCTCTCCGAGCAAGGCATCGCCGACCTCCTCTGGGCCGTGTGCATGCTCCCCGAATTCCAGACCATCCGCTGACCGCCATGAACTCCCCGCTGACGCTTGACCCTTCCTTGCCCGAGCCGCTCGCGCGGCGCGAATTCCTGCGCATGCTCGGCGCCGCCGGCGCCGCGACCCTCTCGATGGGCGCGCCGCGGCTCCTCGCCGAGGAGACGAAGCTCGTCCAGCCGACCGCCACGGCCGACGCCTGCATCCTGATCTGGCTCGCCGGCGGCATGGCCGCGCCCGAGACCTTCGATCCGAAGCGCTACGCCCCTTACGAGAAGGGCCTGTCCTACGACCGCGTGCTGAGCACGTTCCCCGCGATCCCGACGTCCGTCGACGGCGTCCGCATCTGCGAAGGGCTCGAGAACATCGCGCAGGTGATGGACCGCGGCACGCTGATCCGTTCGGCCGTGCAGCCCGACCTCGGCAGCATCCTGCACTCCCGTCACCAGTTCCATTGGCATACCGGCTACGTGCCGCCGCAGACCGTGGCGTGCCCGCACATCGGCGCCTGGATGGCCCGCGTGCTCGGCCCGCGCAATCCGGTGATGCCCGCCTTCATCAACATCGGCCAGCGCCTCGAAGGCGTCGGCGAGAGCGAGGAACTCAAGGCCTTCACCACCGCCGGCTTCTTCGGCGGCGAGTACGGCCCGATGAACCTGCCGTTCCCCGAGGAGGCCGCCGCCGCCGTGCGCCCGCCCAAGGGCATGGACGCCGGCCGTTTCGCGAACCGCGACCGCGAGTTCCGCCGCCTCGTCGACGCGACGCCCAGCCGCGACCTGCTCAGCGACCATCAGCATGAGTCCATGCTGCGTTCGATGGACAACGCCTACCGGCTGCTCAGCGCCAAGGAGCGCACCGCGTTCGACATCTCGCTCGAGACGCCGGAGGTCCAGAAGGATTACGACACCGGCCGCTTCGGCCGCGGCTGCCTGCTTGCCCGCCGGCTCGTCGAGAACGGCGCCCGTTTCGTGGAGGTCACCACCGAGTACGTGCCCTTCTTCCAGTGGGACACGCATGGCAAGGGCCATGAGACCGTGGCGAAGATGCACGCGGAGATCGAC
>Ga0214919_10005642_pt1 | contig 17605 bp, 14 predicted proteins | sample LL1503_MetaG_FD_177994 | JGI IMG/M metagenome (GOLD analysis project Ga0214919, IMG submission 177994) | Freshwater microbial communities from Lake Lanier, Atlanta, Georgia, United States - LL-1503 | ecosystem: Environmental > Aquatic > Freshwater > Lake | place: USA: Georgia | collected...
GTGGCCATGATTGGGCAGGATTTGGCCGAGCGCATCCGCAGCATCAGCATCGCTTTGTATGAAGCGGCTTACGACATCGCAGCGGCCAAAGGCATCCTGATTGCCGACACCAAGTTCGAGTTTGGCTTGAGCCCCGAGGGCACCTTGGTCCTGATGGACGAGGTACTCACGCCCGATTCATCGCGCTACTGGCCGGCCGACGCTTACCGCGAGGGCGCCAACCCACCCAGCTTTGACAAACAGTATTTGCGCGACTGGCTGGACGCCGCGCAAGTGGACGGCGCGCCTTGGAACAAAACCGCGCCAGCGCCTGCGCTGCCGCAAGAGGTGATTTCGCTCACTGCCGACAAATACCAAGAGGCCTGGGCGAGGTTGAGAGGCTAATTCAAAGCCATGCTTAAACGGCGGCGGTACTTGGAGATCAACTCTGCCTGCGGGTCTTCTTGGGCTGCGGCTTTGCCAGTCAGCTCGATGCCACCGGCAGATTTACCCGACGCGGCGGCTTCGCCCTTGGCCTTAGGAGGCGTCAACAACGCCAAAATAGCGACGATGTTTTTGCGTGCGGCTTCTTCTCCCCACGCTTTGTCGCGGATCACGATTTCCAACAACTCGTCCATGGCGGCTGTCCACTCGGCGGCGGCCATGAGCAAGCGGGCTTTGGCCAAACGGGTGTCGAAGTCGCGTTTGTTTTGGGCGATCAAGTCATCGAACTGCTGCAAATGCCAGTGGGCACGTTCATCGGTATTGGCGAAATGCAGTGCATCGCCCCAATGCTTTAAAGCTTCAAATCGCAATTGCAAGGGGATTTGCGCCAAAGCTGGCGCCAAGGCGGCTTGGGCGTGTTCGAGTTCGCCCATGGCCATGAGCAGCTTCACATAGTCAAAGCGAGCATCGTCATTGGCCGGATTGATGGCCAAGGCCTCTTGCAATTTCGTCAGCGCTGAGCCTGTGTCGCCTTGCGCCAGCAAAGCTTCCGCCTCGTTCACCTCGGCTTCAGCGATCAGCTCACCCTCGCTTGGCAGGTGCTTGTCCAAAAATTCACGCACCTTACCTTCGGGCAAAGCACCCATGAAACCATCGGCAGGCTTGCCGCCTATCATCAACACACAGGTGGGAATGCTGCGAATGCCAAAGGCTTGGGAGAGTTGTTGTTCGTCATCGGAGTTGATCTTGACCAACTTGAAGCGGCCGCCGTAATCCACCTCGAGTTTTTCCAACACAGGGCCAAGTGATTTGCAAGGGCCGCACCACGGGGCCCAAAAGTCCACCAACACAGGCAGCTGTGTAGAGGCCTCGATCACTTCGGCTTCAAAATTTGCAACGGTCACATCAATCATGGGGCAGTTTCCAAGGGGAATAAAATCTATTTTCTCTTAACCGCCAAGCTTACTCGCAGTTCACGCTGCTACTCCTTATGAACCCTGTACTTATCGGTGTGGTCATGGGCTCCAGCTCTGATTGGGACACCTTGCAACACGCCACCCACATCTTGCAGGATTTTGGCGTTGCATATGAGGCCCAAGTGGTGTCTGCCCACCGCATGCCCGACGACATGTTTGCCTACGCCGAAGCCGCGCAGGCTCGAGGCTTGCGCGCCATCATTGCGGGCGCGGGCGGCGCAGCCCATCTGCCAGGCATGTTGGCCGCCAAGACCACCGTGCCGGTGCTAGGCGTGCCGGTAGCCAGCAAACATTTGCAAGGCGTGGATTCTTTGCACAGCATTGTGCAAATGCCCAAGGGTGTACCTGTGGCCACGTTCGCCATCGGTGCTGCAGGGGCCACCAACGCAGCCTTGTTTGCTGTGGCCATGCTTGCGCACGACAACCCCGAGTTACTCACCAAACTGCAAGCCTTTCGCCAAAAACAAACCGAGGCCGCACGCGCCATGACCGTGCCCCCTGCAGCGTGACGCGTTTGAAACCCGGCGTGACGCTGGGCGTTTTAGGCGGGGGGCAATTGGGTCGCATGTGGAGCCATGCTGCACAAGCTTTGGGTTTTCGCACCGCTGTGCTAGACCCCGATTCGCACAGCCCGGCCGGCTTGATCAGCCACTTACATGTCTGTGCCGACTACCTGGACGCTGACGCACTTTCACAAATGGCGGCGCAATGCCAGGCCATCACCACCGAATTTGAAAACGTGCCTGCCGAGGCCTTGCGCCAACTTGGTTTGACCCTGCCCTGTGCCCCGGGTGCAGAACCGGTGTCGGTGGCGCAAGACCGTGCCCGTGAAAAAGCGCACTTTGTGCAATGCGGTGTGCCAGTTGCACCCCACCAGGTGTTGCACAGTGCAGCTGATGTGAGCGCAGTACCCGCCAGTTTGCTGCCAGGTGTTTTGAAAACCACCCGCTTGGGTTATGACGGCAAGGGCCAGGTGCGGGTGGCGTCATTGGTCGACTTGCCCGCGGCTTGGGCGCAGCTTCAAACCCAAGGTAACGCGGTTTGCATCTTGGAAAAACACCTGCCCCTGGCCGCTGAATGCTCGGTGGTGTTGGCGCGCGGCTTTGACGGCGAGATGGTGCATTTGCCCCTGCAAGTGAATCTGCACCGCGATGGCATCTTGGCGGTGACCGAAGTGTTTGAACATGCCTTGCCCACCGAAACCGAGCAGCAAGCCTTGCACGCCGCCTATGAGGTGGCGCGTGGCCTGAACCATGTGGGCGTGTTGTGCGTGGAGTTTTTCTTGCTACAAGACGGTCCCGAGCGCGATGCCTTGGGGCCCTGGGTGGTGAATGAAATAGCGCCACGACCCCACAACAGCGGTCACCACAGCATCGACAGTTGCGATGTGTCGCAGTTCGAATTGCAAGTGCGTTGCATGGCCGGCCTGCCTTTGGTGCCACCGCGTTTGCACAGCCCCAGTGTCATGCTCAACCTGCTGGGCGATTTGTGGCTGTCCCACGGTGTGCAAATGGTTGAGCCTCCATGGGCAAAGGTCTTGGCCTTGCCGGGCGCTCACTTGCACCTGTATGGCAAAACCGAAGCACGCCGTGGCCGCAAGATGGGTCACCTCACCATCACCGCCGCCCATGCGAATGAGGCACGTGAGGTGGCCTTGCAAGCCGCAGCCATCTTGGGCATTGCCGCGTGGTGAATGCTTGGAGTGATGAAGTGCTGCAAGCCGCGCAGACCTTGGCGCGAGGTGAGCTGATCGGGTTGCCCACCGAGACCGTCTACGGCTTGGCAGCTGACGCTCTAAACCCTGCTGCGGTGAACGCGATTTTCAAAACCAAAGGGCGACCGCCCAACCACCCGCTTATCGTGCATGTGGCCGATGCGTCGTTGGTGCCTGTGTTTGCCAACGAGGTGCCGGCATTCGCGCAGCGTTTGATGACCGCTTGTTGGCCAGGTCCACTCACCTTGATCTTGAAGCGACACGCAGGCGTGGCCGATACGGCGGCGGGCGGCCACGCCACGATCGCGTTGCGCTGCCCCTCGCACCCCATGGCGCAAGCGGTGTTGCGCGCCGCGCTGTCACTGGGTGTACAAGGTGTGGCGGCACCCAGTGCGAATGTGTTTGGACGTGTCAGTCCCACCACCGCTGCGCATGTGCGCGAATCGTTTCCTGAACTCTTGGTACTCGATGGCGGTGCCTGCGATGTGGGCATTGAATCGACCATCGTTGACTGCAGCCGAGATGTGCCGGTGCTGTTGCGCCCGGGCATGTTGAGTATTTCGCAGCTCAGCGACGTGTGTGGTGTGCCGTTGCGCAGCGCTGCGCCACATGGGAACGCCCTGCAAACAGCAACAAACCCTGCGGCACCCGGTACCTTGGCATCCCACTATGCACCCCGCGCACGCCTGCGGCTGATGACGGACGTGCAAATAGCGTCTCTGTTACCCAATGCGAACACATCTTTAGCCGTGTGGACGCGCAGTCCCATGCTTGCACCTGCCACTGTTCGCTGTTGGACCATGCCTGCTGATGCCACCGCATGCGCCCACGACTTGTTTGCGCAGCTGCGCGCCATGGACGCCTTGGAAGTGCAAGAAATTTGGGTAGAAGCGCCACCCTTGGGTGAAGAATGGGACGGTGTGCGCGACCGCCTTGAACGGGCGGCACACCCTTAATCGGGGTATAAAAAGACTGGTACGCGAGGGGCTAAAGCGCACATCAGTTCGTAGCCCACGGTGGCGGCTGCAGCCGCCACGTCATCGATGCACAAAACCGCACCAGCAGAGGAAGCGCCCCACAGCGTGACTTCGCTGCCCAGCTGCGCATGGGGCACGGGTGTCAAATCCACACACAACATGTCCATGCTGACCCGCCCCACGGTGGGGCAACGCACACCGTTGACCAACACCGGCGTGCCACTGGGCGCATGGCGCGGGTAGCCATCGGCATAACCGCAAGCCACCACGCCCATCGCCATGTCGTTCGGTGCTTTGAACAACCCCCCATAGCCCACTTCGTCACCTGCTTTAAGGTGTTGCACCGCGATGAGTTGGCTGCGCAAACTCATGGTGGGTTGCAAGCCCCAATGTTCGGCATTGTGTAAAGGATGGTCGGGTGCGCTGCCGTACAAGGCAATACCTGGTCGCACCCAATCGGCTGTCACTTGTGCATCGGTATGGTGACGCAGCACCGCCGCGCTGTTGGCCAGGCTGCGTTCACCCGGCAGGTCGTGGCTGGTGTCTTGGAAGACTTTCAGCTGGGTGTCTACACCCACTGCATCATCCGCATGGGCGAAATGGGTCATGAGCGAAATTTCATCCACTTGCGGCAAGGCGTTCAAACGCGCCCAGGCCGAACGAAAGCGCTCGGGCGCAAAACCCAAACGGTTCATGCCAGAGTTCATTTTCAAAAACACTCGCTGCGGCACCTGGGTCTTGTGACGACTGAGCATGTCGATTTGCGTTTCGTGGTGCACCACATGCCACAGGTTCAAGCGTGAGCACAGCTCCAAGTCGCGCTGCTCGAACACGCCTTCGAGCAACAAAATCGGACCACGCCAATCTAAGTCACGCAAGGTCTGGGCCTCGTGCAGATCAAGCAGCGCAAAACCATCGGTCGCGCGCAGTCCTTCAAACGCCCGTGCCAGACCGTGACCATAGGCATGCGCTTTGACCACCGCCCAGACACGCGCATCGCCTGCAAAATCACGCACGCGCGCCAGGTTATGGCGCAAGGCTTGGGTATGAATAAGCGCATGTATGGGGCGGGGCATGCAGACCATTGTCGCAGGCTCTGCACACCACGAACGGCATGATATAACCCACAAGCCCGCAGGGCTAGCGCCCTTAATTCACCTCTTATGCCCTCTTTTGTGAACCGCCTCTCCCCTCTTTTTCTCCCCCTATGAAGCGCGGTTTTTACACCATCATGGCGGCCCAGTTTTTCAGCTCACTGGCGGATAACGCTTTGTTTGTTGCGGCTGTCGAACTCATCAAAGCCAATGGCGGGCAAGAGTGGCAGCGCGCTGCCTTGGTGCCCATGTTTGCCTTGTTTTATGTGGTGCTCGCGCCTTTTGTGGGTGCGTTTGCCGATTCGCGGCCCAAAGGGCAAGTGATGTTTCTCAGCAATGGCATCAAAGTGCTGGGTTGTTTGATGATGTTATTTGGCTCACACCCTTTGCTCTCTTATGCCATCGTCGGCTTGGGCGCGGCCGCCTATTCGCCGGCCAAGTACGGCATCCTCACCGAATTGCTACCCGCTTCTTTGCTGGTCAAAGCCAATGGTTGGATCGAAGGCTTGACCATCGCCTCCATCATTTTGGGTGTGTTGCTAGGCGGGCAGTTGGTCGGACCCCACATCTCAGGCTATTTGCTGGCTTTTGACTTCCCCTTGATCGACACGCCTGTTGACACACCACCCGAAGCAGCCATTTGTGTACTCGTCAGCCTGTATGCCTTGGCTGCTTGGTTTAACACCCGCATCCCCGACACTGGCGCGAGTTTGATTCCTCTCAAGGCCGACCAACAACATTCGCTTGCCTACCACTTGTTGGCCTTGGCACCCGATTTTTGGCATTGCAACCAACGCCTGTGGCGCGACAAATTAGGCCAAATCTCTTTGGCCACCACCACCTTGTTTTGGGGTGCCAGTGGTAATTTGCGCTACATCGTGTTGGCGTGGAGCTCTGTGGCTCTGGGCTACACCACCACCCAAGCGTCTTCCTTGGTAGGCGTCATCGCCATTGGCACTGCCGTGGGTGCGGTGGTAGCGTCTGTGCGCATGCGCTTGGAAGATGCCCCGCGCGTCATGCCTTTGGGCATAGGCATGGGCTTGTTGATGCTGGGCATGAATTTCATCGACAACGTGTGGGTCGCTGCACCGTTTTTCATTTTGTTAGGAGGCTTGGGCGGTTTTTTGGTGGTGCCCATGAACGCCTTGCTACAACACCGCGGCCATAACCTCATGGGCGCGGGTCGCTCTATCGCGGTACAAAACTTCAACGAACAGGCTTGTATTTTGGCGCTGGGCGGTTTGTACGCTTTGGCAACCGGTTTGGGTTTGAGTGCGTTTGGTGCAATCTTTGGTTTTGCAGCCTTGCTTGCTGGTTTTATGTGGCTGATACAGCGCTGGCACCAAAGCAATTGCACGCAGCACGCCCAAGAGGTGGAACGTTTGCTCCATATCGCTCGCCAAGACCCCTCGCATTAGCACCATGACCAACACCTGGGGGCCCGTGCTGGCCCTGCTTTTCAATGCGCTGGTGTTTGGCCTCAGTTGGTGGCCATTGCGAGAAATGCAGTCACTGGGTTTGCATCCCCTGTGGGCCACCGCTTTCATGTACGGCTTTGCCTGTGTATGCATCGCCATCTTCTACCCCAACAGTTGGCGCAGCATGGGCAAGCACCCTGCGCTTTGGTGCCTGTTTTTAGGCTCGGGTTTGACCAATTTTGGCTTTAACTGGGCCGTCACTTGGGGTGATGTGGTGCGGGTGGTGCTGCTGTTTTACACCATGCCTGCATGGTCGGTGCTGTTTGCATGGTTGCTGTTGAATGAGCGCCCCACCCGTTGGTCGTTGCTGCGCTTGGCACTGGCATTGTGCGGCGTGGCACTGGTCCTCAAAACCCCCGAGATGGCATGGCCTTGGCCCTCATCGGCCATGGATTATTTGGCGCTCTTGGGTGGCGCCAGTTTCGCCTTGAACAATGCCATGCTGAAAAAGCTGTCCTACCTGCCCGAAGCCGATCGCATGGCGGGCATGTTTGGTGGTGGCATGGCTTTGACTGCGGCAGCCGCTTTGGCCGGCGCGCCCTTGGGTTGGGTGTCCTGGCCGCAGGGCTATGCGTGGTGGCCCTATGCCTTGGGCTTGGCGTTACTGCTGCTGGCTTCCAATCTGAGTTTGCAGATGGGGGCGGCGCGGTTAGCAGCCAGCACCACGTCGTTGGTCATGCTGTCTGAAATTGTGTTTGCCACCTTGTCTTCAGTGGCCCTGGGTGCTTCTGAGCTCAGCACACGCAAGCTGTTAGGCGGTTTGCTGATTGTGTTGGCAGCGGCCTTGGCAGCTTGGCCCAGCAAGGACAAGCCAGATTAGCGACAATGGTTTGATTCATCACGGAGAACACACCATGCGCACTGTTTATGATTTTGAAGCCCAAACCATTGATGGCCACACCGTGGGTCTCAACGCTTACCAAGGCAAGGTGCTGTTGATTGTTAACACCGCCAGCGCCTGTGGCTTCACACCGCAGTTTGCAGGACTGGAGGAGCTGCACCAAACCTTTGCCGACCAAGGTTTGGTGGTGTTGGGATTTCCCTGTAACCAGTTTGGCAGCCAAGATCCAGGCAGCAACGAAGACATCGGCGCTTTTTGCCAAAAAAATTATGGCGTGTCTTTTCCCATGATGGCCAAAACCGAGGTCAATGGTGTCCAAGCGCATCCGCTGTACCAATGGCTTAAAGCCCAAGCGCCCGGTGTGCTGGGCAGCGAAGGCATCAAATGGAATTTCACCAAATTCTTGGTCGCCAAAGATGGCGTGAGCGTCAAGCGTTATGGCTCGGTCGACTCACCTGCGTCCATCAGCAAGGACATTGCGGCCGCCTTGGCCGCCTGATCCGCATTAAATACTGAGTAACTATTTAGGTAACCAAACCCAACACGCATCGTTATCATGCAGACATGCATGCTTTGCTTGGACTGATTGCCCGCCAATGGCCCGACGATTTAGAGCGTCAGCGGCATGTGATTTTGCGCAGCTATTTGTCCGTCGCTTTACTGATCATTGGCGGCTTTTGTTTTCTTCATGGGCCTTTTAACCAAGTGCCTGCAAGTTTGGTGTGCATGGCAGCACTGTTAGCGATTGGCATGTTGTATGTCTGGCGCCAATGGCCGGTTGCAGGCACCACCCATGCGCTGCTGGGTGTTTGCTTTGTCTTTCTCTACGTCGTTTGCTTGCAAACTGGCGGCTTGACTTCACCGCAATTGCTGTGGTTAGGTATTTTGCCCCTGCCGTGTTTGGTGCTGATGGGTTTCAAAGACACCTTTATCTGGGTTGCGGTGGTGATGGGTTCCATCATCAGTTTGTTTGCTTTGACTTTAGGGGGCTATCTACCCAGTGATATCGACTATTTGCCGCAACATATCGATTGGGCTTTGATTTCATTGGTGTGTATTGCATTCAATGTTTTTGGGGTGCCGCTTTTTTATTACGCCCAAAACAAAAAACAACTGGTCAACTTGAGAGAAAGAAATCTGGAGCTTGAAAAAAGCCGTAGCGAATTGCTGCAATCTGAGGCCTACAAAGACGAGTTTGTGGCAGCGGTCGGCCATGAGTTGCGCACACCCATGAACGCGATTTTGGGTTTTAACAATGTCTTGTTAGAAGACCTGCAACTGGAGGCCAAAGACCTTGAAACCGTTCGTTTGATACGCCAGTCTACCGACAAACTTTTGAAACTGGTGAACCAAATATTGGATTTTTCTCAACTGCAAGCCGGTCGCTTAAAACTCAACCCGGTGCCCGTCAAGATCAGCGACGCCTTGGCACAGTGCCACGATTCCTTCAACACCCATCCATCTGGGCCCGTACGCCTTGTCACTGAGCTAGACCCCAACACACCTGAATGGGTGGTCTTGGATCCCCTGCGTGTCAAAGAGGTGTTGTGCCACTTGATAGACAACGCCTTCAAGTTCACAGCCAAGGGCGAAGTGAAATTGCGTTTATCGCGCCAAGAAGAGCAATTGCAATTTGATGTGATTGACACGGGTGCAGGTATACCTGCTGAGTTTCAAGAGCATATCTTCAAGCGCTTTGAACACGCCGATCAAGCGACCTTGCGCCAATTTGGTGGAACCGGCTTAGGGCTGGCCATCTCCAAGCAATTGGTCACCTTGTTTGGCGGAACCATGGGTTTGCAAAGCGAGTTGGGCAAAGGATCGCACTTTTGGTTTCGCATGCCTCTACACACCTGTGAACCACCCGACTTGCCTACAACCACAGCACCGACGCCTGACCTTGGCGGCGCTGCCTTGCGCATCCTGCTGGTCGATGACAACCCCGTCAACTTGCAAGTTGCACGCTTCATGTGCCAAAGCATTTGGCAGCAAGCCGTCATCTGTGATGCCGCCAGCGGCGCGCAGTGCCTTGCCTTGCTTGAAGCGTCTGTGTTTGATGTGGTGCTGATGGACATGTTCATGCCCGGCATGAGTGGCCCGCAAACCTGCCAAACCATTCGGCAGCAACTCGCCCAGCCCTGGTGTCACATCCCCGTCATTGGCCTGACAGCCAGTACGCATGCCCAAGACCGTCAAATCTGTATCGATGCCGGGATGAACGATGTACTGTCCAAGCCTTTAGACAAGGCCAGCTTGGCTGCCTGTGTCAACACCCAAGTGCATGCAGCCATGCTTCAAAAGGGCGCGCATGTCCACTGAACTGCCCGTCACCTTTAAATCCACTTGGTGGGAATTGGTCTTGCCAATGTGGTTGCCGGATAAATTTCGCACCACCCACCTCGGCCCGTTTTTGATCGTTGTATGGAGCATATCCATTAGCCTGTTGTGGCTGTCCTTTTTCATCTTCAACCCGCTTGCCCAAGCCACATTGCAGTTATCGGCTTTGGCCTATTTGTTGCTGAGTGGTGCCGCTATCGTCGGTTTACCCGTGGGTGTGGCAGTGCATATTGGCTTGGTCATCAGCAGCTTGCATATATTGAATGAAGCCATGCATACAGGCGGGGTGTTTTCTGTCGCCTTGGCTTGGACGCCTTTGCTGCCATTGCTGCCATTGTTTGCCATGGGGGTGGCGCATTCGGTGGTGTGGTTTGGCTTGTCACTGTTGATGTACGTGGGTGTGTGGTGGGCCACCTATCAAGGTTGGTTTCCGCAACACTTTGCCACCCACTTATCTGTTCACATTTACAGTGGGCTCAGCTACAGCCTGAATTGTTTGATCATGCTGAGCTTGCCTTTGTTGTCCGAACGCGTGTTTCAAAACAACCTGGCAAGAACCCATGCACGTGAACAAGAGTTATTAAAACTACGCGCCGATTTACTGCGGTCTCAAAATTTCAAAAATTCTTTCATCTCTACCTTGAGCCATGAATTACGCACCCCCTTGAATGCGATTTTGGGCTTTAACGATTTACTCGTCACTTCTCTTAAGAACCATCCTCAAGCACTGTCCTTGGTGAAACTTTCCCACCAAGCCGGCGAACATTTGTTGACCGTCATCAACGATGTGCTGGATTTTTCACAAATGCAAATGGGCCACCTCAATATCAACCCTGAGCCATTTGAACTTCGCACCACCGTCAACAGCGCCTTCAAGTTATTCGAGCAAAAAGTCGACAGCATGGACATCCTCTACCGTTTACACGTGGACGACGATGTTCCCACCACGATCGTCACCGATCGCCACCGCTTAACGCAAATTTTGGTGAATTTATTGGGCAACGCCATCAAATTCACCCACAAAGGCGCCATCAGTTTACGGGTGCGCCGTGAGAGCTCATGGTTGCTATTTGAAGTACACGACACCGGTATTGGCGTGGCGTCTGATCGCGTCGAAAAGATTTTCGAGCGCTTTGAACAAGCCAATGCACATACCGCCAGCTTGTATGGTGGCAATGGCTTGGGTTTATCGATTTGTCACCAACTTGTGCAGCGCTTAGGCGGCACGATTGGTGTGCAAAGCGAACTCGGTAAAGGCTCTGTCTTTTGGGTACGCCTTCCCTTGCAAGAAGCGTCTGTCACCGCGCTTGAGCAAACCTCTTTTTTTAACAGTACAACCCACCTAGCGCATTTGCGGTTGCGCTTTTTGATTGTGGATGACAACCCAGTCAACCGTCTGCTGGCATGCAGCATAGTGCAATCCCAATGGCCCCAAGCCTATCTGTGTCAGGCCGGCAACGGCGAAGAAGCCTTGGCGTGTTTGCGTCAAGAGGGTTTCGATTTGGTGTTGATGGACATGGTCATGCCGGTGATGGACGGTATTGAAACCACCCAACATATTCGACAAGACTTTGCTGTACCTGTGCAGCATGTGCCGGTGATTTTGCTGACCGCCAACGTCAATGCCCAAGACCATTTGCGCGGTTTACAAGCAGGCATCAACGCGCTGATGGTCAAACCGTTTGACCGCTTAAAGCTGGTAGCGCTGATAGAAGAACAGTTGCTGTCTTCCAGCAGCTTTTTAAAGCGCTTGTCTGAAGAACGCCGCTTGTCCTAAAGCGCCGCGTCCACCATCTCGACCCAATGCCGCACCGGCACGGCAGTGCCGCTTTGCAAATGGGTGATGCAGCCGATGTTGGCGCTCAGGATGGCGCTAGCTTGTATCTCGGTCAAATGGCCCAGCTTGCGGTCGCGCAACTGGGTGGCGATGGTGGGTTGCAACACGCTGTAGGTACCGGCCGAGCCGCAGCACAAATGCGCTTCCACACTGGCCACGCGCACCTGAAAGCCCAAGGCGCTCATATAGGTTTCCACACCGCCCTTGAGTTGCTGGCCGTGTTGCAAGGTGCAAGGCGGGTGAAACGCCAGTTGCCCTTGTTGCTTTGCTTGTTCGGGTTGGATGCGTTGTTGCAAGGTGGGCATGAGGTGGGGGAGCAACTCGCTCAGGTCTTGGGTGAGGGCGCTGATGCGGGCGGCCTTCTCGGCATAGACGGGGTCATGGCGGAAGATGTGGCCATAGTCTTTGACCGTCACGCCACAACCCGAGGCGTTCATCACAATGGCTTCGACGCCTTGCGCCACATGCGGCCACCACGCGTCGATGTTGTTTTTCATTTGGACATGGGCCGCGTCTTGGTCATTCAAATGGAACTTCACGCCGCCGCAGCAACCCGCCAAGGGTTCAACCACGGTTTGAATCCCACACGCATCCAACACCCGGGCCGTGGCGGTGTTGATGTTGGGGCTCATGCTGGGCTGCACGCAACCGGCCAGCATCAAGACCTTGCGGTCATGGGTGCGCGTGGGCCAAGCACCGGCGCTGCGCGACTCAGGCACCTTGGCTTTCAAGCTGCTGGGTAGCCAAGCACGCACCGATTGGCCCAACTTCATGGCAGGTGCGAACAGCGGTGAGGATAAACCTTCTTTCAAGGCCCAGCGTACGGTTTGCTCTGCCGCGGGGCGGGGCACTTTTTCGTCCACCAGCTTGCGCCCAATGTCGACCAAATGGCCGTACTGCACGCCGCTGGGGCAAGTGGTTTCGCAGTTGCGGCAGGTGAGGCAGCGGTCCAAATGCAGCTGGGTGTCGCGGGTGGGCTCTACACCTTCCAGCACTTGCTTGATGAGATAGATGCGCCCACGCGGGCCGTCCAACTCATCGCCCAGCAACTGGTAGGTCGGGCAGGTGGCGGTGCAAAAACCGCAGTGCACGCACTTGCGCAAAATCGCTTCGGCCTCTTGTCCGTCGGCGGTGTGTTGGTATTCGGGGGCGAGCTTGGTTTGCATGGTGATCAGTTCAGTCCGAGTCGTCCGGTGTTGAAGACACCATGGGGGTCAAACTGCATTTGCAATTCGCGCTGGATACGCTGTTGCACCGCAGGCAAGGGGTGGAACACGGCGGGCATCTCGCCTGAGGTTTGCACGGGTGCGCGAAACAGGGTGGCGTGGCCACCGGCTTGTGCCGCCACAGCACGCAACTGCGCTGCAGCGGACAGTGGCGCCCACAGCCAACGCAGGGCACCGTGCCATTCAATGCATGGCGCAAAGGGCAGGTCCAAAACCGGTGCGGTTTGCGGCAGGCTCAAGCGCCACAGCGCCATGTCAGCGGCCGGTGTCGTGAAAAACGGCAGGCGTTGATCGCGGCAAGCGGCCCAATCGACTTGGGCTTGTGTTGGATCGATGGGAGCGGCCTGCCCACCCAAAGCGGCCACATCGGCACACATGCGTGGCACAGCAGCATGCACCGCCGCCACCGCGCCACGCAAGCGCACAAATAGCATGTCTTGCGCGGCTTGCCCATGTTGATCGTTGACCCAGCAACTGGCGCTCAAGGGCAGGGGCTGTGCGCCCCAGCGGTGCAGCAAGGCCAAGGCATCTGCCTGCGGCAAATGGCAGGCCAGTGTGACTTCGGCGGGTGCCTGGGGCAGCACTTTGAGCGACACATCGGTGAGCACACCCAGCGTGCCCATGCTGCCGGCCAACACCCGCGACACGTCGTAACCCGCCACGTTTTTCATCACTTGGCCGCCAAAGGTCAGCCACTCGCCTTTGCCATTGAGCATTTGCACACCCAGCACATGGTCGCGCACGCCACCCACCACCGCACGGGCAGGACCGGCCAAACCGCACGCCACCATGCCGCCCACCGTGGCTGTGTCGCCAAAATGCGGTGGCTCGAATGCCAAGCATTGGCCTTGTTCGGCCAACACGGCTTCCAGCTCTGCCAAAGGGGTGCCGCAGCGCACGGTCACCACCAACTCGCTGGGCTCGTAGCTGACGATGCCGCGGTGGGCACGGGTGTCGAGCACTGCATCGCTGTGCGTGGTTGGCGCGTAAAAGTGTTTGCTGTTACCGCCTTGGATACGCAGTGTTTGCCCCGCGACTATGGCGTGGTGTATCTGCGCTTGAAATGGTTCGATGACGGAAGACATAAAGCGAAGATGTTAGCTGTTCAAGAGTTGCGCCATGCGTAGGCTGTCGATGTTGCCACCGCTGATCATGACGCCTATGCGTTGACCACGAAGATAAGGCGCAGCTTGCAACAGTGCGGCCAGCGACAAGCAGCCCGTGGGTTCGACCACCATCTTCATGCGTTCGGCATACCAACGCATGCAAGCCACAAGTTGCGCATCGCTCACCGTGTGCACCGCTTTAACCAATCGTCGAATGATGTCAAAGGTGATAGCCCCCACCTGCGGCGACTGCGCGCCATCGGCAATCGTCACCGGCGTGGGTATTCGCACCCGCTCACCTTTAACCAGCGACTGCTGCACATCGTTGCCCGCCTCGGGCTCCACACCATACACCGCGCAATGGGGCGACAAAGCATGGGCCGCCAACAAGCTGCCGCTGAGCAAACCGCCACCACCCAAACACACCCACAAACTGTCCAAGGGGCCGTTGTCTTGCAGCAGTTCCAGGGCTGCCGTGCCTTGGCCGCTCAGCACATGGGGGTGGTCGAAAGGCGGAATAAACACCATCCCATCACGCGCACAAAAAACCTGGGCCATGGCATGGGCGTCTTCGTTGTAACGGTCGTAATGCACGACCTTGGCGCCATAGCCCAGCGTGGCGGCCAGCTTCAAAGGTGCGGCGTCATGCGGCATGACGATGGTAGAGGGTATGTCCAGAATCTGGGCCGACAAGGCAATGGCTTGAGCGTGGTTGCCCGAGGAATACGTCACCACACCGGCTTTTCGCTGGGCAGGGGTGAATTGCGACAGCGCATTGAAAGCGCCACGAAACTTGAACGCGCCCATGCGTTGAAAGTTTTCGCACTTGAAAAAAACCTCGGCGCCAAGTTGACGGTTGAGGGTCGACGATTGCAACACCGGCGTGCGGTGGGCGACACCGGCAAGCCGCTTGGCAGCGGCTTGCACATCGTCAAAGGTAGGCAAACTCACTTGGCGATGACGCGCACCATCTCCAAACACTTGTTGGAGTAACCCCACTCGTTGTCGTACCAAGACACGACTTTGACAAAGGTGCTGTCCAAAGCGATGCCGGCATCGGCGTCAAACACGCTGGTGCAAGGTTCGCCACGGAAGTCGGTGGCCACCACTTTGTCTTCGGTGTAACCCAGCACGCCCTTCAAAGCGCCCTGGCTTTGTGCTTTCATTTCGGCGCAAATCTCGGCGTATGACGCGGGCTTGTCCAACTCGACCGTCAAGTCCACCACCGACACGTCGGAGGTGGGCACGCGGAAGGACATGCCAGTGAGTTTTTTGTTCAGCGCAGGAATCACCACGCCCACCGCTTTGGCGGCACCGGTGCTGGAGGGAATGATGTTTTCCAAAATGCCACGACCGCCGCGCCAGTCTTTGTTGCTTGGGCCGTCGACGGTTTTTTGGGTGGCGGTGGCGGCATGCACCGTGGTCATGAGGCCGCGCTTGATGCCCCATTTGTCGTTCAACACCTTGGCCACGGGTGCCAAACAGTTGGTGGTGCAAGAGGCGTTGGACACAATGGTTTGACCAGCATAGGTGGCGTGGTTGACGCCATACACAAACATCGGGGTGTCGTCTTTGGACGGTGCAGAGAGCAGCACTTTTTTGGCGCCAGCGGCCAAGTGCTTCTCGGCGGTGGGTTTGTCCAAAAACAGGCCGGTGGCTTCGATCACCACATCGGCATGCACCTCGTTCCATTTCAAAGTAGCAGGGTCGCGCTCTTGGGTGAGACGAATTTTTTTACCGTTGACGATCAGGTTGCCGCCGTCCACCGATACCTCGCCTTTGAAGCGGCCATGCACGCTGTCGTACTTGAGCATGTAAGCCAAGTAGTCAGGCTCCAACAAGTCGTTGATGCCAACGATTTCAATGTCGTTGAAGTTTTGCACCGCCGCGCGGAACACCATGCGGCCGATGCGACCGAATCCGTTGATACCTACTTTGATGGCCATGATGGATCTCTCTTCTTTCAAGTTTCAATGAGGGGAGGAACGCTTGCTGCACAGCGGCAGCAAGCCCAAAACGTCAGTGCGACTGCAGCACTTTCAACACGGTCTCGGCCACGTTTTTGGGCGTGAAGCCAAAGTGCTCGAACAACACCGGTGCGGGTGCGCTCTCGCCATAGGTGTCGATGCCGACCACCGCCGACACGCCGTATTTCCACCAACCGTCGGTCGAGCCCATTTCCACCGCGATGCGGGGAATGCCTTGAGGCAGCACGGCCGATTTGTAGGCCACGCTTTGGCGATCGAAGGTGGTGGTGCTGGGCATGGAGACCACACGCACAGCCACTTTGTGCTCAGCCAGCAAAGCTTGTGCTTTCAATGCCAGTTGCACCTCGGAGCCGGTGGAGATGATGACGGCTTGCGCTTTTTTCTTCAAGCCGACTTCAGAAGGCTCGGCCAGCACATAAGCGCCTTTGTTGATCGCGTCCAAACCGCTGGCGTCCTTGGCAGCGCTGTCGCCCTTAGGCAAGTAAGGCAGGTTTTGGCGGCTGAGCAAGAGCGCGGTGGGGCGGTTGGCGTTTTGCAAGGCCACCGCCCAAGCGACGGTGGTCTCAGCGGTGTCCGCAGGACGCCAGACATCCAAGCCGGGGATCAAACGCAAAGAGGCCGCATGCTCGATGGACTGGTGGGTGGGACCGTCTTCGCCCAAACCAATCGAGTCATGTGTGAACACATGCACCACGCGCTGCTTCATCAAAGCGGCCATGCGGATGGCGTTGCGCGAATAGTCGCTGAAGGTGAGGAAGGTGCCGCCGTAAGGGATGAAGCCACCGTGCAAGGCCACGCCATTCATGATGGCGGCCATGCCGAACTCACGCACACCGTAATTGATGTGGCGGCCGCTGTGGCCGTGCTCGTCTTTCACGACGTTGCCGGCCAAGTCAACGCGCAGATTGGGCGTGGATTTGGTGTTGGTCAGGTTGGAGCCGGTCAAGTCAGCGCTACCGCCGAGCATCTCGGGGATGGCGGCGGTGAAAGCTTCCAAAGCCAATTGGCTGGCCTTGCGGCTGGCCACGGTTTCGGCCTTGGTGTTGGCTGCGACCACCGCGTCGACCACGGTTTGGTGGAAATTCTGGGGCAAGTCGCCGGCCATGCGGCGCTTGAATTCGCTGGCCAATTCGGGGTGAGCGGCGGCATAGGCGGTGAACTGGTGGTTCCAATGCTCTTCGGTCTTGGCCCCTTTGTCTTTGGCGTTCCAGTCGTCATAGACCTCGGTGGGCACCACGAAAGGCGCATGCGGCCAGCCAATGGCGGCGCGGGTGAGCGCAATTTCATCAGCGCCCAAGGGCTCGCCGTGGGCCTTGGCGGTGTCCACGCGGTTGGGGCTGCCTTGCCCGATGTGGGTTTTGCAGGCGATCAGTGTGGGCTTGTCGGCGCTGTGTTTGGCGGTGGCGATGGCGCGGCTGACCGCTGGCACATCGTGGCCATCCACGCTGATGACGTTCCACCCGTACGCCTTAAAGCGGGCGGGGGTGTCGTCGATGAACCAAGGCGTGACCTTGCCATCGATGGAAATGCCGTTGTCGTCATACAAGGCGATGAGCTTGTTCAGCTTCCATGCACCGGCCAAGGCGCAAGCTTCGTGGCTGATGCCC
>Ga0214919_10005643_pt1 | contig 17605 bp, 22 predicted proteins | sample LL1503_MetaG_FD_177994 | JGI IMG/M metagenome (GOLD analysis project Ga0214919, IMG submission 177994) | Freshwater microbial communities from Lake Lanier, Atlanta, Georgia, United States - LL-1503 | ecosystem: Environmental > Aquatic > Freshwater > Lake | place: USA: Georgia | collected...
CCGTGGACGGAAGAGGGAAGACGTGAGACAAAACTTTTCACACGGAGTTGAGCGCCGTGGAGGTGGTGACTTTCCCAATGGCCTACGAGGTCGACCGTCTCGCCACATTGAATGCCCGTCATGTTACCTAGAACCGTTACTTTATCGCCAGCTTCAGGACTCAGTTCCGCGATGGTGAAATGCGTTTCCTCATCGAGCCATAGAATGCGCTCGATCACGCCCGAAAGGGTGATTTCGGGACCACGAGAATTTTCGCGTGGAGGAGGCATGTGCTTAGGCAATCATTGGGTCCGTTCGTGGGCGAAACAAAACCTTAGAGACTGAAAACCGCTGTTTGTAACTCGGGTAAGCTCGCGTGCACGGTGTCCGGTTGGTAGGGTGCGAGCTCTTCGACGGTGTGGCTGCCGGTGGCGACGCAGTGAATAGCCGAAAGCCCGCCATTGCGCGCCGTTTGAATGTCGAACGGCGAATCGCCGACCATCACGGTCCGACGGGGGTCGGTGCGCAGGGTGGAGGTGACGAAGTGGGTGAACTCCGGTTGTGGTTTGCGCCAGGGGTGCACGTTCGTACCGAAGACGCCATCCACGAGTCCGTCTAATTTAAGGTGCGAAATAATTTTCTTAGAATTCGTATCATCCTTGTTGGTGTAGACGGCGGTGCGAATGCCGCGGGAGCGCAGCGCTTCGAGGATTTCGACGCAACCGGGGTAGGTGCGCAGTCCGTGAAACATTACTGACGGAAAATGTTCGCGGAAGAGGCGCGTGGCGGTGGGCGCGTTGGCTTCGCCGGCGAGTTTGAGCACGGTGACATTAACGGAGCCACCGACGGACTTGAGGATTTTATCATAACTGATGGGCGGTAAGCCCATGAGCTTCATCACGTCGTTGTAGCACTTGTGAATGGCCTCAAAATTGTCGACCAGGGTCCCGTCGAGGTCAAAGAGGACGGTTTCAGGGAGTTCGAATGCCATGGCGGTAATCAATCAGTACAGGTTGGGCCTACTTTCCAAGTTTGGATTTGCAGGGGAGGGTGGCGGTTGTAGGTTTCGAGGCACCTCCTTATGACCTTCTCCCTCGATCTCACGAAGCCGCTCAACCGCCTGGGCCTCCTCTTGAACCTTGGTTTTCTAATCTTTTTTTTCTCCGGCTTCTCCTGGTTCAGCTTCGCTTACATGACCGAAGTCTTGCCCGTATCAGGTGCGCATGAGCAGGAAGTGATGGTCGCCCAGAAAGCCCAAGATCAAGCCTTCGCTAAGGCTAAAACCGCCGCTAAAGGTAAGGCCTTTGATGAGAAAGTCGCTTTAGCTGAAGCCAAAGCCAAGGGCATTGAAGCTGCCGAAAAGGAGAGCGCAAAAATCCATCACCACGCAGTCGAAGGTTGGGCGCCATTTGCAATTTTCTTATTAATTCTCTCCGCGATTTTCTTCGCTGGTTTTCTTTCAATTGCACTACTCCGTCGGGCGAATGATGCAGGCGTTTCGGTAGGGTTAAGTTTCTTGTCCCTTTTAGCTGGCTGGGCCTTTGCGGTGTTTGTCGCTTTCGAGCCGTTCCTGGATGAACAACACCTCACTAAGGCATGGGCGCCCGCTCCAATTATCGGCCTCATCCTTCTGCTGCCTCTGTTTTTAAAGGGCAGCGCGGGTGCGCATGATAGCCACGCTCACTGAGCGATTTTAGAAACGGCCAAGTTGGCCAAGATCAAAAACCGTGTGACTGATCAGGCCTCGCTCGAGAACAGCGAGGTCGGTTTGTTTATCGCTACTGAGATTCTGCCCATCGCTCCAGGCAAACTGGTAGCCCAGCGCGGAAGGTTTAAAGAGTGAACCGTGACGCACCAGTGCGGGCCAGCTCTGCTCCATCGCGGTATCCTTAGTCACCGTGGATGGATAATTTAAACTGTGAACTTGCATCGCAGGTTGTGCTTTGCCGACGAGCCCGCGCGTGAATTGAGCGGCATGGGCACAAGCGGCTTCAAGGTGTGGGCGCAGAGCGGTGGGGCAGACGGCGGAGTTGCGGTGCACTTGTTCAAAGAGTTTTTGTTGAAGGTCGAGCGAACACGCCACGGCGGGAATTCCCCACGCACAGCCTTCGGTGGCGCCCGCTACGGTGCCCGAACTCAACAGCAGGGGCATAGTGGCATTGAAGCCAATATTCATGCCGGAAAGCACGGCATCGGGTTTAGTCGGTAATAGGTTTCCGAGTGCGATATTCACGCAATCGGACGGTGTGCCGTCGATCGACCAAGCTTGGTTTCCGAGATTTGGAAAACTCGTCACGGTCACTTCGCGGTGACGGCTAAAAGCGCGGCCAATCCAACTGCGTTCACCGGAGGGTGCGGCGACGATGACATGAAAGCCTTCGTGTATGCAGGCATCGACGAGCGCGTGGATAAAGGCAGCGCCAATACCATCGTCGTTCGTTACAAGTACAGTGGGTTTCATTCCGGCGTGACTTTGACTCTTAAAGTCGAACGGGCAACGCGGAAGGTTAAGATTTCAGAGCCGAAAATTCGGATTCCAATCGGGCGATTTGATCGCGTAGGTCCGCCGCACCTTCAAAGTCTTCCGACTTCACGGCTGATTTTAACTGTGATTTAAATTGTTCCAGCTGAGCCTTCTTTTCTTCCAGCGTGGGTTGGGGGCGACGTCCGATGTGTTGGACTCCGGGTTGAATACGCGTGAGGGTGGGATTGAGGTGTGCCTGGTGCGTCTCGTAGCAGGTCGGGCAGCCGATACGTTGGGTGCGTTCGAAGTCTTCCCAACGGAAGCCGCACGATGGACAGCGTCCGCGACTTGCGGGGGTGGGAACGGAGAGCTTCAACCCCATGCTGATTGATGGCAGGGTGGTTTCAGGCACTAAGAGGGGCAATTGAGGGCAGGTAGGGCAAAGTCCATAGGTGTCCGCCTTGCCGCCCGCTACGAGGGTGACAAAAACTGTGCACGGTTGGTTGCAGTGCGTGCAGTTGAGTGGGCGATGTGCCATTGATATAACTATGGAGTCTTTTGGGGTGAACTCAAGCGAACCTCGTACCTTTTCAGATTGAAGCCGGGCGGTGAGTGGATTGGCTGGTGGTAATGAATTTACCTGTGCTTGCGATGGTTTTAGCTGACACCGAAAAAGGTGCCCTCTGGTATTTTAAGCAAATGGACTCGGCGGGCCTGGCGGTCGCAGGCGTCTTGGTGATTTGTTCTTTTATCGGTTGGGGTGCGATGATTCAGAAGTGGTCCGACGTGCAAGAGTTGCGTCGACGCAATCACCTCTTTGATCGTCGACTCCGCGATCAGAGCTCGGTCGTCGGTTTAAATTTTCCAGGTGGTACAAATCTCTCCCCGTACGAGTTTCTCGTTTCTGAAGCCGTGGCCGCCGTGCAACGTCACAAAGGCCGTTTGGTTAAGCCCGCAGATGTGCACATGTGCATGGGTCACGTTGAGAATGCGATTCAGCGTGCGGTTTCTCGCACGATGGTGAAGTACGAGGACAAGATGGTCATTCTCAGTTCGCTCGTTTCAGGTGGACCATTCTTAGGGCTCCTGGGCACGGTTTGGGGCGTGATGGTAACGTTTGGTGCGCTGACGGAAAAGGCGAGCATCGCACAATTGGCTCCAGGCGTTTGCGGTGCATTGGTGACCACTACCTTGGGCCTCTTAGTCGCGATTCCTGCCACTTTTGGTTATAATTATTTGTTAACGCAGGTAAAAATCATGACCACCGAGTTGGAGAACTTTGCGAGCACTTTGGCGGATCGAGTGGAATTAGAACTCGAAGGCGAAGCGCGCAGTAATTTTGAACAACAGCAGCAGGCTGAATTGTTACATCGAGCCGCTGCCGCCGCCGCTGCACCAGTGGTTGCGCCCGCCGCCGTGGTTTCAGCGCCTGAGGTTTTACCCACTCCGCCACCCGTTGCTTTGCCGGGTTGGGAGGACGCTCAGTAGTATGGCACGTTCCTTCTCCAAGCCGAATCGGCTGCACGTGATGAACGAGTTAAACGTCACGCCGATGCTCGATTTATGTTTTTGTTTGCTCATCATTTTCATGATAGCGACGCCCGTGTTGGAGCAGACGACCTCGGTTAATTTACCGAAGGCCGAAAAAGGTTCGGGTAAATCGCCCGACACTAAGCAGCAGTACCGCTATGTATCCATAGGCCGCGATGGCGTTTTCACCATTGGCAATCGCACCGTCACCAAGCCTCAACTCGAGGCAGAGTTTGCCCAGATTGCCGCGATGGCAGAGCGCGATCAACCGGTGGTGCGCATTCGTGGCGATGCCACCTTACCGTACCAAAAAATTATCGATGTCATGTCGATTGCGAAAGCCAAGGGGCTAACAAAGGTCGGCTTGGATACAGAGATTCGTTAACGATGGCCGACGGAAATAAAGGCATTGTCGGATCGATTGCGGTTCACCTCGGTATTGTCGCGGTACTCGTCGGTGTATCGTGGTACGCTTCCCATTCCTCGGGTCAGGCAGTCGACCCCGTTGACCCTTTGTTGGTCGACTTAAATGGTATTCCTGGACGCCGCCCGGGCGAAGTCGGTAAGGCCGCTGGCGTCGCACGTGGTGACCCGGGTGGCAGTAAGACTGGCATCGCCATTGTTAAAATTAAGAAACTCGATCTGGAACAAATTAAAGCCGATGCACATCGTGAGGCCGATGAAGCGGCTTCGGCATCGAACCCTTCGGGTAAATCATCCAGCAAAACGAGTAAGTCTAATTCCAGTTCCAGCAAAACTTCGCTGAGTGAGTTTAATAATTCACGCGGCAGTAAAAGTAACGGCAGTGGTAAAGTGGCTTCGATTGGTGGCGTTACGGTCAAGGCCGGTCGGAATTATGGTAAGGGTGAGAACGGCGGTGAGGGCGGCAGTGCGAGCGAACAACAAATTTATGCCGGTGAAGTGAAGGCCCGTTTACAATCCGCCTGGACTAGCCTCATCGCCACGGAGCCTTCGATTACCGCGGGAAGTTGCGGAGTGATTGTTAAAATCGATGCTGCCGGTAACGCTAGTTTCGGTGGCTGGATTAATAAGCCGAAGGATGCCTCGCTTGTTGAAATTGTTAAACGTGCGTGCTCCCAAATTGGGAATTGTGGTGCACCACCGGGCCGGCGTGCGTTCACTATCGAATTCCCTAATGTCGGTGTGACAGAATAGGTCTAGCGTACTTCTAAAATAATCTGCACTTCGACGGACGCGCCCAGGGGAAGTCCGTTAACGGAGACCGCCGCACGGGCGTGTTTGCCGGCGTCACCAAACACTTGAAGGAGGAATTCTGAGGCACCGTTTAAAACTTTTGGGCTGTCAGAAAAGCCGTCGATGCCGTTGACGAAGCCATTCACCATGACGACGCGGACGACTTTATCGAGCGAACCCAGGGCGGCCTTAGCATTGGCTAATGCGTTGAGGGTGCAGAGTCGCGCTGCTTCCGCGGCTTGAGGGAGATCGATTTCACGTCCGACTTTGCCGAGCGAAACCACTTTGCCGTCTTTCATGGGCAAGGTGCCAGCGAGGTAAAGCAGGTTGCCTGAGCGCACGGCAGGCACGTAGGCACCGGCGGCCGCGGGAGGCGTCGGTAAAGTTAATCCTAATTCTAGGAGTCGTGCTTCGGGAGTCATAAAATTACCAATATTTCGGCCAGGCTTCGGTGCGACGTAAATTATGCACAAACAGCGCAATCAGAATAATCGCACAGGCGCCCGTTAAAGTGGGAAAGAGGAGGAACGACCAATGGGGATTAATTAAGAACACAACCATAGGGTTGGACGTCGCTGGCGGGTGGACGATGCGACACGTCTTCATGGCGACGATGGTAAGGGCAACGGCCAGGCCTGCGCTCCACCAATCGGGTCCAAGCAGGGTTAGGCACAAGAGCCCGATGATGCTACCTACAAGGTGACCTAAAATGACATTACGAGGCTGCGCAAAGGGCGAATCAGGGTAGCTGAAGACGATGAGGCTGCTGGCGGCGAAGGTTCCCATTATCAGGATGGCACCTAGCTTTTCGGTGAGCAGGAAGAGTGATGAGATAACGATACCCGCGATGATGGCGTTGCCCAAAATCGACGCCAGTGAAGAGCGCTCGGGCAGTGCACTATTTTGTCCGCGCCATTTTTTAAAGAATTTCATATTTAGTTTTGAGAGGGGATGAGCTGGACCCGATTGAGCGGATGCTGGTCGAGTAGGTTAGGATACCATCCCTGAACCTCAGCGCGAATGAGGAATTTATTTTTATTAAAGACTATCGGGATGATCGGCGCACCCACAATAAGCCTTTTTTCGGCTTTTTCGAAGAGTTGCAGTCGCTCGGATGGATTGATCTCGGCAGCGGCTGCAGCGATGAGGCGATCGAACTCCGAGTCACTCCAGTTGGTTTGATTCAATTCATTTCCGGTAATAAACATTTCGAGGAACGTATTGGGGTCGTTGTAATCGCCACTCCAGGCCGACCGGGCCAGTTGAAAATCCCCTTTATGTAGGGCGCTTAAATACACTTTCCAGTCGAGGCTGCGGAGTTCGACTTCGATGCCGAGGGCTTGGCGCCACATTTCTTGATACGCTTGCGCAGCGAGTTGCGAACCTTCGGAGGCGTTGAGCAAGTACTCGATTTTCGGGAAACCTTTACCGCCCGGGTAGCCCGCTTCGGCCAAGAGTTTTTGGGCGACGGCAATGTCTTCGCTCCATTTTGCTTGGGCGATAAATCCGCCTGTGCCTGGAGGGGTTAAATGACGCGCGGGGGATTCGCCGGCGCGTAAAACCCGCTCCGCAATTTTCTGACGATCAATCACCATGCCCAACGCACGGCGCACTCGCTCGTCGGCCAATACGCGTTGCACTTCGGAACTATTTTTTACGTTCGTGTTGATGCGAATGAAGGAGACCGAGAGGTACGGGTCGATGCGCAGGGCCGGACTCTTTTGGCTAAGAAGCTGAACCACTTTATAAGGCGGCACACTGCCGGTGATATGTAATTCGCCGCCGCGGAAGGCGCGTTCTTCCGCAAAGAGGTCGGTGATGGCGTGAAACTCCACACCGTTGAGACTGACGTTAGTGGCGTCCCAATACTGTGGATTCTTTTTAACGACTATCTGACGGGCCACATCCCATGTTTGCAGGGTGAAGGCGCCGTTACCAATCAGGGCCCCTGGACGCGTCCACGCTGTATGCATTTGGTCAATGGTTCCGTGCTTAAGAATCGTAGCGGGGTGAACGGGTAACCAACTGTGGTGACAAATGAGTTGAAGAAAGTAGGGGATGGGGTGATCGAGTTCGATAATCAAGGTGCGCGCATCGGGTGCTTTGAAGCCGACCTCCGAGAAATCTTTGAGCGTCCCAGTGTTAAATGCTTTCGCACCGCGCACCCCGTGTAACATCGAGGCGTATTCGGCGCCAAAGTTAGGGGAGAGGATGCGCTTATAACTAAATATGAAATCCGATGCTTGTACGGGGTCGCCGTTAGACCAGCGGGCATTGGGCCGAAGCTTAAACGTCCAGACCCGTCCGTCGGCAGACGTGCTCCAACTTTCGGCCACACCCGGTATCGCGTGCAGGTCGACCGGGTCGTAGTTCACCAGCCCTTCGAACAGAGAGTAGGCGATGCGTGATTCAAGCAGGCCGGTGATTTCTTGAGGATCGAGGCTGGAGGGCTCGGCAGCATTATTGATTACCAAAATGCCCGCCTTGGCTTGCCGCGTGGCTGTGTCTTCCTTGGGTCCGCATCCTGTGAGCCAAACCATTGCCCCGAGCAGGAGGAGCAGCGGTGGGTAGGGCTTCAGTGACATGACCCGATTTAGTTCGGGGAAGGTCGCGAGCGCAAGTAAAGCCGAGTGGCAGGGCCTGAGGTAACAAAAAGGGCGGCCTTTCGGCCGCCCTTTTGCGTTCAACTTAGACCTACGGGATTAGATCGCTGCTGCACCGCGTTCGCCCGTACGGATACGGATGACGTCGGAGAGGGCAGTGATGAAGATCTTGCCGTCACCAATCTTGCCGGTGTGCGCGGCCTTGGAGATGGTGGCGATGGCTTTTTCGACCTGCTCGTCGGCAACGGCAGCTTCGATTTTTACCTTGGGCAAGAAATCAACCGTGTACTCAGAGCCACGGTAAATTTCGGTGTGACCCTTTTGACGACCGAAGCCTTTAACTTCGGTAACAGTCATACCCTCAATGCCGATTTCGGCGAGGGCATCCTTCACTTCTTCGAGTTTGAAGGGTTTGATAATGGCGGTGACGAGCTTCATGGTTGTAGTGTTATAGGTTAGTTTAGGTGTTCGGTTGAGCAAGTCTACTTATGCACAGCCCATGCCAAGACTGGCAGGTGCCAAAGTCCGCTTACGATTGCTTAATATTGAGCAACAGGGTCCTAACTTCGGACAGTTTTTCAGCAGACTTAAGTCCAGGAAGAATTTCGACCCCACTATTTAGGTCTAAAATAGAGGCCCCAGCCTTCACCGCCTCGATGATATTTTTTGGGCTAAGACCGCCAGCAAGTACCCATTTTTTATCGGGATTGGATTTCTGGAGGGCTTGAAACCGTTTCCAGTCGGAGACTTTACCAGTTCCTCCGAAGGCATCCTTAGCGTGAGCGTCGTGTAGAAAAGTGTTCGCGAGCTTAAGCATCTCAGGCGGCCAGGCTTCACCATCGGCCACTTTAGGGGCCAACCAAAGTTTTTCGGGGCCTACATTTTTGGCAATCGCTGCGATGTCGCAGGCCTTCGTTTGCGGATCAAAGTGAATCTGCACGGCGGCAAACCCTTCCTCTAATAATTGTATCACATCGCTGAGGATCGGATTAACCGTCACCGCAATCCGTTTAGCTTCAGGAATTTCGCGCAATAGGTTTTTACGTAATTCGGGTGCGACGAATCGTTGCGAGCCAGCCCAGCAATTGATGCCAATAAAATCTGCGCCTTGATCCAGTGCTAAGGCTGCATCTGCTGCACGCGTGATACCACAAACCTTAACTGTGATGTCGCCAATCATTCCTGCAGGGCGGCGATGACAGCATCGCGAATGGCTTTGGCGGTGGGTGCGGTGGCCACGGCGGCGAGTGGAATACCGGTGCGTTTCATAGCGTCAGCCGTGGTGGGCCCGATCGCAATCGCTTTAGGTTGGCGAGCTCCGGCACCGGGACGCAGCGAAGCGGCTTGGTGCATGAAGGATTCGACGGCGGAGGGACTAGCGAAAACAATCACATCGGCTCCGCGATTGCGAAACTCGGCGGCTTCGGGCGATTCGGTGACGGGTTTTTCTTCGGTCGAATAAACTTTGAGGACGTCCACGATGGCCAAGCCTTGATCTAATAACATTGAAGCCAATGCAGGTGCACTGAGATTGCCAGTCGCCATGAGCATTTTTTGATTTTCCACGTCGTGTGAGCCCATGATTTTTCGACCCAGGGAAACGGCGTCGGCTTGGTCGCTCACCACATCGGGCTCGAGGTGATAGGCGCGTACCGCTTTTTCGGTGGCGGGTCCAACGCAGGCAATTTTCACGCCGCCGATTGAACGGATGTCGGCGAAGCGTTCAAAGAACCGATCAAAGAAACCGCGGACGCCATTGGGACTGGTGAAGACGAGCCAATCGTATTCGCCCATGCCATCGAGTACTTCGGTGAGAATGATGGCGTCGGGTTCAAAAGAGATTTCGATGAGAGGGAGAACGGCGACCGAGGCACCGGCTTCCATTAAGGCCTCTTTCCAATCGGCCCCACGTCCCTCGGGGCGAGTGAGGACGATGTGGCGATCACGTAAAGGGAGTTTGGACATATTAACGTAAATTTAATTGGGTCAGAATAAAATCAGCCTGAGAAGACGCCGAGGTCAAATCGGTAGCGGTGAAAGCAAAGTCTTTTCGGCCGAAGTCGGCACGGTAGAGGTGCACTTTGCCGTCGACGTGGTAGCAGGCAAAGGCGGTGTGGCAGCCTTCGCCGAGCTTGGAGAGGAAGAGGCGCTCAATGGCGACGGAGAAGCTCGTTGCCGCACAGCCAGCGGATTGAAAGTGTGCGACATCGCTCGAACGACACTGAATGGCCACGGCACCTTGACCCGCGGCGGGCACCATTTGCGATAACGCAACGGGCTCAAAAATTAATCCTTCCCAAGATTTTATTCCGAGGCGATTCAATCCCGAGGCGGCTAAGTAAGAAGCTTCGGCTTCGCCTTGCGCGATTTTCTTTAGGCGCGTGTCCACATTGCCGCGCAGTTCAGTCCACTGTGCTTGCGGGAAAATTAAAGCGCCTTGGGCCCGTCGACGGGGACTTCCCGTGGCAATCGTTTTTGGAATTTTACATTCCGTGCGTCGCACTAAAACGTCGCGTGCATCTTGGCGGGCCAAGCAAGTGGCGATGGCTAAGCCAGCTGGCATTTCCGTCGGTAAATCTTTCGCGCTGTGAATGGCGACGTCGGCTTCGCCGCGCAGAAGGGCTTGCTCGAGTTCAGCGGTGAACAGTCCTTTGCCGCCTTGTTTTTCGAGCGACCATGCAGTCTGGCGATCGCCGGTGGTGGTGAGGATTTTAATTTCCGTCGCGACTTTTAATTTCGTCTCCAACTGCACCGCCGCATCCTTGGCTTGTTGCAATGCAAGCGGGCTACCGCGGGTGACGATGATGAGTGGCTTCGACATCGTTTACTTAATTAAGGCCATGATGATCCAGGCGAGTGGCAGGAGTAAATTCAGTAGAATCATTAACGCTGCCGCATAATGCAGCAGGTCCCACTTGCGACCTTGTCCGCCAAGGTAAGCGCTGACCGCTCCCGCGAGTGCCGTGGGAATTCCTACCCACGCTCCGACAACGAGGTCGCGACCGTACGGATCCTTTGCGATATCTAAATAAACCAAGCCGCCTTTGTAGGTCATGACTGCGGCACTCACACAGGCGACAATTGAGACGAGCACAGCGAAGGCCTGGACGTATTGATAGCCGGGGGCTTCTTCATCGCTGGACGGTGTGCTCACATGGATAGCAAAGCCCGACCGCTTGAGACTTCCAAGTTTCAAGTGAGGGGTCGGGGCCAATTATCTGCGGCCCTTGGGCAGGCTATTAGCGTCAGTGGCCAACGCCTTCGTGCTCTTTGATGTATTCCTGCTTCAAGCCCAGGGCCTCAGGGGCGTGGAGGACGAGCATCTTCATGCGTACGTCGCTCGGAATGGTGCGGGCAGTGGCTTTTGATACCACAATCATCAGGGTAATTGAAAGTGGTACCGCCCATATGGCAGGCTGCTCGCAAAGAATGCGTGCGAGTGGATGTTCGACCCAGTAATTGGCGATGCTTTTGGCTATGGGGTGATCGACCCAATAGGCTGCGACATCGGCGGCGGGTAATTTCTTCGCAGCAGCGTTAGCGACATCGGAAATCGAGGTCAGCGTAATCGCAGCGAGTGCGGACAGGCCACCACCCAACATTCCGGTGGCTGCACCCTTCATCGTCATACCGCGCCACCAGACGCTCATGAATAGAAGCGGGAAGTAACTGGCTGCTGCGATGGCAAAGGCTTGGCCCACCATGAAATTAATTTCCAGTGCTTCCACTTGCATGCCAAGTCCAATCGAAACGCCTCCGATGATTACGGCTGCCCATTTAAAAGCGCTGAGCCGTTGTTCGGGGGTAGAGTTGGGTCTGAAGATGCGTCCGTAAACGTCGTGCGCGAGTGCGCTGGTCATTGAGACGAGAAGTCCGGAGAAAGTAGACATGAACGCCGCGAAGGCGCCGGCACAGGTGATGCCCGAAAGAATCGACCCAAGTAAGGCATGGTCTTTTCCAGCGAGAAGCGTCGGCAATTCGAGTACGACTTTATCCGTACCTTTGGCGCCGACCGCATCGTACAGCTCAGGCGTCAGCGAACGTCCAATCACCCCGTAAACCGGAGGGAAGACGTAGAAGACACCAATGAGAATCATGACCCACATGGTGGTGCGTTTTGCGGCCACGCCATCGGGGTTAGTGTAGAAGCGCACGAGAATATGCGGCAGGCCAGCGGTACCACAAACGAGTGCGATGATTAATGAATAAGTGTAGAGCAGAGAGTAGGGCCGCTTGCTCGCCTCGAGGGTGGCCTTGGCTTCAGGTGTGGGTGCGGCTGCAATCGCGGCATCGACCGCCTTCGTTGTAAGCTTACCAAACGGCGCGATCCATTGTTCGTCCTTCGGTGCTTTCGCGGGCAAGGCCTTGCGTTCCACTTGCGCCGAATTCGCTGCCACCGTTTCAAACGAAGTTTTATTGGCATCAAGGTGTTGCTGATAATGACCGACGATTGAGGCCAAAATAAAAACCGGCAGGGTGATCGCAAAAACTTTTAACCAATACTGAAACGCTTGTACGAGGGTGATGCCTTTCATGCCGCCAAGTGAAACATTAAGAGTAATCACGGCACCGACGACCGCGACGCCCACCCAGTAAGGTAGGCCCGGGAAAATATAAGAGAGCGTCGTGCCCGCACCTTTCATCTGCGGCATCGTGTAGAAAAAGCCGATGAACAATACGAAGCAGACCGCGATTTTGCGGAACACGGGAGAGTCGTAACGGCCTTCGGCAAAATCAGGAATGGTGTAAGCGCCAAAACGACGAAGTGGCCCAGCGATGAAGAGCAGTAGGAATAAATAACCGCAGGCGTAACAAACAGGATACCAGAGCGCATCATAACCCGTGGCCATGACCATGCCAGCCACACCCATAAAGGAAGCGGCCGAAAGGTATTCACCTGAAATGGCGGAGGCGTTCCAGCCTACAGAGACGGACCGACCCGCCACAAAGAAGTCGCCTGCGTTTTTGGATTTACCGGCGGACCAGAAGCCCATGCCGACGGTGACGGCAACGGTCGCCAGCGAGCAAATAGCAATCCAGGGATCGACGTTGGTGACGGTGGCAAGCAGGGGACTCATGAGGGTGTTCATGGTTTATTTTTTAACGCTGTCCTTGGCAGCAGCGGCTTCCGCGTCTTCAAGCGCGATCGAGCGTTTAATAAAAATATAAGAAATAATCCAAACGAAGGGGAAGAAGAGTACGCCGAGGATGAGCCACGAAAGCGTGAAGCCCGCCACGCGTTGCGCCATGTATTCGGGCTGGAAGTAATTCAATAGCGGCAAGGCCACGAGGGCAGTGACGAAGAAGAGTGCACAAGCGATGGAGAGCTTTAACTGGTCGCGCATGAGGCGCGCTAAGAATCCATCCGTGTGAACATGATCGGGGGTAGATGATGGCTTCATGGGGTGCAGTTACGACTAGGGTGTTTTTATTATCCTGCAATCCTTCAGTCTGTGACAAATAGGCATAAAAAAGGCCGACGGGTGTCGGCCTTTTTCAAGAAACTATGTAACGAATTACTTAGTGGTGTACTCAGCTTGAGCACCCTTGATGTTGCGCTTTTGCACCCAGGGCATGAGCGAGCGGAGGCGTTGGCCAGTCTTCTCGATGGGGTGGTTTTCACCCTTCTTGAGGAGCTTGTTGTAGTTCTTTAGGCCACCCTTGTACTCCTTCACCCATTGCTTGGTGAAAGTGCCGTCTTGGATTTCCTTGAGAATTTCTTCCATCGCCTTGCGGGATGACTTGTTGATCACGCGAGGTCCGCGGGTGATGTCGCCATACTTCGCGGTTTCAGAAATCGAGAAGCGCATGCCGGAGATGCCAGATTCAACCATGAGGTCGACGATGAGTTTTAATTCGTGCAAGCACTCGAAGTACGCCATCTCAGGCTGGTAGCCAGCTTTGACGAGGGTTTCGAAACCAACTTTGACGAGCTCGGAAGCACCGCCGCAGAGTACGGCTTGTTCGCCGAATAAATCGGTTTCAGCTTCTTCCTTAAAGGTAGTCTTAATCACACCCGCGCGGGTTGAGCCGATACCTTTCGCCCAAGCGAGCGCGGTCTTCGTGGCCTTGCCCGAGATGTCTTGTTGAATCGCAATAAGGGCAGGGACGCCTTTGCCTTCAACGTATTGAGCGCGAACGACGTGACCTGGGCCCTTAGGAGCAACCATGGCGATGTCGACGTTCTTGCCGGGCTTGATGAGCTTGTAGTGAATGGAGAGACCGTGAATGAAGAGCACAGTCTTGCCGCCCTTACCGAGGTTAGGGGCGATATCCTTCTCCCAAACGTCGGCCTGCTTCATGTCGGGAATGCCGACGAGCATCACGTCTGCGCGACGGACGGCTTCGCCCGTTTCGTAGACTTTAAAACCTTTTTTCTTCGCTGCTTCAGCGGACTTCGAGCCTTTGTAAAGGCCGACAATCACGTTGAGTCCGCTGTCACGCAAGTTCATCGCATGAGAGTGGCCTTGTGAGCCGAAGCCGAGAACGGCGAGGGTTTTTTTCTTTAGGAAACCGAGATCGGCATCCTTATCTGTGTACACTTTTGCAGGCATGGTAGTTAGGAAAAATTATTTGGTTTTCTTCTTGGGTCCGCGAGGCAAAGCGACCGCACCGGTGCGGGCGGTATCGATAATGCCAAACGGAGCAACTAAATCGAGGAAAGCAGAGATTTTGGTAACGGTACCGGTGAACTCAATGATGAGTGAGTTTTGAGCGACATCGACAACCTTGGCGCGGAACATTGTAGCAATTTCCAGAATTTCGGTGCGATTCTTTTTAGTGCACTTCACTTTGCAGAGAATGAGTTCGCGGGCCAAGTGGTCGATTTCCTCACGCGAGAAATCGCGGACGGTGATTACGTTGATGAGTTTATCGAGGGCTTTGACGCAACGATCCAGGGCGGCATCGTCCGCCACCACAATCGCGGTGATGCGAGAGTAGGCAGGGTTGTGCGTTGGACCCACATTCAGGGTCTCGATATTGAAGCCACGACCTGACAACATACCCGCCACACGAGCCAAGACGCCGAACTTGTTTTCGACGAGGGCAGAGAGCGTATGCTTCTTCTTGGTTTGCGACATGGCGTTGAGGGTTAAAATGGTGGACGGAGAGGGACTCGAACCCACGACATCCTGCGTGTAAAGCAGGCGCTCTAACCAACTGAGCTATCCATCCAGAGGAAGGTTGGGTATAGGGAATTCCCCTGCCTTTTGTCCACTATGAAAACCACCCTGGGGCTTGCCCCTTAGGGTTTATCCAGCCAATTTGACTAACAATGGATTCCGAACGCACAGAGCGTATTATCTCAGCCCTTCAGGCCCTTACCTCACCAAGTGGTGGAAAAGCCTCTATTTTAGAGTCAATTCGCGTGCTAGATGCCGAAGTTGCGGGGCCGGAATCGGGTTTACCCAGCGACCTGGATCATTACCTACGCCGTCGTTCTTACGAAAAAGCCCTCCTGCTTTTAACGGGTGGAAAACCGGGTGCGGGGACCTGCGGCCGCGGCTCATGAACGACAACCCGTTCGACAAATTGCCCGCCGAAGGCCTGCCACCGGGTCCACCGCCCAAGCCCGTAGCAGCTGCACCCGCCAAGCCGAAACGGGGTAAGGTCGTCCTACAGTATGAGCGCTCGGGACGTGGCGGTAAGGAAGTGACTTTGATTAAAGGCCTGTGGCTCGAATCTCAAGAGGCCCGCTACCGTGAGGCATTGTTGAAAGATTTAAAACGCGCGCTCGGTACCGGCGGCGTACTCGAAGATCGCCACATTGTTTTACAAGGTGACCGACGTGAAACCGCGAAGGCGTGGCTTTTGAAGGACGGCTACACGACGAATTTATAAAATATAAAACCCTCTCGCTTCAGGCGAGTTGCCGAGTAATAAAAACGCAGTGCCCGAAATCAGACCCAGTTTAATTTCATTTGCCGATGACCTCGCCCCCGCGGCCGAGGTCCTGGAGCTCTTGCGTCAAGCCGGCGGCCGTCCGTTCTTGGTGGGCGGTTGCGTGCGCGATGCACTTCTAGGGGGTGCACCGAAAGATTTAGATATCGAAGTGTTTGGCCTGGGTTCGCGCGAAGTTGAAAACGCACTGAAGAAAAAATTCGGCATCATCACCGTCGGCGCAGCCTTTGGTGTTACTAAAATAAAGGACCTCCCCATTGATATTTCTGTGCCCCGACGCGAAAATCGCACCGGAGTGGGGCATAATGATTTCGTGATTCAGGCTGACTCCACGATGACGGCGAAAGATGCGGCTGCCCGACGCGACTTCACGGTCAATGCCATCGCCTGGAATCCGGAGACTGGCGAAATCATCGACCCTTGGAACGGATTGGCCGATCTGAAGGCTAAAGTTTTAAGACATGTCTCCGATAAATTCTCGGAAGATCCACTGCGCGTGCTGCGCGCGATGCAATTCGTCGCACGCTTCGAATTCTCAGTGGCCCCCGAAACGATAAAGCTTTGTTCAACACTCACACCTGAACATCTCGCAACTGAACGCCTAATGGAGGAGTGGTCCAAATTTATTCTGCGCAGCAAGAAGCCCTCGCTCGGCCTTAATTTCCTGCGGGCCTGTGGTTGGATTAAATTCTTCCCGGAGTTGGCTGCGACAATCGATGTTCCGCAAGATCCTCAGTGGCATCCCGAAGGCGATGTATGGACCCACACCGTATTGTGCATGGATGCTTTTGCATTGGAGCGTGTCGGCGACCGTGATGAAGACTTAATCGTAGGTCTCTCTGTTTTGCTTCACGATTTAGGCAAAGCCACGACGACTAAGGTCGAGGCCGATGGTCGACTACATGCCTACGGACATGAAGCGGAAAGCGTGCCCATGGCCGAACGCTTCCTTGCGCAAATCACTCGTGAGACAAAATTAATTGAATCCATTCTGCCGCTCATTCGCTGGCACGCTCAACCTTATGAGCTCCACAAGGCCAAGGCAGGCGATGGTGCGGTGCGTCGATTGGCGAATAAGGTCGGCCGTATCGATCGCTTGATTCGTATTGATAACGCAGACCGAAAGGGACGTGGACCGCTGGCCTTTACCGAGGCATCCCCTCAAGGGCTTTGGCTGAAAGAACGCGCCGATGCCTTGAATGTAGCGGCATCCGTGCCGAAGAAAATCCTGCTGGGCCGTCACCTGATCGCCCAAGGCCATTCACCGGCACCTTGGTTTACGAAAATTTTAGACGAGGCTTACGAAGTGCAACTCGACGGCGGATTTAAAGATGAGGCCACCGCATTGGTTTGGCTGAAGGAGCGACTGGCTCGCGGCACAAACTAAAGATGTCATCCGATATCCAAATTTCTGAATTAGAAAAGTCCGCACCCGATTGGCAGGCTGTGCTGGCAGAGATTCTTCAGGAATTTTCCTGCGTCACGGGTACCATTCATCGTACCGACGCAGCGACAGGTATGCTTGGCTTGCTCGCACACCAAGGCATTCCGCCATTTGTCTTAGATAAAATTAAGGCCATTCCTTTTGGTAAGGGAATTGCGGGCTGTGCGGCCGAACGCCAAGAGCCCGTGCAACTTTGTAATTTGCAAATCGATGAGACCGGTGTGGCTAAACCTGCAGCCCGCCAGACCCATGTGCAGGGTGCCTTGGCAGTGCCCATTTTAATGGATGGCAAGGTGTTAGGCGTATTAGGCATCGGCAAAATGCAGCCATACGATTTCACCGCTGAAGAAATCGCATCGGTACAGGCAATCGCTGGAATTTTAGCGAATCAATTTACTCAGCACTGAGCGCCTTGCCGGTGGGCGAGTTTTTCGCTTTGAGTAAGTCTGCTGGTAAGCCCGCGAAGAT
>Ga0214919_10005644_pt1 | contig 17598 bp, 15 predicted proteins | sample LL1503_MetaG_FD_177994 | JGI IMG/M metagenome (GOLD analysis project Ga0214919, IMG submission 177994) | Freshwater microbial communities from Lake Lanier, Atlanta, Georgia, United States - LL-1503 | ecosystem: Environmental > Aquatic > Freshwater > Lake | place: USA: Georgia | collected...
GGGTGGACGAAGGGGTCGTCGGGCCGCCGGCTCCGCCCGTCGACGAACCAGGCAGGACGATTTCCATCCAGCAACGACCATCCGGACGGATCACCGCCGTCTGGAAGTCATTCTCCAGGGCGTCGAGCACGGCGCGCGCCTCGCTCTGGGTGCTCAGGTCCGCGACGGCCCGGTCATAGGCCTTGAAAGTGTCGGCGGCGATGGAGACGACGGCCAGGACGATCACGACCATCAGGGCCGTGGAGACCATGAGCTCGATGAGCGTGAAACCCCGGCGAACGGGGCGGGGAGCGGGGGCGGGCGGGCTCATCGGTTGATGACGATGTTCTGCACGAGCAAGGGGGTCTGTTCCTCGTTCTTGAAAGGCGGGGTCCCGGGAACCGCGTAATCGTGGGGGAAGAACTCAGCCACCACCGGCAGGTAGGCCAGGGCGTAGCCGCTGGGGTCGACCGGCAGGGGCGCGCCCAGGACATACCTGTAATTGGAGGGCTCCGAGGTGAGGGTATCGACCGCGGTCCGCTGGCCGACAAGCAGCTTGGATAAGCTCAGGCGCACGCGCATGGGCGTGCCGACCACGTTGCGCTGCGCGGCCATGTCATAGGTGAAATTATTATCGGCGACATAGGCCACCTCCATCGTCGAAGGATTGGAGGTGATGTCGAAGGTCTCGGCGCCGCTGATCACGCGCGAGGCCTTGTCGGGGCTCACGGCCCGGCGATCGTAGACGAAGAGCCAGACGGCGTTGGTGGCGTCCTTGGCCGGCGCCAGGAGACGATAGGCCAGGTCGAAGTTCGGGGCCCCGCCGGGCGCCGGGTCGAGGGTCGTGACACCCTGATGGAGGAACTTGGTATTGGTGCTGCTGGTGTCCCCCGCGGCGATGTAGACGATCGTCCGGGGGTTGTCCAAGGCGCCGATCAGACGGGTCACGCCGGCGAGGGCGCGGTTTTTATCCATGATCTCGCTGACCTGGGAGAAGGTCGCGCTGAGGATGCCGACGAGGGAGAGGATCGCGAGGCCGAGGATGCCGATGGCGAGGGTCACCTCGATGAGCGAGAAACCGCGGCGGCGGGGAGAGGGAGCGGAGAGGGACACGGGGTTACTTGTAGAGGGTGGTCGAAGGCTCGAGCTCGTCGGGGTCCGACGTGTAGGAGATGCTGCCGTTGGGGCGCACCGAGATGGCGGCGAACTGATACTTGTTGTCGCAGTCGATGGCGACCTTGCCGCTGGCCTGCACGCGGGCGGAGCCGGTGGCCAGGACCAGGACGACCTTGCCGAGGTGGTTGGAGGCGCCGCTGGGCTGCAGCTCGACGTAATACCAGGTCCGCCCGCTGGTGTGCGGCGCGGCGGAAAGCGAGGTCGGTTGGTTCACCGGCTCGAACTTCATCATCGGGGGACTGCCCGCGGCATCCGGGAGCGAGTTGACGGCCCTGTCGGCGATCGCGGGCAGCATGCTCCGGCGACCCAAGGCGGTCGACCAGGTGCCGGCGGCGCCATTGTCCTGCGGTGGAGCGGTGATGGCCGCGACCGGCGCGGAGTCGGCCAGCGGCGGGATGAAGAAGACGTTGGGGGGCAGGATCGAAGGCGCCTCCGGGGCATACCATTTGTAATTGATACCGACGGTGTCCGGCGTGGTCGTCGAAGCCGTCGCCCCCGTGGGCGGGATCTCGCTGCCGATGGCGATGCAGAACTGCCGGAGATGATTCACCGGGTCGGTCTCGTCCTTCAGGATGAGCAACCGGTAGCGTCCGTTGTACGTGACGTTCGAGGCGAAGGATCCGCGGCCCATCAGCGCCATGGCGCGCACCGACTGGAGCGAGGAACCCAGCATCTTCTGCGCCGCGGGCAGGCCGCCGCCGGACCCGGGTCGGATGCTCAGGAAGACGCCCGCCAGGAGCAGGATGATCGTCACGACCATCAGCAGCTCGATGAGCGTGAAGCCGCGTCGGACGGCGCGAGCGAAGGGTCGGAAGTTGCGGCTCACTGGATGACGAAGATGTCGGCGGCGTCGGACGGGGAAAGGTCGGGATTGGCCGTGCCGATGTCCAGGTCGGTGGTGAAGATGATGATGCGGCCGGGGACGCCGGTCGTGCCGGCGGCGTCGGTCAGGTCGACCGGGTAGGTGCCGGCGACGGACTTGATCAACCCGTCGTTGTTGAGGTCGAAGCAGACGCGGATGGCCGGATTGCCGAGCCGATCCTGGAGGATGGGGTTGGCCTGCCAGGCGGTATCCCCCGCGGAGTAGTTGAGGAAGTCGTCCTGACCGAAGGCGCAGAACTCCATCGCCTGGCGGTTATATTTGACGCGTTCGCCGGAGGTGCCGCTGCTCAACGCGGTGCCGTTGAGGTTCTTACCGTACAGATGCTTGATGAACAGCAGGGACCGTCCGGAATCGTCGAGCTTGTGAAGGATGTCCTTGGAGGGGTCGTAGGCGGCGGAGCCGAGGTTGGGCAGGTAGGCGCCATATTCCTTCTTATAAAGGGTGCACGCCGTGGCCCACTGGGCGAAGACCGACTTGGCCTGCGCCTTGCGGGCCGACTTCTTGACGGCCTTGACGGCGGGGACGAGGGCGGTGGCGAGGAGGCCGATGATGGAGATCACCACGAGCAGCTCGATCAGGGTGAAACCTTTGCGAAGGCGGGTAAGCATGGGGAAAAGGGCGGGGACGGAGGAAAGCCATCCTATCGCCCCCCGCCCGCTATTGAACAGTCAAAAAGCACCCCGCCACGGGGTCCGATGAGTCAAACCCGCAGGTAACCGAGGCAGAGGACGGCCAGGAGGGTCGGGATCGTCGCCCAGAGCGCCAGTTTCCAGGGCGAGACCGCCCCTTCGAAGTGCGGGGCCAGGATCGACTGACCGGCCGGGTTCGGGGCGTTGGCGATGACGGTGAGCCCCCCGCCAGCCAAGGCGCCCGCCACCACCGCATGACGGAGGGCCGCCGCCACCTCCCCTGGGGTGGCCAAGGCGGGCACCTGGGCGGCAAGGTAGGTGATGGCGGCATTATCATTGAAGGAAGTGAGGATGGTCGCCGTCAGGAGCAGGGCTTGGTCGCCGAGTCGCAAGAGGACCGGCCCGATCCACCAACCCTGCAGGCCGCCAAGCACGACCAGCCCCGCGAGGAAAAACCCGACCAAGAGCGGACCCCGCAGGTTCAACGGCGCCTGCCATTGCGGCGTGGCGACCGTGAAGGCGAGGAACGCCAGCAAGCCGCCGAGCATCAACACCGGGTGATGGCCGGCGAGCATGGCCACCGTCCAGACCATGAAGAGCAGGTGGGCGACCGTCACCCAAGGAGGCGCCGCCGGCTCCGTCGCCGCCGGCGCGGGCCCGCCGCGGAGCGCCGCCAGCTCCCGCCGGAAACGCAGCAGGTAGAGGCCGTTCGAAAGCAGGATCGTCACCAAGGCACCGAAGCCGAACTGCCGGAAGACGTCCGCCGAGCCCCACCCCCAACCGCCCGCGACCATGACGATGGGCGGGGCGGCGAAATGCGTGAGCGCGCCGCCGACCGAGACGTTGACGAAAAGCAGCGCCAGCGTGGCGTACTTCAGGGATTCGGAGGGTCGGAGCACGAAGAACTGCCGCGACAACAACCAGGCGCCGATGGTCATCGCCGCCGGCTCGGTGATGAGCGAGCCGAGCAACGGGGCCAAGGTGAGCAACGTGAACCAATGCGCGGCCGGCGAACCGCCGAGCAACCGCGCCGCGGCGTCCAACGCGCGACCCGCGAGACCCACGACCGGGCGGGCGGAGGCCAGCGCCATGATGATGAACACGAACAAAGGTTCGATGAACTTGGACGGCCCGGCCGTGCCGCCCGCGACCGCCCAGGCGTAATCCCCGCTCTCCACGTAGCGACAGGCGAAGGCCCAGCCTTTGCCCGGCCAGGCGATGAGCAAGGCGAAGAGCACGAAAGCCCAGAGCCCGAAGACCGCCTCGACCTCGCCCAGCAGGTGCACGGCGGCGGCGCGGAAGTCCGAGGACTCCCCGCGCTCATTGACCGGCGCGGCGCCGAGGGCGACACGCTCGGCATGGGCCGCTTCAAGGCGATGGGCCGCGCGGGCGAACGCCGGCGCGGCGAACGCGTGCAGCACCGCCAACGCGAACACGCCCGTCGCGACGGGCAGGAACGGGTCGGTCCGGGCGGCGAGGCTCAATTCCGACCAAAGGGAGGCGGCGACGGGCATGGCGCATCCAAATCCGCCGACTCGGGGATTGCAACCCGGGGCGACGGGCAAAAAATGTCCCCCGATGCCCAAGTCCTGCGCCCTGCTGCTGCTCGCCACCCTCTGCCTGACCGCCAAGGAGGATGCGCCCAAGCTGACCTATCACGAATATCATGGGCTCTTCGCCGACGACCCGGCGCTGCCGAACGGCCTGCGCAACCCCGAACGCGGGTTCCGCCTGGAGTGCCCGATCGGCCTGGGCGAAGGGCAGCTTCTGGTGCAGCGGCCCGATGGGCGCATCGTGCGCAAGCGCGCCCCCGCGGCCAACGACGAGAAACCGGTCCCGTGCCTCGGCGTCGACGTCGCCCGCAACGGCTGGTCGGATCGCGCCATGGCCGAGGCCATCAAGGCCTGGGAGGCGAAAGGCGTCACGAGCTACCTCGGCCTCGTCTGGCTCGACGAATACTGCAACCGTCCGCTCGACCCCATCCTCTTCACCCGGCTCGAGCGTTCGCTCGATGTCTTCCGGCGCGCCGGCGTCAAGCTGCAGATCCGCTTCGCCTACGAGCTCGACGACAGCAAGACGGCGGGTCCCGACCTCGCCATCCTCAAGGGCCACTGGACGCAGCTGAAGCCGATCCTCGCCAAGAACTACGACATCCTCACGGCGGTGCAGCTGGGCTGCATCGGCCGGCGCGGCGAGGGTCCGAACGCGACCCGCCTGCCGGCCGATGCGGCCACGCACTCCGCCTTGCTCCGCGACGCCTTCGCGTCCCTGCCCCCGGACCGCGCCCTCCTTATCCAGTCGCCGACCATGCGCGAGGACCTCTTCACCGAGCTGAAGTGGCCGGCGCGGCTCAACCAGGGCACGGCCTTCGAGAAGGCCAATCCCTCCGCCCGCACCGGGCAGGTCAACGCCAACTTCCTCGTCGACCTCACCCACGGCGGCCAGTTCGAGGCGCCGATCGGGGGCACCAACGCCGATTGGCAGAAGATGTGCGCGGAGACGCTCTGGGTCCCGTATGACGCGGACCTGTCGGCCAAGGCCGCGGCCGCCCAGTTCGCCGCCGACGGCTGGCTGGTCGCCCAGGCCGCCTCCAACGAGCGCGCCACGACCCTCGGCCTCAGCCACGGCTGGTCCGAATCCTCGCCCGACCGCAAGGAAGGCATCGTCGACGCCTGGAAGAAGCAGCTGAAGACGAAGGCCGAGGCCAAGGCCTTGGGCCTTTCGATCTCCGACGCCTACTTCACCGACGCGAAGGGCAACGACGTCCCCCGCTCGGCCTTCGACTACCTCCGCGACCACGTGGGCTACCGCTACGAGCTGCTCAGCGCGACCTGGCCGGCGAAGGTCAAGCAGGGCAAGGACTTCGAGATCAAGCTGCGGATCGTGAACCGCGGCTTCGCGATCTGCCCCACCCCGCGCAACCTCTACCTGGCCTACGTCCAGACGCCCCAGAAGTACACGCTGGCCCCGGGCGAGGGCGAGAGCTTCGACATCCGCCGCATCCTGCCGAACGCCGCGCTGCAGAACACGGAGAACGGGCAGGAGATCACCATCCGCGCGATCGCGCCGAAGGACCTGCAGGGCAAGCATCAGCTCTGCCTGATGTTCCCCGAACTCAATTTCACCAAGTTCCCCTACAAGCAGGACCAGCGCAACTTCGTGCGGTTCGCCAACCGCGACGCGCCCTTCTGGCAGTCCGCGGACAAGCTCTACCAGGGCAACCTGCTCGGCGAGGTCGACATCACGCGCTGAACCGCGCCGTCAGCGGACGGCCGGGGCGACGTCGGGCCGCGCCCCGCCCAGCGCCTTGACGAGGTCGACCTGCGCCCCCAGCCGGTCGAGGCGGACGCGCGCGACGGCGAGGCGGGATTCGGCCAAGGCCCGCCGGGCCGCCGGTAGCTCGAGCGGACCGGCCTGGCCGACCCGCGCGCGGGCCTCGACCACGCGGAAGGCCTCCGTGGCGGCCTGGGTCCGGCGCTCGGCGGCCGCGGCGGCCGCGGCGGTCTCCCGCACGTCGGCCAGGGCGTCGCGGACCTCGCGGAAGGCGTTCAAGACGGCTTTCTCGTAGAGGGCGACCGCCTGGTGCTGCGCGGCGACGGCGGCGTCGACGCGGGCGGCGCCGCGACCGTAATCAAGCAAGGGGAAACGCAGGTCCACCCCGAGCGCCGAGGTCGCCGTGTCGGCCTCGAAGAGGCCGGAGAAGACCTTGCTCTCGGTCCCGATCGCGCCGGTCAAGGTGAAGGTCGGGAAGCGCGCGGCCTTCACGAAACCGATGCGCGCGTTGGCGGCGACCAGCGCCTGCTCGGCGGCCTGGACGTCGGGTCGGCGAGCCAGGAGATCGGAAGGCAAGCCGGCGGCGGGGGGCGGCGGCAGGGCGACCGGTCGGGCGGCCGCGGGCAACGTGAGCGCCGGCTGCCCCGTCAGGAAGCCCAGCGCGTGTTCGGCCTGGGCGCGGGCGCGGCGCGCGTCGGACAAGGCGGCCACGGCGGCCGCGCGGTTGACCTCGGCGGCGGCGACCTCGGCGGCCTGGGCCGAGCCGGCGGCCTGGCGGCGCAGGATGAGGGCCAGCTCTTCCTCGCGGGCGGCGAGGACGACGGCGGCCGCGTCGACCTGGACTTCGCCGGTCCGCAGGCTCGCGTAGGCGCGGACGACCGCGGCGACCAAGGTCAGTCGGACCTGCGCGGCGGCGTGCTCGGAGGCGAGCAGCTGGGCGCGGGCGCCCTCCTCGGCCCGGCGGACCTTGCCCCAGAAATCCAGCTCGAAGGAGGTCGAGAGCCCGCCGCGGAGCGTCCGGCGACTGCGACCGGCGGCGGTGCCGCCGACCGGCACGTAGGCGCCCGTGCTCACCTTGTAACGGCTGTCGCCCGCGGTCGCGTCGACCGCCGGCAGACCGGCGCCCGCGGTGTCCGCGAACTGCGCCGCGGCTTCCTCGACGCGGGCGACGGCGACGCGCAGGTCCGCGTTCGCCGCGAGCGCCTGGTCCACCAGGCGGTCGAGCTCCGGTTCGGCGAAACCTCGCCACCAGGCCGCGGCGATCTCGCCGGCGCCGACCTCGGCCTCGGGATAGGCCGCGGCCGAAGGCGTGGCGGGGCGCTCGTAATCAGGACCGACCGCGCAGGCGGCGAGCAGGCAGGCCAATGGGAGGCCGAGGAGGCAGGCGCGGAGACTCATACGCGCGGCTCCTTCCGGTCGCCCGTGAGGAGCTTGAAGAACAAGGGGATGAAGAGCGTGGCCACGAAGGTGTCGAAGAGCATGCCGCCGAAGACCCCGGTGCCCATCGAGCGGCGGGCGCCGGCGCCGGCGCCGACCGCCAGGACCAGCGGCACCACGCCGAGGACGAAGGCCATCGAGGTCATCACCAGGGGGCGGAACCGGATCCGCGCGGCCTCGACCGCGGCCTCGGCGGCGGAGCGTCCCGCATCGCGCGCCTTGACGGCGAACTCGACGATCAGGATGGCGTTCTTCGCGGCGAGGCCGATCAGGGTCACCAGCCCGATCTGGAAGTAGAGGTCGTTGGGGATCCCGCGCACCGCGATGGCGACGAGCGCGCCCAGGAGCGCGAACGGCACGGTCAGGATGACCCCGATGGGCAGGGACCATTTCTCGTAGAGGGCGGCGAGGATCAGGAAGACCATCGTCAGCGCCATCAGGAAGGCGGGGAGCGCGGAGGTCGCGGAGCGCTTCTCCTGCAGGGCCTGCGCGGTCCAATCCAGCTCGTAGCCTTCGGGCAGGGTCCGCTCGGCCAGGTCCTCGACGATGCGGAGCGCCTCGCTCGAGCTGATGCCCGGGCCGGCGGAACCCAGCACGCGCGCGGCCACGAAGCCGTTGTAGCGCTCGACCTGCTCGGGGCCGGACGAGGCGCGGATGCGCACCAGGCTGGAGAGCGGGATCATCTTGCCGTCGGCGGCCCGGACGTGGATGCGCCCCACGTCGGCCGGATCCATGCGCTCCGACGGCTCCGCCTGCATCAGCACGCGGTAGGTCCGGCCGGAGCGGTTGAAGTCGTTCACGTAGGCCGCGCCGATCGTCGCCTGCAGCGCCTCGTAGACGTCGGGAAGCGGCACGCCGAGGCTCATCGCGCGCGCCTCGTCGACGTCGGCCACGTACTGCGGCACGCTGGTGCGCAGGAAGGAGCGCAGGCCGACGATGAGCGGCTTGCCGTCGCGTCCGCGGGCCGCGCCCAGGGCGGCGATGAACTCGTCGGTGACCTGCCCGAGGCGCACCGGGTTGTCGTCCTCACGGGCCTGGAGGTAGAACTCGAAGCCCCCGGCCGTCCCGATGCCGCGGATGGGCGGAGGATTGACGACGAAGCACATCCCCTGGGGGAAAGGCGCGGTGGCCGCCATCAGCTGCCCGGTCAAGGCCTCCGCCCCGACGGACCGCGCGGACCAGTCCTTGAGCGGGAGGAAGATCGTGCCCGCGTTGGTCTTCTCGCCGCCGCCGATGAGGTCGAAACCGCTGATGGCGAAGGCATGGAAGACCGCCGGCTGGTCGGCCGGGGTCTTGAGCAGGGACGGCACGATGTCGGCCATGTAGGCGCGGGTGCGGGTGACGCTGGCGCCGTCGGGCAAGGTCACCATCCCGAGGACGTAGCCCTGGTCCTCCGACGGCAGGAAGCCGCGCGGGCGCTCCCAGAGGAGGGCGACGTTGGCGGCGAGGATCGCGAGGAAAAGGCCGCCGGCCGAGCGCGGGTGGGCGAGCAGCCACTGGACCGCGCGGTTGTGCCAGTCGGCGAGCGCCTTGAAGCGACGCTCGAACCAGCCGAGGAAACCCTTGGTGGCGCCGTGGGCGCGGGGCCGCAGGATCGCGGCGCACAAGGCCGGCGTGAGGGTGAGGGCGACGAAACCGGAGATGATGACCGAGATGGCGACGGTCACCGCGAACTGGCGGTAGAGGGTGCCGGCGATGCCGCCGAGGAAGGCGACCGGGAGGAAGACCGAGACCAGCACCAGCACGATCGCGACGATCGCCCCGGAGACCTCGTGGACCGAGGCGAGGGCGGCGTCGAACGGGGACAAGCCCTTCTCCTCCATGAGCCGCTCGACGTTCTCGAGCACCACGATGGCGTCGTCGACCACGATGCCGATCGCGATCACCATCGCGAACAAGGTCAGGGTGTTGATGCCGAAGCCGAAGACCCACAGCCCGGCGAAGGTGCCGATGAGCGAGACGGGCACGGCGATCATCGGGATGAGCGTCGCGCGCCAGCTGCCCAGGAAGAGGAAGACCACGAGCACGACCAGGATCCCGGCCTCCAAGAGCGTGTGCTCCACCTCGCGGATCGAGGCGGCGACGAAGCGCGTGGTGTCGAAGGGGATCTCGTAGTCGACGCCCGCGGGGAAGCGGCGCGACAGCTGGGCGACCCGGTCCTTCACGCCCTGGGCGACGTCGAGGGCGTTGGCGCCCGGCGCCAGGAAGATGCGGATGCCCACGGCGGTCTGGCCGTCGAGGGTGGCCTGCTGCTCGTAGCTCTGCGCGCCGAGCTCGACCGTGGCGACGTCGCGCAGGCGCAGCACGCCGGCGGCGCCCTGGGCGCGCAGCAGGATGTTGCCGAACTGCTCGGGGGTCGCCAGGCGGCTGGGCGTGATGATCGGCATGACCAGGGACTGGCCGGCGACGGTCGGCTCCTGGCCGAGGCGCCCCGCCGCGTACTGGTTGTTGCTGGTGCGGATGGCGCGGGCCACGTCGCCCGGGGTCACGCCGAGCTGGGCCATCTTGTCCGGGCGCAGCCATACGCGCATCGAGTAGTCGCGGGCGCCGAAGATGCCGGCGTCGCTGATGCCGGGCACCCGCTTGATCTCCTCGACGATGTTCACCGCCGCGTAGTTGCTCAGGAAGACGGAGTCGCGGCTGCCGTCCTTCGAGATGACCGAGATCGACATCAGGATGTCGTTCGAGCGCTTCTTCACCACGATGCCCAGGCGACGGGCCTCGTCCGGCAGGCGCGGCTCGGCGACCTTCACCCGGTTGGTGAGGTTGATCACCGCCAGGTCGGGGTCGGACCCCGGCTCGAAGGTCACGGTGATGGTGAGGAGACCGTTCGAGGAGGAGTTCGAGGAATAGTACAGCAGGTTGTCCGTGCCGTTGATCTCGTCCTCGATCGGCGCGGCCACCGTGCGCATGAGCGTCTCAGCCGAAGCGCCCGGGTAGGAGATCGCGATGGTGGCGGTGGGCGGGGCGATCTGCGGATACTGGGAGACCGGCAGCAACCGGAAGGCCATGAGGCCGGCCATGACGACGACCAACGAGAGGACGGTCCCGAAGATCGGCCGGCGGATGAAGAAGTCCCAGGACATCGGCGGGGCTTACTTGGCGGCGGGGGCGCGGGGGACCAACGCGGCGCCGGGGCGGACCTTGACGAGGTTGTCGAGCACGACGCGGTCGCCGGACTTGAGCCCGCCGAGCACGACGGCCTGCGGGCCCTCGACGAAGGCGAGCTGGACCGGGCGGACCTGGGCGACGTTCCCCTCCCCGAGCACGTAGACGAACCGGCCTTGGGCCGATTGGAGGAGGCAGGACGCCGGCACGACCACGGCCGCGGGCAAGGGCCGGCCGACGAGGCGCACGCGGACGAACTGCCCAGGCAGGAGCGCGCCGCCGTTGGGAAACTCGGCCCGCATCTGGATCGTGCCGAGGCGGGCCTCGACCTGGGCGGCCACGAAGTTGATCTTGCCGGCGAGCGGCAGGGGCTTCCCGGCGGCGTCGAGGACCTCGACCTGGGCGGCGGTCGCCGCGGCGGCGTCACCCGCGAAGAGGCGCTGGAACTCCTGCTCGGAAAGGCCGAAGCGCACCCAGACCTGCTCGCGCTGCACGACGGTCGTCAGCAGGCTGTCGGCGCCGGGCGAGACCAAGGAGCCCTCGGAACGGGCCAGGCGGCCGGTGAAACCCGCGATCGGGGCGCGCACCTCGCAGTAGGAAAGGTCCAGTTCGGCGGCGCGCACCTTCGCCGCGGCGATGTCGCGGGCGGCGGTCGCGGCGGCCGCGAGCGCCTGGGCGTCGGCGGCCTCCTTGGGGCTGGCGGCCTGGTCGGCGAGCAGCTTCTGCTGGCGGGCGGACTCGGCGGCGGCCTGCTCGGCGCGGGCCTGCTCCTGGGCCAGCTGGGCCTTGGCGAGGGTCAGCGCGATCTCATACTGCGCGGGGTCGATCCGGAAAAGCAGCTCCCCCGCCTTGACCGCCGCGCCCTCGCGGTAGGACTGGGCGAGGAGGATCCCGGAAACGCGGGCACGCACCTCGACCTCGCGGGTGCCCTCGACCTGCGCGGTCTGGTCGGCCACCTGCGGGTAGGGCCGGACCTCGGCGGTCAACAGGCCCACCGGCAGGGGCGGCGGGGTCGCCGGCGGCTTGCCGTCCCCGCAGGCGACGAGCCCCAGCAGCGTGAGGGCGAGCAGAAGCGTCTCGACAGGGCGAGATTTACATACAGTCATGTATGTAAATCTATTTACTGCACCATGGCTCGCAAGACGAAAGCGGAAGCCGCCCTCACCCGTCACCGGATCGTCGAATCCGCGCGACAGGTCTTCAGCCGGGCGGGCGTGACGAACACCTCGCTGGAGGAGGTCGCGAAGGAGGCCGGGGTGACCCGCGGCGCGGTCTACTGGCATTTCCGGGACAAGGCGGACTTGTTCCGCGCGGTCCGTACCGACACAGGCACCTTGCTGAAGCTGGGCCCGACGGACCCGGGGGATGCGCTACGCCGGCTGGAGACGACCTTGCTGGAGGCGATCCGACGCCTCCGCGAGGAACCCGCCGCGCGGCAGACCTACGAGGTGATGCTCTGGAAGTGCGAATACGTCGACGAACTCGCCCCGGTCCGGACGGAGCTGATGAAGGCCGGCGAGGCCTTCGCGGCGGAACTCCGGACCCTCTACGCCCAGGCCGCGGAGGATGGCCTGACCGACCCGGGGCTGGATCCCGCGCTCGCCGCCTTGGAGACGTTCGCGCTCTACGCGGGGATGGTGAAGCTCTGGCTGGCCGACACGGGCGACACCCTGCTGCGCCCCCGGGTGGAGGCCATGATCCGGCAGCACGTGGCGATGCGCCGGCGACGCGAACCCGCGTTGACCCTTCCGGCGAAAGGCCTTAGAAAAAGGCCGAAATGAAAGCCCTCCTCGCCGCCCTGCCCTGCCTGCTGGCGGCCCTCCTCGGGGCCGCGACCGAGGAGCCGTCGCCGCCCCAGAACCTCCCGATCATCTACGACGAGATCGGTGGCAAGTTCATCCTGCGCATCGACAATCGCCGCTATCAGCTGGAGTCGGTCTTCAAGGATCCCGTCGCGCGGCTGCTCGCCGACGCCAACTACGCCCGTGCCAAGCTCGCGCACGAATCCTACCGCCGCGCGCTCGCCGACAAGGCCAAGGCGGAGGCCTCGATCGCCCGGCTGGAGGCCACCGCCCAACGGCTCGGCCTCGCGACCGAGCGGGCCCGGCTCAACCTGGAATCCGCCCGCAACCAGCTCGCGCTCTACCGGTCGACGCCGCCGGTCGACCCCACGCAGCTGGCCTTCCTGCAGGAACAGGTCCTCCGGGCGCAGTCCCAGTTGCTCTCGGCGGAAGACCAGGAGAACCGCGCCCGCGGCAAGCTGGACGAGGGTCGCCGGGCCGCCGAGCCTGCCAACGAGCGGGCGGAAAAGGCCCGGCTGGACTACGCGGACGCCTTGACCGAATATGAACGACCGCTCGCCCAACTGCGGGCCCTGGCCCTCGCTTCCGGCACGGCCTTGTAAAAGCCTCCGGCCCGCCCAAGCCGGCGTTGACGAAGGCCGGCGGATACGTAGGAATGACCTCGTGAAGGCCTACCCCGCCCTCCTCGCCCTGCTGTCGGCGACCGTCCTCGCGATGGCCGCTCCGACCGAGGAGATGCCGTTGCCGGCCTTGCCGCCGACGGTCTACGCGCAACCCGCGGGCAAGATCAAGGTCCGCATCGACGGCAAGGGCTTCCTGCTGCCCGAAGAACTCAAGCCCACGGTGACCCGGCTGCTCGGCGAGGCCAACTACGCCCAGACGCGGGAACTTTACCTGGCGGTGCGTCGCGCCCTCTCCGACAAATCCCTCGCGGAGAACAAGGTCCGCCAGTACGAGAGCCTCGCCCAGGCGGCGAGTGAGCGCCTGGAAAGCCTGCAACGCAGGCATGCGGCCTTGAAGGAGAAGCTGGCGGCGATGCTGCACGACCCGGAGGCGGCGGTCTCGGCGGACCTCAACACCTATGTCCAGCTCGAAGCCTCGATCACGGCGACCGCCGCGCAAGTCGTCCGCGAGGAGGAGCTGGTCGCCGCCGCGCAAGCCAAGGCCGAGGCGACCCGCCTCAAGGCCGAGCCGACCTTGGAGGCCGCGCGCAAGCAGAACGCCGAGTATCTGGAGGCCCTCAAGGCTTACGAACGCCCGCTGAAGGAGCTCCGCGAACTGGCGGCGGCCAAGGGCACGGCGCTCTGAGGCGCTCCGGCTTTTCCGCCCCCGCGACTGGCGTCCCGGAACATTCCCTCCAGATTGCGCCCCATGCACCGCGGCTTCCGCTACTACGACCTGATCCTCGGGGCCTTCGTGGCCGTCCTGCTGTGCTCCAACCTCATCGGGCCGGCCAAGGTGGTGATGCTCGACCTGCCGGGGCTGGGGCCGACGGAGTTCGGGGCGGGCAACCTGTTCTTCCCGCTGTCCTACATCTTCGGCGACATCCTCACGGAGGTCTACGGCTACGCGCTCGCGCGCCGCGTGATCTGGGCGGGCTTCGCCGCGATGCTCTTCGCCACGGTCATGACGTGGGTGGTACTGAGCCTGCCCGCCAGCCCGCACGAACCGTTCAGCGCCCAGCTCCAGCCCGCCCTCGTGCTGTGCTTCGGGGGCGGCTGGCGCATCGCGCTCGGGTCGATCCTCGCCTTCTGCGTGGGCGATTTCCTCAACTCCTACGTGCTCGCGAAGCTGAAGGTCCGCACGCAAGGCCGCCACGCGTGGCTGCGCTTCATCGGCTCGACCATCGTGGGCCAGGCGGTCGACAGCCTGATCTTCTACCCGCTGGCCTTCGCGGGCCTCTGGACCGGGGCGACGCTGCTGAAGGTCATGGCCGCGAACTGGGCCTTCAAGGTGCTCGTCGAGGTCGTGATGACGCCGGTGACCTACGTGGTCTGCGAGCGGCTCAAGCGCGCCGAGGGCGTGGACGCCTACGACACCGCGACGGACTTCACGCCGTTCTCGCTGAAAGGCTGAGCGTCGTGCCCAAGACCGGACTCGAACCGGTATGCCTTTCGGCGGCAGATTTTAAGTCTGATGTGTTTGCCATTCCACCACTTGGGCCGACCCCGCGCAACTTACCGGCGCGCGCGGGGCTGGCAAACCCGGAATGCTCAGGCGCCGGCCCGGTCGAGCAGCGGCTGGCAGAGCTTGTAGACCCCGCCGGTCACGAGGCAGGCGACGCCCAACGACGGCCAGAAACCGAGGCCGGCTTTCAGCAAGGCCGGCAAGGCGAGGAACAGGACGAAGGAAGGGATGGTGTAGGCGAGGATGGACCAGTTGAGCGCGATCACCTTGGCCTGATCGCCGGTGTCCACCCACGTCCAGATCATCACGAGCAAGCTGGTCAACGGTAGCGCGCATAAGAGCGCCCCAAGCGAGATGTCACGCTTCGCGAGCTCGGCGGCGCCGACGATGACGGAGGCGGAGAGGAGGAATTTCAGGACCAGTTGCAGGCTCATGCGGACAGCCTGCGGGACGGCGGGGCCGCGGCAAAGCGGAAATGGCCGCCTCCGGCCAATAAGTCGCCTTGCCCTCCCGCCCAAAGGCGGCTTGCCTCGGCGCGATGGACCGCATCGCCCAGACGTTCGCCCGCTGCCAGGCCGAAGGCCGCCCGGCCTTCGTCAGTTACGTGTGCGCCGGCGACCCCGATGTCGCGACCTCCAAGGCCGTCCTCCTCGCGCTCGCCGCGAACGGCGCCGACATCCTCGAAGTCGGCGTGCCCTTCTCGGACCCCTTGGCCGACGGCCTGACGAACCAGCTCGCGGCCCAGCGCGCCCTCGAAGGCGGCATGACCTACGACGGCTTGCTCGACATCCTGGCCGCGACCCGCGCCGGCACGGACAAGCCGATCGTCCTCTACTGCTACTACAACCTCCTCTTCTCGTTCGGGGTCGACGACTATTGCCGCAAGGTGCAGGCCGCCGGCGCCGATGGCCTGCTCGTCCTCGACTGCCCGCCGGAAGAGGCCGGCGAACTCATCGCCGCGTCGAAGAAACATGGCCTGGCCAACATCTTCATCGTCGCCCCGACCACCCCGCCCGCCCGCGTCGCGCTCATCGCGCGCCACGCCAGCGGCTTCATCTACTACGTCTCGCGCGAAGGCGTGACCGGCGAACGCTCGGAGCTGGCCGCCAACCTGGCCGCCTCCGTCGGCGAGATCAAGAAGCACACGACCCTCCCGGTCTGCGTCGGCTTCGGCGTCTCGACCGCCGCGCACGTGCAGGCCATCGCCAAGGTCGCCGACGGCGTGGTCGTCGGCAGCGCCCTCGTGAACGTCATCGCCGCGCATCAGGACAAGCGCGCCGAAGCCCCCGCCGCCATCGGCGCGAAGGTCCGGGAGTTGTTGGGGAAGTAATTCTTAAGAGGGCTGGGGCTGGGGCTGGGGCTGGGCAAACGAATCGGCCAGAACCCTCCCTGCCCCTGCCCTAAGCTGCCCCTTTGCCTGTCCCTGGCCCTGGCCCAGGCCCTGTCCCTATCTACGCCCTTGACCAAGGGCCTTCCCTCCCCACTTTCCCGATGGTCCTAACTTCGTTGGGGCCACGCACCCACCCAGCATGGCCAAACAAGACACCTGGACGAAGAAAGACCTGACCGGCATCGAGCAACTGACCCGGGCCGAGATCGAACTCCTCTTCCGCCAGGCCGACCGCTTCCTGCCGGCCCTGGCCCCGGGCAAGGGACTGGACCTCATGAAGGGTCGCACCGTGGTGAACCTCTTCCTCGAGCCGAGCACGCGCACCCGCACGGCCTTCGAGATCTCCGCCAAGAAGCTCGGGGCCGAGGTGGTCTCGATCAACACGACGGCCTCGTCGCTCGTCAAGGGCGAGACGCTCCGCGACACCGCCCTCAACATCCGCGCGATGGGCGTGGACGCCATCGTGATGCGCCATTCCTCCGCCGGCGCGGCCCGCTACCTCGGCGAGGTGCTCGACATCTCGGTGGTCAACGCCGGTGACGGTGCGCACGAGCACCCGACCCAGGCCCTGCTCGACGCCTTCACGCTGCGCCAGCGCTTCGGCCAGGTCGCCGGCCTCAAGGTCACGATCCTCGGCGACATCCTCTTCAGCCGCGTCGCCCGCTCCAACATCCTCTGCCTCTCCAAGCTCGGCGCGGAGGTCACGCTCGCGGGCCCGGCCACCCTGGTCCCCGCCGCGCTCAAGGAGGCCTTCCCGCAGGTCCGCATCGCCCACGACCTGAAGTCCGCCCTGCGCGACTGCGACGCGGTGATGCTGCTGCGCATCCAGCACGAGCGGCAGACGACGACCCACTTCCCCTCCCTCGGCGAATACACCTCGCAGTTCGGCCTCAATGCCGAGCGCGCCGGCTGGCTCAAGCCGAAGGCCATCGTGATGCACCCCGGGCCGATCAACCGCGGCGTCGAGGTCGAGAGCGAGGTGGCCGACGGCCCCCGCTCCGTGATTCTCGAGCAGGTCCGCAACGGCGTCGCCGTCCGCATGGCCGTCCTCCACCTCTGCACCAAGGCCCTCTCCCGATGAACCCCGCCGACCCCTCCCCCCTCTGGATCCGCGGCGCGCGCGTGCTCGACCCGGCGTCGGGCCGCGACGAGGCCAAGGGCGACGTCTTCGCCCGCGATGGCGCGATCGTCGAACGGCTCACCGCCGCCGAACAGGCCAAGGCCCGCGTCGTCGAAGGCAAGGGCCTCGTCGTCGCCCCGGGCTTCGTCGACCTCAACTGCCGCCTGGGCGAGCCCGGCCGCACCGCCCGCGAGACGGTCCGCACGGGCACCCGCGCGGCCGCCGCCGGCGGTTTCACCACCGTCGTCGCGATGCCGGACTCGCTCCCCGCGGCGGACAACGTCGGCACGATCCAGCTGCTCCGCGAGATCTGCGCGCGCGACGCGGCCGTCCGCGTCCTGCCGACCGGCACGCTCACCAAGGGCCACGAAGGCAAGGCGCTTGCGCCGATCGGCTCGTTGAAGAAGGCGGGCGTGGTCGCGGTGACGGACGCCACCTCCGGGGTGCAGAACAACGAGATCATGCGCCGCGCGCTCGAGTACGCCGCGATGTTCGACCTCGTCGTGCTCGACCATTGCCAGGACAGCAGCATGACCGACGGCGGCCAGATGCACGAAGGCGCCTGGTCCCTCCGCCTCGGGCTCCGGGGGCTCCCCCGCGCCGCCGAGGAGATCGTCGTCTCAAGCGATTGCCTGCTGGCGGAGCTCACCAAGGCCCGCATCCACCTGCAGCAC
>Ga0214919_10005646_pt1 | contig 17594 bp, 16 predicted proteins | sample LL1503_MetaG_FD_177994 | JGI IMG/M metagenome (GOLD analysis project Ga0214919, IMG submission 177994) | Freshwater microbial communities from Lake Lanier, Atlanta, Georgia, United States - LL-1503 | ecosystem: Environmental > Aquatic > Freshwater > Lake | place: USA: Georgia | collected...
CTTCCATTTCAGTTGAATTTTTTAGAAAAACCTTAAGCTCAGTGGCATCACAAATTATTTTCCCATTTGAACCATTAATGGTTATTCGAGTAGTCATTTTTCGATAGGTTTCATCACTCCAATTTACAGAAAGTACGCCGGTTACTCCTGAGGAAAGTTCCAGTAAACCATAGACTGCATCCTCCACATTAGTTGAGTAAATTTTCTTCAATAAAAAACCATGGGTCTTGGTAATCACTCCAATAGAGCCATTGATTAAATCAATGACATGCGATGCATAATCCATTAAACATCCGCCGCCTTCCGATGCATTTGATCTCCAAGTACTTTCGTTTGATTTGGTAATGACAGGGCCATAAGCTTCACCAGTAAAATGTTGAATTTCTCCAATAGTTCCGTTATTGATTAGCCTTTTCATTTCTATGAAAGTGCCTAAAAATTGATTGTGATAGCCTACTTGGTTGACCACTTGAAATTGATTCGCTAACTGCGTTAAGTGAGTTGCTTCTGCTGGATGGGTGGTAAGCGGTTTTTCAGAAAATACGTGTATTTTTTTTTGTAATAAATCTGCGATCATTTCATAATGAAATTTAGTAGGAACAGCAAGAATAACTGCATCCGGCTTCGAAGATTCAATCATTTTTTTATAATCAGAAAAGCATTCAAAGGGAGTGAACTTTTTTAAAAAATCAATTACAATTTTTGAAGTATCACAGACGCCTACAATAGAAACTTCTGAATGTGCACCAGCAATGGAAAGGTGCGAAAGTCCCATTTTACCTAAGCCAATGATTGCCAGTTTTAATTTATCCATTGTTATTTGCTTTATTAACCTCTAAAAAAAGCTGGTGGTATTGAGCTGTTATTTTATTCCATGTAAAGTTCTGTGTTGCAATATCTTTCATAGCTTCTCCAATACCCTTTAAATTGAAACTGTCTATTTTATTGAGTAGTTCAATTAAGCTGACGGAGTCTTTGAAATATAAAGCATTGTGCAAGGTAACAATTTCATTGTATTCAGAGGCAAATGCGGCAATGGGTAAGCCTAAGTACATAGCCTCGACTAAAGAGGGGTTGGTTCCACCCGAAGAGTGGCCATGCATATAAAGCATACAATTACTTCTTAATTTATTTAAAGTAGCTGGATCGTAAATGGCATCTAGTAAAAATAGATGGCTATTGTGTTGATATTTTTTTCTGATTTTTCTTCCAAAAGAGGAGCTTTCCCAATTACCCACCATTACAAAGGGGATACTGGTTTGTTCAAAACTAGATAATAAAAGTTCTATTTGATTGTCTGATTGAATACGGCAAACACTAAATGCATAAGGCCGCTCTAAGAAAGGAAATTTTTCAAAATCTAATTCAGTATAATCCTGTTTAAAAGCCTGATCGCCGCCATAGGCAATGAGACTGCTTTTTTTTTGATAGGAAGCCTCGACGTACTTTTCTATGGCAGCATTGTCTGCTACTATATGGCTACTATTTTTTACCAATAGACGTTCTGAAAAATAGATGATTCTCTTTGCTAGCCAGTTCCATTTGTCTCTTTTCCAATCTAGTCCGCCAAAATTTAAAATTATTTTGCTTCGCTGCTTCTTGGTTAAAAAAGGCATTAAATAGCCAGCTCCAAATCCCAAAAACAATACCACCTCATTCTTTTTCACGGCTTCATATAAGCAGATCATATCATAGAGCATTCCTGAAAAACCATGAGAACTTATTTTTACATAGCGAAGGCTAGCCTTATAAAAAAGATCCTGACCATTGGGCATATCCTTGGAAGAACAGTAGATGGTCATTTCCATTTGATCAGACAAATGCTTGGCTAAAAAGGTGGCTAAAGTCTCAAACCCACCGTATTGGTTAGGAACTCCCTGGGTACCAACAATTGCAATTTTCATATGAAGTTGGAGGTTTTCAGAGGTCGTTGATTAAAAAGGTAATTATAACCATCCAATTGATCATTTAAAATGACAGTTTTGGCAATAGATGTTATTAAGCAAATAGGTAAAAGGAAAAAGTTTAGAGTATTTAATTTACCTAAATAAATCGGCTTATTTCCAAAACTGATATAAGCCTTTTTCGAGTTCATATTTTGGCCACACAAACTGATTTCTTTTGGGCTGCTTTTTTGCCCATTCCCACATTTCTGTCAACCCGCTGGATAAATCAGTGATATCTTTATAACCAAGAAGGGTTTCAGATTTTTCGTGGGTTGAGTAGGCCACATGCACTTCATGGCGTTTGTCTAAAAAGCTAATTGAAGCGCCACCTACTATTTGCTGCAATATGCCCGCCGCATCTAAAATGGAGTATTCTTTTTTGCTACCTAAATTAATGATCTGTTTAGAAGCTTGCGGAGCTTCGGCTGCATTCCACAGGGGCAAAAGACAGTCGTCAATAAAACTGAAAGAACGTTTTTGAGAACCGTCTCCGTAAATAGTAATTGGCTGATTGTTAAGTTTCTGGTAAATCCAAATACCTAATACGTTTCTATAGCGATCCCAGATATTTTGATGAGCTCCATATACGTTGTGAGGACGTATAATACACCAGTCAAGTCCGTGTTGTTCACCTGCTACATGTATGTCCATTTCACAGGCATATTTGGCAATTCCGTAGGGATCAACAGGCTTTGGTAAATCTTTTTCGTCGAAAGGAGGCACCCCTTCACCATAAACAGCCATGCTAGAGGTAAAAACAATTCTTTTTACGTCATGAGTAATGCAGGCATTGATGACATTTGCAGTGGCCACTACATTATTGGTGTAATTATATTTTCGTATGAATGGACTCAAACCCTCTGCAGCATAGGCCGAAAAGTGATAAACGTATTCTATTGGATGAGAAGAAAAGATTCTATCTAAGTCATCCGTAGCCAAATCTGCTTTGTAAAAAGTAACCCTTGAGTCAATGTGATCCTCATATCCACCACTTAAATTGTCAATGCCAATTACCTGGAAATCAGGCCGGTTTTCAATAATCCATTTCGCCAATCTAGACCCCAATAAGCCAGCCACCCCGGTTATGATTACAGCTTTCATCTAATTATTTTAGTTTTTTATCCCCTTCATACCATCTAGAATACCACGAAGTACAGATTTTAATTTGGTTGTTCTCCAACGCGATGCAAAATAAAACATTATACTTAAATAATATAAAAATAAAATAAGTAATGTGCTTGGCCATTGATACCATTTTGTCCAAATTTTTAAGAACCAAATATGGTTTCTGCTATTTAGATAGTGAACAATTGGACTTGAATATCCTTCTTTACCTTTTAACTTAGTCTTATTAGAACTACCTGCAATATGATAAATAATAGATTCAGGATGAAATATTAATTGATAGCCATTAGACCGGATACGAAAAGATAAATCTACATCTTCATAGTATATAAAAAAGGCTTCTTTCAATAATCCAACCTCTTTTAAAATCGATGTTTTGGTTAAAAAGGCACATCCTGTAATCCAATCTACCAGCTGAAATTGGCTTTGCAAAACTCCTGCCTTTCTCATGTATCGTTTTGAGTAGGTCCAACCTAGCCATGATAAAAAATAAGAGCCCCCGTTCCATATTTTTTTTCGATCGTGATTAAAGAAAATTTTAGGTTGAATAGCACCAGTTTCAGGATGTGACTCCATATAGTTGATAAGCTTAGAAATAAAATCAGGTTCCACAAAAACATCGTTGTTGAGCATCATCGCATAAGTGAATTGATTGTCTATTGCATAGCTAAAACCTCGATTGTTTCCTGCTGCAAAACCTTCATTGGTAGGGGAAGCGATCAAAATAATTTCAGGAAATTTAGCTTTTAAAAGATTACCCGACCCGTCTATAGAGCCATTGTCTACTACAATGATTTCGAAACTTGGATAATCGCAAAGTTGAAGGGACTCGATACAATTGGAAGTATGATCAAAACTATTCCAATTTAATAATATGATAGCGACTTTAGGGTGCATTCAATTTCTTTTTTTTGGTAAATGCTAGATAAATCAATAAGCAGCTACCCTCAATTGCTATTGGGTACCATCCCAAAACATATGTTTTAGAAAATTGAACCAATATAAACGAAATTAAGAAAGTTGCCCCTAAAATAAGAATTGAGATAATAAATAACTGTCGGTACTTCTTTTCAAGAAGCAACGTTAAAAAGGTATTTGCATTTAAGGCCAATAGCAATGGAGACAAAGAAAACATCTGAACAAACAATTCAGTAGTAGGATCTTCCTTTTTAGTAATTAATAACACAATAAATTTTGCACTAAAAAATATTAAAAAGGCCGCAGTTCCAAAAACAATCAAATATATCTTTTGTAAATGGCTCCTGAACTTAATCCAATTTTCCGGGGATTGATTAAATAGTTTGACCGCCTGAGGATAAAATGCGGTCGTAAAAGAAGCAACCAGTTGCCTGCAGGCACCCAATAATTTATCAATTAGCGCATAAGAGCCTAGGGTAGTAGCGGATATATAATTTGAAATGGTAAATAAAAAAACGGTCTGCTGAAGGGAAACTGCAGAACCATTGAACATAATGTAAAAATTTTCTTTTGCTAAATGAATCAAAGACTCTTTTGAAGGTATTCTTATTTTAAAATTTTCGTTTTGATGAATGTAGTAGGTTACCAGTAAATAATAAATAACCATTGGCATACCCATTGTAACATTGATCCATACTGCCACCTGGTAATTCATCGGTGTGATTACAATCAGCAGTAGTATTAAAAACTTTACTATTATATTACCCCAGCTGATCCATTGGATTTTTTCTTTTCCTATTAAATAATACAATGGATTAAAGACCTCAGCAAAGATTAGTGGAATTGCACCTGCCCAACTCACATTAGAAAAATGAGAAGGCCAAAAAATCAAGAAAAGTATGATTGGTAAAAAAAGAATAGCAGCGATGATCCTGAAAAATAAAATCTTGTAAAAAAGTTTAGAAAGATGCTCTTTGTCTGTTAAATGATTGGCAACATCCTTGATACCAGTTTGATTGGTGCCATAATTAATAACCCCTCCTACGAATGCTGCAAAACTAGTTACCAGCGCTACCTGACCAAAAACTTCTAAACCATATTTTCTGGTAATAATTGGAATTAATAGAAATTGTAATAAAATGCCAGTTGCTTGAAAAATCCCCAGATTGAAGAAGTTACGTAAAATGGGGGCAAACGCCCAGCGTTTGAGCGGATTCATACTGGTTAATAAATTATTTAGTAGGGCTAATTTTGTAAAATAGCTATTTATGAGCTATTAGAACTGATTTATAAGTAAAAATAGGATATTGTCACCAAAACTTCCTACTGTCAATGGGTGTAATTTTAATAATACGTTGGAGTGTTTTTTAAAATTAATTTGAAAAGCACTAGCGCCCCCAACTTTATTTAATTTAATCGCAAAGGATTGATATTTTTGCCTTAATATAAAGAAAATAAAAATGCATTCTATTCTCCTTACCGGTGGTGCCGGATTTATAGGCTCTCATTTAACTAGGTTATTTGTTACCAAGTACCCGCAATACAAAATTGTAAATATCGACAAGCTTACCTATGCGGGTAATCTTGAAAACTTACAAGACATCGAGGCTGCCCCCAACTATCAATTTGTAAAAGGTGATATTATAGACCTTCCCTTACTTAAAAAGTTATTTGAAGAACATCAATTTACAGCCGTATTGCATTGCGCTGCTGAAAGTCATGTGGACAGATCGATCACCGACCCTCTTGCATTTGTTACGACCAATGTAATGGGCACTGGTGCTCTATTACAGACCGCTAAGGAATACTGGAAAAATGATTTTACTAATAAAATATTCTACCATATTTCAACCGATGAAGTATATGGTTCTCTAGGCGCGGAAGGTTTTTTTACTGAAGAAACTCCCTACGATCCGCGGAGTCCTTATTCTGCTTCCAAAGCTTCTTCTGATCATTTGGTGCGGGCATTTTTTCATACCTATCATTTGCCCATAAAGATTTCGAATTGCAGCAATAACTACGGTCCTTACCATTTTCCGGAAAAATTAATACCGCTTTGCATTCATAATATTATTAATAAAAAGCCTTTGCCTATTTATGGAAAGGGTGAAAATATCAGAGACTGGCTTTTTGTAGAAGATCATGTTTGTGCTATTGATGTAATTTTTCACAACGGAAAAATGGGTGAGACCTACAATATTGGCGGCCACAATGAATGGACCAATATTGACTTGGTAAAAGAATTGTGCAAACAAATGGATAAAAAATTGGGACGCGAAGAAGGCGAATCGGCTGAGTTAATTACCTATGTTAAAGATCGTGCGGGTCATGACTTACGGTATGCCATAGACGCAACCAAATTAAAAAACGAATTGGGTTGGTTACCATCTCTTCAATTTGAAGAAGGCATTGCCAAAACAATAGATTGGTATCTTGCCAATTCAGAATGGCTGAATAGAGTTACCAGTGGCGATTATCAGGGGTATTACGCGGAGCAGTATGTGGCGCGGTAGAGTCTTGGTTTAGGCGAGTATTATAGTAGTTTGCTCTTTTAAACTCGGGTTTAGAGGGGCGTTCGAGTTGAGAGAGATTTTATAATCGGGTTTAGGGGGGCGTTCGGGTCGAGTGAGTTTTAAATTCGGGTTTAGGAGTTTAGGGCAGTATTAGGACGGTTGAGATTTTATAATCGGGTTTAGAGGTTTAGGGGAGTATTTGGATTGGAGGTTCTTATCAGTTCGGGTTTCGGGTTTAGGTTTTTGTAAAAAAATACATTTGTTTTTTATTACATTTGAAACCTATGAACATGTATTCATTTGAAAAGTTGGAATGCTGGCAGCATGCTCGTAAACTGGCTGTCTGGATTTATCAGTCTACTTCCGATTTTCCTGAAAAAGAGAGATTTGGACTCGTCAGTCAAATGCGAAGAGCTGCTATTTCGGTCGCTTCAAATATTGCAGAAGGCACCTCCAGAAAAACAGCCAAAGATCAAGCACATTTTAGTACTATTGCATACGGAAGTGCCATTGAATTGTTGAATCAACTCATCATTACAAATGACCTTAATTATTTATCAAACCAATTGTATCAACAAGGAAGAGAATTATTAGAAAGACAAACCATCTTAATTTCAAAACTAAGAGCAACTCAAATATAAAGGGAACTAAAACGAATGAAAGGCACTAAACTAAACTAAACTCGAAATGAAAAGAGCCAATAATTTTGATGCTCTTCTAAACTCGAATTAAAAAGTAAAAACAATAATTATAAGCGCCTAAACCCGAATTGAAAAGAGCAAATAAGTATTATACTCATCTAAACCCGAATTAAAAAAAGCAAATGAGTATAATACGCGTCTAAACCCGAGTTTAAAAGAACAAACAAATTTAATACTCCTCTAAACTCGAGTTTAAAAGAGCCAACAAATATGATGCTCTTCTAAACTCGAATTGAAAATAACAAATGAGTATAATACTCGTCTAAACCCGAGTTTAAAAGAACAAACAAATTTAATACTCCTCTAAACTCGAATTAAAAAGATCAAATGAGTATAATACGCGTCTAAACCCGAGTTTAAAAGAACAAACAAATATGATGCTCTTCTAAACCCGAATTAAAAAAAGCAAATTAGTATAATACGCGTCTAAACCCGAGTTTAAAAGAGCCAACAAATATGATGCTCTTCTAAACTCGAATTAAAAAAAGCAAATGAGTATAATACGCGTCTAAACCCGAGTTTAAAAGAGCCAACAAATATGATGCTCTTCTAAACTCGAATTTAAAAGAGCCAACAAATATGATGCTCTTCTAAACCCGAATTAAAAAAAGCAAATGAGTATAATACGCGTCTAAACCCGAGTTTAAAAGAGCCAACAAATATGATGCTCTTCTAAACTCGAATTGAAAATAACAAACGAGTATAATACGCGTCTAAACCCATAAACTCTAAATTATAAAACCAATGAAAGGAATCATCCTTGCCGGCGGATCTGGAACCAGACTTTATCCCATTACGATGGGAATCAGTAAGCAGTTGATGCCGATATACGATAAGCCAATGATTTATTATCCGCTTAGTACTTTGATGCTGGCCGGAATAAAGGAAATATTAATCATCACTACGCCGGATGACCAGTCGCAGTTCATGCGCTTATTGGGTGATGGATCGCAGTGGGGCTGCAGTTTTTCTTATGCAAAGCAGGAGGTCCCTAACGGTCTGGCACAAGCGTTTGTGATAGGCGAAAAATTTATTGGGAAGGATAGTGTGGCCTTAGTATTGGGAGATAATATTTTTTACGGAAGTGGATTTAGTAAATTATTGCAGCAATCTGCAAACCCGGATGGGGCGGTTATTTTTGCTTATCCAGTAAGTGATCCAGAGCGTTATGGCGTGGTTGATTTTGATGACAATCGGAATGCACTTAGTATTGAAGAAAAGCCGGCGCATCCTAAAAGTAATTTTGCAGTACCCGGTTTATATTTCTATGATAATGAGGTGGTGAATATTGCAAAAAATATCCCTCCGAGTCCAAGGGGAGAATATGAAATAACGGATGTAAACAGAATTTATCTTGAGAATAAAAAATTGAAAGTGGGTGTATTGGATAGGGGTTTTGCCTGGTTGGATACGGGTACTTTCGAATCGCTCAATGATGCGAGTGAATATGTGCGCGTGATAGAGAAAAGGCAGGGTTTGAAAATTGGTTGTCCAGAAGAAATCGCTTGGAGAATGGGCTTTATTACCAAGGCAGAGCTACAGGTGCTCGCCGAAAATTTAAGAAAGAGTGGCTATGGAGAATATTTGTTGCGAATTGCTAAATAAATAAGGAGTTCTTGTAAAATAGTAAAATTGCAGACCGGTCTAAACAGCCGGTTTTTTTATTGAGGAATAGTCTTGTTAGAGTTTTTTTATACCCAAAAGCCATTTCTGTTATATATTTTTTACTCTTTCGCTGATATTTTTAAACAAAATGAGAGGAATCTTGTAATAGTGTTTATAATTTAATATCAATGGACTTTTTTACAATAAAGGATCTCGAAAATATCTCAGGTATTAAAGCACACACGATTCGTATCTGGGAGCAGCGGTATGAATTTTTGAAGCCCAATCGAACAGATACCAATATCAGAACTTATACCAATCAGGATTTAAAGAGGGTTTTAAATATTGCTTTGTTGAACAAGTATGGGTTCAAGATTTCGCATATTGATAAAATGAATGAGGGGGAGCGAGAGGAAAAAATACGTTCTTTGTCTGATCAAAAAGCCCAAAATGAGCGAGTGGTGAATGATTTGGTGAAGTTTATGATTGATGTACAGGTGGAAAAGATAGACCAAGTGTTAGAAAATCACATCAGCTTAACAGGGGTTGAGCAAACGATTACCCAGATTATATTTCCCTTCATGGAAAAAATTGGTATTCTATGGGTGACCAATCATATCAATCCTGCCCAAGAACACTTGGTGAGTAATTTAATTAGGCAGAAGTTGATAGTAGGAATAGATAAATTAGTGATTGATGACAAGACCAATAAGTCAGCGCTACTTTTTTTACCGGAAGGTGAATTCCATGAGTTAGGCCTTCTTTTTGTATGTTATTTATTGAAAAGAAAGGGTATTTACCCATTCTACTTGGGTGCAAATATGCCGATAAAAGATGTACAATATTTAGTAGATTTTAAAAAACCAGACTTTATATACTCCCATTTAACCTCAGTAGGTAAAAATTTCAGTTTTGATAAATTCTTATTAGAAATCAAACAGAGACTTAACAATACTCCGGTAGTTCTTTCTGGTTTATTAGCCAATACTTACGAGAAAAAGATTCCTCAGCACATACAGTTTAAAAAAACACTGGCCGAAGTGATGGATTTTATAGCCGAACTCTGATTGGCATACTTTAAATACGGCATTCCCAATTTTCAAAAAACTATCAAAATTGATCCAAATCTTGTCATTTTGGGTTAAAAATTGTCATTTTTGGCATAAAATGGGGTAAAATTGAATTTTTCTGAAATCTATCCATTTCATTTTTAAGAGGGTACCATTTCATTGTGTTTAATTTATTAATGTAAAAAAGTAAACAAAAATTTGATTAGCTAGATCATTTTGTTTAACTTTATGTTATTATAAATTAAACAAATCGATATGTCGACTGTCGAATTCAATGAATTGTTATTGACTAACACCGAGTTTTTAAAGCCTTTTGCCATTACTTTAACCAGAGATAATGAGGTAGCAAAAGACCTTTTACAAGAAACCATGTACCGTGCGCTTGTCAACAAAGAAAAATACAATGTGGGAACCAATATCAACGCATGGTTGTATACCATCATGCGCAATATTTTCATTAATAACTACCGTCGCAAATCCAAGCAAAGTACTATTTTTGACAATAGTCCCAATGATTTTTTAATAGATTACAATCAAGTTACTACCGCTAATTCAGCCGAAGGTTCACTGAAAATGAAGGACATGGAATTAGCCATTCATAAGCTTCCTGAGATATTTAGAAATCCTTTTGTGCTTTATTTTGAAGGATATAAGTACCATGAAATTGCAGATTTGTTGACAGAGCCTTTGGGTACCATAAAAAGTAGAATTCACTTTGCAAGAAAAATTCTGAGAACACAGCTCAGTAGATATTAATTTTTTGCAAAAAAGAAAATGATGAGATGACTTGTTTATTTTGTTTGTACAATCCTGGTTTATAAAATAATTGCCGTTATAATTTTTAAAATATCTAATTTTCAGAAAAACTATTCCTCATTTTCTTTTTATAAACCTTGAAAAAAGTAGTCATCATAGGAAGTGGATTTGCAGGACTCTCTGCTGCATCATTCATGGCCAAGGCAGGTTGGGAGGTAAAAGTGTTAGAAAAAAATTCTACCACAGGAGGAAGAGCCAGCGTATTATTAGCAGATGGATTTACATTTGATATGGGCCCAAGTTGGTATTGGATGCCCGGAGTTTTCGAAAGATTTTTTAATTGCTTTGGTAAAAAAGTGAGCGATTATTATGAGTTACAAAGATTAGACCCCTCCTACAGAGTTTACTGGCCCGATGACAACATGGACGTTCCGGCTGATTACAATGAACTAAAAATAGTGTTTGAAAAATTAGAGCCTGGCTCTGGTGAAATGCTTGATAAATTTATGCAGGAAGCTGCGTTTAAATATGAAGTAGGTATCAATAAATTGGTTCATAAACCTGGACAATCCTTATTAGAATTTGCTGATTGGGAATTGGTTAAGGGTGTACTTAAATTAGATGTTTTTAATTCTATCAAAAATCATGTAAGAAAGCATTTCAAGCATCCTAAATTGCGAGAGTTGCTAGAATTCCCTGTATTGTTTCTTGGCGCTCTCCCTCAGGATACGCCTGCTTTATATAGCCTGATGAATTATGCGGATATAAAATTAGGTACCTGGTATCCAAAGGGTGGTATGTTTAAAATTGCTGAAGCAATGACAAGTTTGGCCAAGGAACTGGGTGTAAAGTTTTATTGTAATCATGAGGTTATAGAAATAAAAGTCGAGAATGGAATTGCAAAAAATGTGTTGGCAAAAAATATTGAAGCCCAATCATCTGTTCATTCCTTTGATGCAGATGTAGTAATTGGTGGAGCAGATTATCATTTTATTGAAATCAAACTTTTGTTACCACAATATCAATCTTACACTGAGAAATATTGGAATAAAAGAGTAATGGCTCCAAGTTCTTTACTGTATTATGTGGGGTTGAATAAAAAAATAAGCAATGTACTACACCATTCCTTATTTTTTGATGTTAGTTTTGATTTACATGGAAAAGAAATTTATACCGATCCGAAATGGCCTACTAGCCCTTTGTTTTATGTATGTGCGCCCTCTGTAACAGACAACACAGTAGCACCAGAAGGAGGAGAGAATTTGTTTTTTCTTATACCAGTGGCCAGTGGTTTAGAAGGAGATACAGAGCAATTAAGAGATCAGTATTTTGATCAAATATTATCGCGTTATGAGAATAGAATAGGTCAGCCAATAAAAGATTCAATCGTTTTCAAGAAATCCTTTTCTGTCAGCGATTTTAAAAATGTGTACAATTCATTCAAAGGAAATGCATATGGTTTAGCAAATACCTTGATGCAAACAGCCATTCTAAAACCTGGTTTGAGAAGTAAAAAAGTTAGCAATCTTTTTTATACGGGTCAATTGACAGTGCCAGGACCGGGTGTACCACCTTGTTTGATCAGTGGAGAAGTGGTTTCGAGAGAAGTAGTAAAAAATTATGGCTAAATAGTATTTTTTAATAAAATCTATTAAATTTAGGAGATTTTATTTTATGGTATTCTTTGTAAAAAGTAAAAATAAATGATTAACCTTTTTCACGATTTGAGTCAGCAGTGTAGTAAAGAAACTACCGAAAGATACAGTACTTCCTTTAGCAGTGCTATCAAATTATTGCACCAAGATTTAAGAGGTCCCATTTTTAATATCTATGGCTTTGTCCGTTTTGCAGATGAAATCGTAGACACTTTCCATCAATTTAACAAGGCTGAATTATTGATTGAATTCAAAAAAGATACTTACTTAGCAATCGAAAGAGGGATAAGTCTTAATCCCATCTTACATAGTTTTCAACTAACCGTAAATAAATTTAGAATCTCACATGAATTAATAGAAGCTTTTTTTGTGAGTATGGAAATGGATCTTGATAAAACCAGTTACAATAGCCAGGGGTATAAGGAATATATTTATGGCAGTGCCGAAGTAGTTGGACTCATGTGTCTCTATGTTTTTTGCGAGGGAGATCAAGCGAAGTATGATGAACTTAAGCCTGGTGCACAATCTTTAGGTGCAGCATTTCAAAAAGTAAACTTTCTTCGCGATGTAAAGGCAGATTATGAACAATTGAGTAGAACTTATTTCCCTGAAGTAGATTTTAATAATTTTACTCCTTCCATGAAAAAGCAAATTGAAGAGGATATTGCAATTGATTTTGCTGCTGCTTATGATGCAATTATAAATTTACCTGTGAAAGCAAGATTTGGAGTGTACGTAGCCTACAAATATTATTTATCACTTTTCAAAAAAATAAAAAAGTCAAATCCAAGTAATATTTTAGAACAACGAATTCGTATTCCTAATTATGGAAAAGCATTTATCGTTGCTAAAGCAGGTCTTCGCAGCCAGTTAAATATGTTATAAGAATGGACCTTATTTTAGTAAATGAAGTAGACGAACCATTAGGTGCGATGGAGAAAATGGAAGTACATCAAAAAGGTTTACTTCATAGGGCTTTCAGTGTTTTTGTATTCAATAAAAAGGGTGAAATGCTTTTGCAAAAAAGAGCTGCAGGCAAATACCATAGTCCTGGCTTATGGACAAATTCTTGTTGCAGTCATCCTCAGCCTGGTTACGAAATTATTCCCGCTGCTACCCTTAGGTTACAAGAAGAAATGGGCTTTACTACCTCACTCGAAAAGGCATTTGATTTTATTTATAAGGTCACTTTCGAAAATGGATTAACTGAAAATGAATTTGATCATGTGTTGTTGGGTAATTACGATGGGGTAGTCACTCCAAATGCAGAGGAGGTGGAGGATTATCGTTATTTATCTCTTACTGAGATTAAAAATTTATTGCAATCCAATCCATCAGATTACACTCATTGGTTCAAAATTGCTATTCCAAAACTAGAGGACTACCTTGCGAGTAAAACTGCCAGTGGGGTGATTGTGTAATTTCTTTTCATTGATATTTAATAATTGTAAAACAATTCGATTCAATCATTTAATAGAATGCAAGATTCAAAAGCAATTGTTATTGGGACTGGAGTAGGCGGCTTAGCAATTGCAATACGCCTAGCTTTGAAAGGCTACCAAGTGGACGTGTTTGAAAAAAATAGTTATCCAGGGGGGAAATTATCAGCTTTTGAAAAAGATGGATTTCGTTTTGATGCAGGCCCCTCCTTATTTACTCAACCCCAAAACATCGAGGAATTATTTACACTCGCCGGAGAGTCGCTCGACCAATATTTTTCTTACCAGTCTGTCCCCATTGCTAATAAATATTTTTATGAAAATGGCAAACAAGTAAATGCCTATACCAATGCGGAGGATTTTGCTAAGGAAATGAAACTGCAACTGAATGAGGATCCTAAGGTGGTATTAAAATATTTACAGCAGTCTAAAAAGCTTTATGAAAATATAGGATTGCTTTTTTTAGAACATTCTCTTCATAGAGTAAAAACATGGTTCCATAGTCGAGTGTTCAAAGCCTTGTCGACAGTTAAACTAAGCTATCTTTTTCAATCATTGCATCAATACAATAGTTCAAAGTTTAGTTCTCCCGAAGCGGTACAACTTTTCAATCGCTTTGCTACTTATAATGGAAGTAGTCCATATAAAACCCCTGCAATGTTGAGTTTGATTCCTCATCTTGAACAAAATGAGGGAACCTTTTATCCTAAGGGTGGCATGATTAGTATTACCAATGCATTGTATCAGCTAGCTCTCAAAAAGGGAGTAAAATTCCATTTTGATTCACCCGTACAGCGCATCATTCATGACAATGGAAATGCAAGCGGTGTAGAGGTAAATGAGCAAATTTATTCTGCAAAAATTGTTGTCAGTAATGCAGATGTTTATTTTACATACAAAAATTTATTAGCCAATCCCTCGATGGCAAAAAAAGTATTAAAACAAGAGCGGAGCAGTAGCGCAGTCATTTTTTATTGGGGAATAAAAAAGAAATTTCCTCAACTTGAATTACATAATATTTTTTTTAGTAAGGAATATAAAAGTGAATTTGAAGATATATTTAAGATGGGTAAGCTAACTGCTGATCCAACAGTGTATATTAATATTACATCTAAAATGCAAGCCAATCAATCTCCAGAGGGCAAGGAGAACTGGTTTGTGATGGTAAATGCTCCAGCAAATACGGGACAAAATTGGGAGGAGTTGAAAAATGTATTGAGAGGAAATATACTGCTCAAATTGAGCCGCATGTTAGGGGAAGATATTAGTGAGCTGATTGAAACAGAACATACATTGGATCCAATTATGATTGAGCAGCAAACAGCTTCTTATATGGGTTCTTTGTATGGAACTAGTTCAAATTCTAAGTTGGCTGCTTTTTTAAGGCATGCTAATTTTACAACTGCCATCAAAGGGCTGTATTTTTGTGGTGGCAGTGTACACCCTGGCGGCGGAATTCCGCTTTGCCTTAAAAGTGCCAAAATTGTGAGTGACTTGATTGTAAAAGCGGATGCCTAATTTTGTTTAAATAGCCAACAGGGCTTTTAATTTTTTGTTGATTAGGTTTTCAATTGGGTTTTTATAATAATTATTAGGGAAGCATAAATTTTAATTTATTTATTAGTGATCAACAGATTAACAAAATATCAAATGGCTACAGGCATTGCCATTTTTTTCCATGCCATTGGGTTGGCAGGCATTCTGTTTTCTGATAATAAATTTTTTATTCAATCTACTCCATTTAATTTATTGTTATCTTATTTCTTATTAGTATGGACGCATCCTGAAAAAAATAAATCATTTTACTTTTTTATCGGTATCGTTTTTATTGTAGGATTTTTGTCAGAAGTGGTAGGAGTGAACACTGGCTTATTGTTTGGCGACTATCATTATTCTAAGATATTAGGCATTCAGTTATTTCAGGTACCCATACTGATTGCTGTTAATTGGTTTATCATTATTTATTGTAGCGGTATTTGTACGCATGTATTGTTGAATAAGGTAATTCAGAGAGTTGCAAAAGATTCCAATGAACCATCTTTAAAGCTAAAAGCAATGTCAGTGATTTTTGATGGAGCCTCTTTAGCTGTTTTATTCGACTGGTTAATGGAGCCGGTGGCTATCAAATTGGGTTTTTGGACCTGGGGTGGCGATAGATCTATTCCATTTTATAACTATTTATGTTGGCTATTGATCAGTATTTTACTGTTGACTATTTTTAATTTTTTCAACTTTAGAAAAGAGAATAAATTCGCAGTAAATTTATTGCTGACGCAGGCCTTGTTTTTTTTAATTTTACGAACCTTTTTGAAATAAAAAAATTATTACTATGAGCGCACTTGTTTTTATAACGCTAACCTTGCTAACTTTTATTTTAATGGAAGGCATCACTTGGTTAACCCATCGGTTTGTAATGCATGGTTTTTTATGGTATCTACATGAAGATCATCATAAAAAGGGAGCTGGTTTTTTTGAGAAGAACGATGCGTTTTTCCTAATTTTTGCTATTCCATCATGGCTTTGTATTATGCTGGGCTTACAAAATCAAGTTTACTGGGTGGCCGCAATTGGTGCAGGCATTGCATTGTATGGTTTTGCCTATTTTGTAGTACATGAAGTAATCATTCACCAGCGGTTTAAATTTTTTACGCGCAGTAATAATACATATATCAGAACGATTCGCTGGGCACATAAAATGCATCACAAACATTTGAATAAAGAAGAAAGTGAGAGTTTTGGTATGCTATTGGTCGCAAAAAAATATTGGGATAAAGTAAAAGCTGACAAAAATAGAATGGAGGACAAAGCTCCAATTTCTTCCATTTAGTGTATGGCATATTTTCTTTGCATCTTTTTGCCATAACTGATTAAACCCATTGGGTATCCATATGAACACACATTTAACTTATTTTTTAATTCTGGGAGCTTCTATAATTGGACCTTTCGCTCTCAGTTTTGATAAAAAAGTAATGTTTTATAAAAAATGGAAATATCTTTTTCTAGCAATGGTCCTTCCTGCCTTATTTTATGTGATCTGGGATATTTACTTTACTTCTAAAGGTGTTTGGAGTTTTAACGAAAATTATATTACCGGTTTAAAGTTGGTCAACTTACCTATTGAGGAAGTGCTTTTTTTTATTGTCGTTCCTTATTGCTGTATTTTTATTTATGAATGTATTCGCTGCTATTTTCCTGGCCTTCAAGATAACCGGTTGTCGAAACAGATTTTAATGGGTATAGGAATTCTCTTGTTAGTTTCTGGTATTTATTTTAATAGTAAATATTATACTTCCTGGACGTTCATTTTTACTGCTATTTTTATTTCAGTTGTTTACATCGCAAAAAGTTTTTTTAAAGATTTCCATTCTGCCTATTTCTTAATATCCTATGCAATTATATTAATTCCTTTTTTGTTGGTCAATGGATTACTTACTTCTATCCCAGTTGTTCTTTACAATGACATTGAAAATTTAGGAGTAAGGATTTATACCATTCCGATGGAAGATGTGTTTTATGGTATGTTGTTGGTAATGATGGATATTTCCATTTATGAAAAACTGCGAAATCGTTCATAGCTATACTCCAACCCCGACAATGGCTCTTAGCGATGTCAACAATTATCTAAGTTGCGAATCCTGAGTTTAAATTATTTTTCGTTCTTAATTATGAGATGGCTATAAATCCAACTCTTTTTAACCTCTAATGAAAATCCGTTAATTTTACCCAATATAATAATATGATGCAGGTAGAAATAGATGAGATCAAAAAGGTTTTTGAGCAGTTCAGTAAGTTGCCCCTTACTAAGATTGATAGATTGCCACAGGCAGGTAGTGAGCGCCATTATTTTCGTCTTCATACTGCCGAAA